>Ga0209454_1000904_pt1 | contig 17026 bp, 10 predicted proteins | sample WorMetHERISLAND1_2_FD_187400 | JGI IMG/M metagenome (GOLD analysis project Ga0209454, IMG submission 187400) | Marine gutless worms symbiont microbial communities from Max Planck institute for Marine Microbiology, Germany - Olavius geniculatus... | ecosystem: Host-associated > Annelida >... | reverse complement strand
TTGTAAGGACGCCATATGCATAGCCCCATCTAAGGTTACCCAAATGATTTTTGCTGTTTTAGAGGACTGATATCATCACATCGTCCTTACACACAGTTGTAAACTGGTAAGTTTTTTACATATATTCACGTATAAGGGTTGCGTCTTTAATTAGCGGTTACATACGTTTTCGTTGTTAAAAAGTTGGTAAAACAAAAAGTTGTTTTACAAAAATAAGTTTTTTGTTGTTTTTTGCCCTCAACGTGTATTGTGTTTATGCTGTTTGCGGGGTTAAATCTGGAATAGTCGTCTGTCGAGGTGCCAAAGAACACTGGTCGTAGGCAGGTCCACACGGCCACGTCTTGTCTGCGTTCAGAAGCTTGAGACAGATGAAGCAAAAGTTGCAGCCACACTTGCAGCGCATGTGCTTGCACTGATCAATGTGGTAGATGAGTATCGCACACTTAGGACACGCCCTCGTATTTGGACACCCTGACACTGATGCTATCGTCTTCGTGCTGCATTCTTTCAGTTCTTTCAGCTTCGCCGCCGCCCCGTCACATCTGTCGTTTCCGCAGCCGCTGAAGCCCGGTCGCCATATCTGTCGACAGCACCAGCAGAACGACACCTCGTGCCCGGCTCTTCGCGTGCACTCGTCGCAGACGACGCGGTTCTGGTCGCTGTACCATGTCTTGGTGAAGTCGCGCTGTTGATATGCGCCACATTTGCTGCACTGCCGCAGTTCCGGCTGTCTCTTCACGAAGTTCTCGTTGATGGCGTCGAGGGATCTCAGAAGTTTACTCTCGCTCATCACCGACGACAGAATGTGTCGAACGACCATCCACTGCATAGGAGCACCGCACGACGGACAGTAGATCGTGTAGCCTCCGTCTTTCAACGTGACATCCAACATACGCCGAACCGCCGACACACCTTCACAACGCATTGGGTTTCAAGAGATAGTAGTTACCCTCTTTTCCGGCTTAACACGGCAAGTAGGCTAATGCGCAGTAAAACGCATCATTGCATTACCGACTTCCATCTTGTGGCGCTTCTACCTGTATTTTTTTCCTTATCTTTCCCATTTTCTTTCTGTCATTATCCGTTTTCATTTCCATCGCCGTAATCCAGTTAAGACGCATAAGTAACCTAGCATTGTAAGCTTTCCACGCGGGTCCAGGCGGCAGAGCTCGGCCGCCAAACTCATTTTGGTGTATTTTGATATATTTTAAGGTAGCAAAATAATTAACACATTTCACGGTAAAACACAGAAAAAACATAAACTAGCATTCACCAGGGAAAACGGTAAAGCAGACAGGTAAAGTTGACTTTTTGTGTATTGTGATATATAATTGAGCTATATTTTGGTCTTAAATAAAATTTTTCTTTGATGTGTCGCTTGGCGTACTCCGCAACGAGACTAGACTACTACGAGTAGTAGGGCCTAGCCCTACGGCTACGATAATGTAGGCCTAATTAACACCCAGGGGATAGACTCTGAATATCGTAAATATAGACCTACACTACATATATTGTAGACTACTGCTTATTGTTTTTTTGGTATAGGCTTAATGTTGCTTTGAGCTAATCAGTGCATGAACTAGAAGAGCAGTCAGAGGCCGCAAACCTCCGTCAACGCTTTGTCAATTTTCCCGTTATGTTCGGCAGGAGGCAGCACCATATTCAGCACACGTTTACTTTATCTTGCATTGTTAAAGTACGGTGCTGCTATATTTGGTAAATATAAAAACAACTTAGGCTTAATACAAAATTTTTGGTAGATTGGGACAAATGTAACCTTCCATGAAAACTTTAGCGAAATCCGCTAGCAACTTCTTTCTGTAATTTTGCTGACAACCTAATCAGCAGGCAAAAAATAAATAAACGAAGGATATGACAATCCTCGCAATTGGCGGAGGTAATAAATGAACGCGCTGCTATATGAACAGAGCAGAACACAATAGATTGTATCACGGGTCAGTTAAAGCATACACAACAAAACAGAACCGTAGCTGAATAGTCCTACGGACACTCGTGTCTACATACTAATGGCGTGTCCACAGGCCAGCTTAGCTCTCCATTCCTTTCTGTCATCCTCATATGTAACACAGCACGGTTCTTTGGTCAGCTGAACGTAACCCTCAAGTGGCTGTAGTTTGCTTCCGCCGTGCGATCTTTGTGTGAACACCAACGCTTCCATGTTGCGAAAATAGTACTCTTTCACCAGCCGGGCACCATCTCGAGTTAAATCCAAAGGTTGGCCTGCAAATTGTAAGACAAGATATACCGCGCAATGCAATCCGACGGAATTTCATTGACCGCAAACAAATTTTGCAAAATATCGTTCGTTTTTAAGGGTTAGCCTACTGTCTCAGATCTGTCAACTTCTTTATATTTAGGCCCTTACGTTGATTAAAATTTTAAATGAATAAGTTATGCACAACGATTTTGCACAAAATATGTGGATGTCAATTGACATACATTAACTAGAAAGCAGTCAGAGCCCGCACACCTCCGCCAAAGCAATGTTGTTCGCTAGGTGGCAGCACCATCTTCAGTTTTGCAGCGGTTTCCTTTATGTCCCATTGAAAGCAATGGTAACGAAAATTTCAAAGTGATCCAGAATCTAGGATTCCTTTCGGATCACCTCCAAAATTAAATCACTGGTAGTTTGTGCCATTCCCGTCATACCCTCAAAATATCAGAAATATCCGTCCATAACTTTTTGAGTTATCTTGCTAACACACAGACAGACAGACAGACAGACAAACAAAGTCTGGCAACAACATTACCTCCTTGGCCGAGGTAAAAATATAACAAAATAAAACCTGATGCATGTGCCCTTATACTAAATATAGGGGAGAGCGGGGTTGGTTTAGACACAAGATTGAATGAGACACCGGCGCCGTCAAAAATGTTTTTGTGTTTTATCTATGGTATATAATTTTTTATCTGCAAAACATAATAAATGATCAAATAATGATCGCATATCTGTAGAAATGTTTTAGTTTTTTTACGAATGTTTGTTTTAGTGGCGCAAAATTTTATTTTATATAACCGTTTAACTCTGCCTTCTGAGGTAACAGTCGTATTCACCTCTAACAATGAGTTACATTCTGAGAGATCGGCATTCAAAAGCGTGAGCGCGATCAATTTGTGAGCGATAATACAAGTGCTACGGGTCGCGATTTGATCTTTGGACCGAAAGTGTCTCAACTAACCCCAGTCTCCTTTACAGGGTGGTCCAGAAAAAAACAGCGCAAAGTTTACAGCATCATATAGGCCTAATTGCAACCGTCGCGGAGTCATGCCATGCGGTTATTACCAAAATGTACATAAAGAAATTGCTTACGTGAAAAAGCCAGTGATTAAATAAAACAATTAAATAATATTCTGTGTTTTGCAACTAGTATTTATTGAACTTTTTTAGTTGTTAACATTTTACCTTCATAGGTGAGATAAAAAGAGTCCATTTCGGCATTTTTTATTCTTGCGACTGCTTCGTATAGCTGCCTGATAGTTCCGGCCTGTATATCACAAACACATAAAAAACTTTCAGTGATATTTTCATTAACTTGAAGTCGAACTTAAAGTAAAATTATTGATTTTACTGCAGTTGAACTTAAAGTTAAACTAAAAAAAATTCAAGAAATTTAACTAAACTGAAACTAAATTAGAGTCTCTGAACTGAACAGAAAGTTGAAGTAGAATAGTAACCCGAAGTTAAATTTTTGAATGTGAGCCGTTTTGCAACAGCTTGCATAAGTACACTGTATTTTTTAAACTCTATTGTACTCTATTTTTAAGCTTCCATAAGCCCTTGACCGGACTTGGTGATTTGTATCTGTTTACTACTTTACTTGTCTGTGCGTTCTCTTTGTGTCTGCTGCGCTATTTGCAAAATGACGTGTAAGCTAAGTGTCAAAAAGCTGCTGAAGTAGAACTTGAAGTTGAGGTAAAACCGTTTTCTGCACTTGAAGTAGAACTTGAACTTAAATGACAAGGCATGAACTGAATTGAATTTGAACTAAAATTATTTGTCCGAAGTAAAATATCACTGAGAACTTTTCTATAATAAAGGACATTTTGTAACCTATAATTATGCGCCGTGACTATTCGTCCGGCAACCGTAAAATAAACTGTGGGCTATTTTTCCCGCAGTGAACGTAAACGAAAAACTCAATCGCAATCGCCAGACGCCAGGCGACGGCACCAATGTCCTCGGCGTAATTGCGTTACACGTAGTAACTGAAATTAGTGTTAATATTATGGTGTAGAATTTAGGGTTTATTGTTTAGGGTTCAGATTAGGGCAGGGTTAGAGTCAAAGTTAGGGTTAGCGTATTTCAGAAATTTATGCAACAATAATGCACACCATAACTAAGCGTATAATATTTGTGGATAAATTCGACGCTGCTACAGGCAAGTACGAAACTTACAGTTGCCGATTGGCGATCCGTGATTCTCTAGTTGCTGTAGGGTTGAGGTCGTCAGTTGCTCGGTTGCCGTCGTGTTTCTAAACCGGTACCTACGAGCACTGTTGGGTGCTAGTACGTTCCGGCTAAAGCCGTCCAAGTGGGCGGCCGGAACGTAGCTGTCCTAAGTAAGACCAGATATTTATCTGATTGCCGTATCAATATCCACAAGAATACCACTGCCGGATAAATATCATGTACCATAATTATATAAGGTAAATTTAAAATTCGCTCGAGTGATTTATAGGCCTAGTTATTTCTTTGATGAGAAAAACAAAACGTGTTTTAAAAAGTTAACATAGTGTTTTCACTGCTAAAAATGCTGTTCACAGTGGATTAGTAAATACTTAACGTGCCAGACACTATTCCAACATACATAAGGATACTCAAAAGCCTTAGGCTAGATGCCGTCCTTCAGACTTTGTCATGCTAATATGATATCAGTATTAGTTTACCGTCATTGTTTATTGCAAAAAATTCAGAAACAACAAACGACAATATGAAATGCAACACGAACAGTGGCTTAGACCTATGAGGGGTCTGGTCTCCAACTAAAGATGAAATTGTAGGCCTACGAAATGATCGACATCACGGCTAGCGGAAGCCTAAGTACAAATAGCATTCTCATACAATCATGCAAACTGGACACAATAAATTGTTACAATTGAGACTAAAAACACAAACAAATAATTTGAGCAGAGCTCACGTGACGCGCAATCGCAGCGGTCCTGACACTTGGGCAATCGTGTACAGCATGCAATTAAATAATAATGCATTTTAAAGCAGTACCCAAATTTGAAATCTCCGTATGGAAAACTGCTTGAATGTAAGAGGTCGAAACTTAGACAGTTAAAAATGGACGTTCTGTGCAAAAAATTCATAGGCCTACGCAGGTTGTCCAAGTTTATCTGCAGCCATTTCGGCGCAATTTACTCTTGAAATGTGCGCCGCAGCCAAATATTGCAAAAAACACTAAAATTTTCCTATTGTTTAAGGTTCAAGGTCACTCAAGGTCATTAAAGGTCATCGATGTTAATACCATTTAAAAGCTCGTCACTAGTGCTTGTTATGATAAGCTGACATAATATGACAAGTCTGTGCATGCAACTGTTTTCATGCCAGTAAAGGGGGTACTTTTTTTAAAGGTTCGAAACTTGAATTGCTAAAATTTGAGTTTAGTACAAAAAAAATTCATAGGCTGCTGCAGATTGTCTTGGTCTATATCCAGCCATTTCGTCGCAATTTACTTTTAAAATGTGCGCTGAAGCCAAAAATTGCAAAAAGTTCACTAAAAACCATTTTTTGGGGTTCAAGTTTGTTTAAGGTCATCGATGTTAACAAATCTAAAATGCCCGTCGCCAGTGCTTGTTATGATAAGCAGTGTGTATCTGCAATCGTTTTTACGCTACACGAGCCAATAGCAGTAAAATAACCACTTTTTAGCGGGTACCCCTTTTTGACGCCCGCGTGCGCAGGCCTTTTTTAACGTAGAAAGTTAGGACTTAGACTGCTAAAATCTATGTTTAATGCTAAGAATTTTATACGCAGGTTGTCTAGGTCTGTCTCTAGCCATTTCGGCGCAGTTTACTCTTAAAATGTTTTTCGCAGCCCGAAATCATGAAAAATTCACAAAACCCCTAATTTTGGGAGTTAAAGGTCGTTCAAGGTCACCACGCTCCGAGTGGTTTCAAGTCCTCTCTAGAGTGCGCCAGGGTTGCAGTGTTGCTCTTGATCTTTTTCTGAATCCAATGGACTGGATCTTGGATCCGACAGTTGCTCAGAGTCGTCTGGGTGTAAGTGTTGGTGAGGATCGAATCATTCAGAGACCTGGTCCAATTACGCGGACGATGTTGCCGTTCTCGCAGAAATGCTGGACTTCTTGGTGGCAGGACTGCTGATATTGCAGGAGAAGGCAGCACATTTAGGACTACAGATAAATTGGATAAAAACAAAGATTCAGCAGATCTGGGTCCCTCGTCTGACCCAATCGACTGTTTAGGTAGCAGCAGATAATGTTGAGTTGGTGAATGACTTTGTTCACCTCGGTTCACTGATATCTCACAAAGGAGGAAGTGAAGCTGAGATACTAAGACTTATCGGGATTGCAAGGAACTGCTTCTCACTTCTTGACAAGAATATCTGAAAGTCTCACATACATACAGACACTAAGGTGCGTCTCTACAGGATATATATTCTACCAGTTCTGCTCTATGGGTGCGAGACATAGACCATCCTTAAGTCTTTAAGTAACCGTCTTGATGCATTTGATACCTGGTGCTTACGGGAAATAATTATACCAGGCACACTACAAACGAGACAGTTCAAGACGTTACTGCTTGTACACCAGTCTCTGAAGTGTCAGGTCCCACCGTCTTAGATTTTTCGGCCACCTAGCTCGTACACCCCCAGCGGAAAATCACCACCGCGTCATAGCCGCCACGCTCCCTCCACCGGCTAGACGTCCATAAACAACTTGGCTCAGAACAGTTGATAAAGACGTCCAGCCCAGAACTTTGGAGATCACACTGCCTGGAGGAAGGCCAAGGATAGGGACATCTGGCGACAAGTCATCAGTAGGCCCTACGACAACGCTTTGACAGGAGTTCGCCAAGAAGGAAAAGAAGAAGAAGAAGGTCATCGATGTTGATAAAATTAAAAAGCCCGTGACCAGTGCTTGTTATGATAAGCAACATGTCTGCATCTATCTGCAATGTTTCTACACTAGAAGAGCCAATAGCGGCAAAATAACGTTTTTTTAACGTGGGTACCTTTCTTTGACGCCCACGTTCGAGGAGAACCCCTTTCACCCAGGGACACAAAATTTTGTCACGGTAAACTAGAGTTCTTGGGGCAGCCCAAAGTGAAAATTTGGTAATTTTAGCTTGCACCATTTTGATACAATACAGCAGTGTAACGGAGAGACGGACAGACAGGAGGACAGACGCCCAGGTCATGGCTAAGACGCGAGAAGCATTCTGCTATCGCGCGTAAAATGTGCAGAACAAATTACCGTAACCAATCACACAATTGACAGGTAGGCTATTTTATTGTTATTAATTACTAATATGAAAGAAATGCTACTAACTTCATTAACTGTGAAAGTACGTCCGTCGACCGTGAGTGTAATCATAGAAGCAGACATTATTTTAGTTGCGATTACACACGAAGCGATTATTCCTACGTGTAAATGCTATTCCGTAGTGCGTCCTTATCCAACACGAACAGTAGGCCTACTATGCTGACGGTTAAGTAGGTCTACAGTTTTGCTTGTAAGCTATATCATGCACGCAGTTTTGGCAAATCTTCGTGAACTGCTTTCACTTTCTTTTTTCTGACACTGACGTAGTTTAGAAATCTTTATCCGAGCCTACAATAAACCGAGACTACGCCACGTCGTGAGTCATGCCACAGGCCATTGTGATAGACACATTGTAGCATTTGTAGGCCAATAGCGTTTTACTTTGGCACAAAATATTTATCCGGCAACTGATAAGTTATTTATTCGGTCGCCAGATGAATAGCCGTTTCTAGCCAGTTTGGCTATTTATCCGGCGACAGACTTGGACGGCCTTTGGGTGCTCATACAGGCTGCGGCGGCACTGTTTATTGCCGAGAGTAGCATTCCCACTGACATTGTGGCCAGGAAGGTGATTGTTAAATGTGACCATCGACTCACGATTTTATTAGTGTGAAGAGCCGAGTGGCCCGGGTCCGAAGCATCGTGAGGGGAAAGAGCCTCCTCCTGGGCCTCTTTTCGGTCATCTGTGGAAGCCTGGGGTGCTTCTAACTGCGAGTGAAACCGAGCCGCTCACTCCTTCCTAGTTTTCATGATCATCATCATCATCATCATCATATTCGTTTAATGCATTAACTTGACAGAACGCAAGCATGTGCACAATGTAGGCCTAACATACAATAAATATAAGAGTTTTAAAAAGTCCACAAAACTATGTACAAATGTTGCAGAAACAAGCACGTCAATTGAACAACAGCATAACAGCAACAAAATTGGAATGAGTGACTGCCTAAAATCTAGTAGGCCTAACTAGTAAAAATATGATAAAAGTCATGATGTGATAGGCCTAAAACGACGTTTAAAACTTAATAACTGTGTTTATATAGCATTCGAATGACAAAATTACAGTCAGATAAATACGTGCCATGCTCGGGAAGCGAAAGTGTGTGCATACGACGCCTAAGATTAAGATTATAGTGCTGCGACGCTGTAGATGATGGTGGCAATAGACTGTGTAAAATATGGTTGCAGTTTGAAACAGTTTTGTTAAACAGTTGATCGTCTGCGGCATCACATAGTTCTTCAAAAGTTGGCAAGTCTGGCATACAGTAACCATGACGTTTCGCACGTTCCAACAGTAAGTTAATACGTCGACGATCAGTTGCCTTAGTAAAACCGTGCCATGCACTGGCTGCGTAAAGTAGCCTTGCGACGACCACGGACCGGTGTACTTGCTGGAGTGCAGCATCTTTCAGTCTGTGTGCCCGTCGGACACGGAGAGCGTATATTGTTTGAGCGGACTTCACAGTCAGGTCCTGGACATGCTCTGAAACTGAGAAGTCGTTCGCAACAGTGATTCCAAGCATATGAAGCCGTTCACGTCGCACAATCCCTGGAATAAGCGGTGGGTCGTCGTGTTGTCGCCTTCGCTTGGGATCAGTGAACACAACCTCACTGGACTTTACACAGTTGAGCGTAAGGTTGATCTTTTGCCCAATACTGTATATTGCAAAGTTCGACAGGTCGAGATGCTTCGTTTCCGGCAGGTACTATAAGATATGTATCATCTGCGAATTGGCAAAGAAAGTTGCCTAAAGTAGTAGTTTTGAGGTCACCAGCATTGACAGTATATGCAGCAGGTCCAATAGATGATCCTTCTATTATGCTGGCATTTATGCTCTCGAATTCAGACGTGTGGCCACAAAATGATGTACAATGTGAGTGTCCAGTAAAGAAGTTTGTAAGCCAGTTATAGACGTGATCGGGCAGATCTAGCTAAGCTAACTTGTTCAGTAGAGTTGAATGCCGGACAGTATCAAAAGCCTTGGAAAAGTCCAGAGATATGACTATGACGTAAGGATTAGTTGACAATAGGTTGGTGATAGTGTGGAGTAGAGAGATTATGGCAGCTGTGGTTGAACCGGTGGGTCGAAAAGCGAACTGATCATAAAACTGCAAAGTATGTGGAGGTGAAAGTAATGCAGGATAGAGATACTGGCGAACAACCAGTCGTTCCATGATTCGTGTTAAAACAGATGTAACAGAAATGGGTCGAAAATCTGATGTGGTGGGAACAGGGCTTAAATTTACGTAGGTAATTTCCAGGCCGTGCCTGCAATAGACCCTCGCCCGCTGTCGAAAAAAGTTTCCTTTGGCTAAAACGAAAATCCCAAAAAATTAACCCAAAATTTAGGGGGAGAAAAAACAATTAATGACTTTGGAAAAGTGAAACTAAAGGGCAGGAAAATGCAAAAGTACTCTGCGAAAGCAGAAGCAATTCAATGTTTGTTTGGCAACACCAGCATCAGCACGTCACAGCAAACTCGGAAACTCCGATGACGCCCGTGAAGATGCAGTACAGCTTGCCGGACTCGGGAAGCAGTCGAAGAGGCACACCAGCCAGTCCCGGAGGAGCAGCAGAAGAAAGAAAGAAAACAAATTTAGGCCTGGCCTTAGTTCATATATCGCAAGAAAAGGAAGGGGTCGGTGCTGTAGATAAGAGAGGGGGTCTGTGCTGCCTGCACTAGACAGCAGAGACAGGAGAAGAGGGGGTCTGCCGTGCTAGACTGAAGAGGAAGAAGACAGGGGATAAAACGGGGGGGCCTTGCTGAACATCGGAGAGAAAGGGGAAAAATTTTATAGAAAAATAGCTCACAAAAAGGTTTGAGGAAATTTTAAAAATATAAGGGGGTCCACTTAAAAGAGAAGCTTCAGGGAATATTTATAAGGGTGTAGGGGTTTAATTTATAACGTAAAGAAGCTGACAACTTTCCGAGCGGCCAAAAATTTAGGGGGGGTAAAACTGGGCCAAGTTGAAATCTAAAATATGAAGCCCGCGACTTTTACAAGTGCGTCTCTATGTACCAAATATCCAATGGCTATTAGTATGGCCAAGTTACATTTTATTTTATACAGTGGCTGAAGTGAGAGGTCACCTAAAAGGTAAGCCCTATTTTGGTTTTGACTATTCTTGCTAGAATCTGAGCTAAGTTTTGTGCTTGGTCTGATTTTCTATATGCCAGGTATTTTGTAAAAAAAACTACACAGTGAGGCCTAGACGGACATGTATTATATGCTACATTAGTCGTTTTCCGTCTGCGTATTTATCAAATAAATATGTGGGATTGGTTTTCTGGAAACTTACTATACACAGGGCACATACCACTAACCGTGTTTTTGTGAACAGCTGTGGCTTATTGTGCCTTTCATGACTGACTTCGTGACAAATGTGACAAACATGCCTTGTAAATACTGACTTAGAGAAATTTACTACTACAATAGTCTATGTCAACACAACATAAAAAAGCCTAGCTGTCGCTAGAATAGCCGACCGTACTGGTTGTCAGTGAACTTCAAGGTCATCCTAAGTCAATGATTTTTTTATCTCGTCTGACAGGGCTATGCCACCTTCTATTGGTGATGAATAGTAACTTTGGTTCTATCTCTCACCGTTTCCGAGAAACGGCCACTTATAGCTTAAAAATTTTCATTGAAAATTGCGGCCAAACCGCTGCAGATGAAGACATGATTAGGCCTAATATTGACAGCCTATAAAAAGTCGCCAACGCCATATCCGACGGTACCATCGCTGACTTCTTACGACTTATCGTTTAGCCACAATAATGCACGATTGGCATATTACACCGTGTCTCAGAAAAAAACAGTCGAAATTGTTTTTGTCATAACTTTGTCAAATTTTAACTAACTTTGATAATTTTCGGCGAAAATATGAACACAACGATATCATTATGTAAGATGTACTCATTTTCTACCTCGGCTAATTTCTGTTAATGCACTACCTTGTAAAACATAGATGCTCCACATTGTTGCATAACGTTGAGTTGTTGTATCAAGTAAACGTTGTAATAACTTAATTTAGCACAAAAACACTTAAATGAAAATTATTCAACAGAATTATAAACTTATATAACCACTCACTTGGTAAATTGTCAGAATTTATGCTCAAAGTGTGTCCTGCATACAAAGACACAATGGCTTAGATGCAAGGCCACTGGATGATGGCGGAATCAATGATCAACTGTTCAAACGGCATTTACTCATTGATTAGACGTATTTTAAGCTCATCAATCAACTATTTTGTTATTTGCTATTTTTACCGTGAAATATTTAATACCACCAAATTTTTAAACCACGTGTCACCCTCTGTCAAATTCGTGATGCAAAAGTGAGCAATTTGATACAAATAACCACAGTATAATGTAACAATCTGGAGCATCTGTAATTAAGACATTTATTGCATTACGGTTCAGAGCAAAGTCTTAGACGTAGGCTATAACGTGATGGGTCGCGGCGGTCTAGTTAATGTCAAAAGCACAACTTAATAACTAACACCATGCGTTTTGCAGAACTACTTCCCGACGAGTGAAAGATGCTCAGTGCAGCTGAATATCGTCAACATCATTCAGTCTGTGCTTGCTGCTGCTGCTGCACGGGTTTGGTCTGGAATGTAAGTCTGACGCGGGGCCACAGCAAAATTGTCCCATGCACCTCCACACGACCACGTCTTGTCTGCGTTCTGAAGCTTAAGACAGACGAAGCAAAAGTTGCAGCCACAGGTGCAAAGCATGTGCTTGCAGTAGTCCACATGATAGATGAGTTTTCCACATTTGGGACACGCCCGGGTATTAGGACACCCGGACACCGATGCTATCGTCTTCAGAGTGCAATGCTGCAACTCTTTCAGCTTCGCCGCCGCCCCGTCGCACTTGTCGTTTCCGCAGCCCTTGAAGCCCGGCCGCCATGGTTGTCGACAGTGCCAGCAGAAAAACATGACGTGTCCTTCCTTACGACTGCACTCGTCGCAAGCCACTTTGCTACGATCGTCATCCCATCGCTTCGTGAAGTCGCGCCGTTGGTTGGTGCCGCACTCGCTGCACTGACGAATCTCCGGCTGGCCCCTGACGTAGTTCTCGTTGATGATGTCGAGAGACTGCTTGAGTTCTTTGTCGCTCATCATCGACGACAGGATGTGTCGGACAACGATCCACGGCATCGGAGCGCGGCACGACGGACACTGGAACTCGTATCCGCCGTCTTGTAACGTGAAGTCGAACATGTGCTGAAGCGCCGATACACCTTCACAACGCGGTGCGCAACATTAGGGCCTATTATCACAACAGCCTGTTCCGAATAGTGATTTTTACTATTCGGCCAAGTACAAATATTCGGTTTTTTAGTGGCCAAATGCAAATACGAATACAACATTGAATATAGGCTACTGCCAAAGACTGCTACAAATTTGCTTCCGATAACAAAGGTAACGTACATGTAACGTTAATATTTTAGCCACAGCAGTTAGACCCACATTCTGATATTGTTTGGTTACTTGTTAGGCTATAGCTTTGATCATCAACTATGTAGGCCTATAATATAGCCTATGACCATGCGTATATAGGCTGGTGTTCTTATCAGCAATTTGCAAATTAATTCAGATAAATACTGCAGACGCAGGTGTGATATCTATAGTTTCTATACGTACTAATGGTGTGTCCACAGGCCAACTTGGCTCTCCATTGGTCCTCATCATTCTCATATGTAACACAGCATGCGTCTTTGGTCGGCTGAACGTAACCCTCCAGTGGCGGCAGCTTGCTCACTTCTCTCTTTTTCGGTATAATTACCTGCTGTGGTATAGTTACTTTTTGCCCCATTTCGGTAAACTTGAGTTCTTCCAAGTGGTCGAAATGGTAGTTTTTTACCACCTTGTGCCCGTCGCGAGCAAGATCCAATGGTACGTCTACGACATAGTAAAGTTAATGTTGCAAGTTGAGTAAAATTGCCGATACTAAATTTTTAACTTGCTAACTTCCATTTACTTTAGCTCATATATTGCTATTTTAGCAACTTTGGCAGGTCTTAACTCTCTGCATTAAAAAGCATCTGCTTGAAATGTTAGTAATGCTTTCTGGCAACTTAATTTTGCATGTCAATTAGAATTAAATGTTATGTGCCACTGGTTGTAACTTATACATATACAGAGTGTTCCAAAAAAACGGATACCCAGTTTTATTTTAGGATAACTTTGGTAATTCAGCACCGATTTTAACCATTCTTTCACTGTTACAAGCAGAAATTTATGGCGCGTAAACGTGAAGTTTTTCCAGCCACCGAACTTTTATTGTGTGATCACATTACCTAGCAAAACAGTTCTCAGTTCATAAGCCCATGAACAAACAGCGATCATCCTTTGTTATTCTGCCCATATCAAACGATTTATTATAAAAATTATTACTGATAAACAAAGTAAATAAACACAATATGACGTAACAATGACGTCACAAGGCACTACTGCGAATGATTAAGTAATCTTAACTATTTTATGTTACGAAATTGATATCTTTATGTGTTGCGTGTTCTCCGAGACCACTGTAGCTTTGACAGTGTTTGTTTTGCTAGGTAATGTGGTCACACAATAAAGGTGCGGTGGGTGGAAGAACTTCACATTTACGCGCCATAGATTTCTGCTTGTAAAAGTGAAAGAATGGTTAAAATCAATGCTGAATTACCGAAGTTATCCGAAAAATAAATTTGGTATCCGTTTTTTTGGAACACCCTGTATGTATAGGCCTACGTGTATATACACGCTTCAAATGTGTATGAAAAATAGAAAAACACAAATAAATTTTCAAAAAAGGAAAAGAACAAACAAAAAATACGAAACAACTTTGTTTTTCATTTCACGCCCCAGAAGAAATCCTAAATAAAGCCCTAGCAACAAAGAATTGTCTGGCGCACAACATGTAGCAAAACGTTATAAATTTATAATCATAGATTTAATCTTGCCTACTGGTGTCGCTGTATAAGAATCACTTGCTTCTGCATTAATAAAACTTATTTTGCATAAAATACTTTTTAACAGAGAATGCTGTATAGATATACAATATGATCTATGTAATTCAGTGCGCATGTAATATGAAGCCCAGAAATCGAGTTTAGGTAAATGTTATCTTTCAGAGGTACACTGTAGATAGCCTGTTTTACCTCCACGAATTAAACAAAAAGTGTCGATGGCTCTTTCTTTTATTCTTCCGACCGCTTCATACAGCTGCTTCACTGTTCCGCTCTACGCCACAAAAACTAACTCTCTCCAGCCAAACTGCCAGTTATTAATTAAGTTAATTATTATTATTATGGAATATTGATTTTTATTAGATGACATCGCTGTAAAAATTATTTTGAAGAAAGTAAAAGTTTTGGTCACAATAGTTCTGTTGAATGGGGCGCTGCTGATTTGGATCGGGTTATATTATGGCATAGTTCACGTCATCACGTCATCAAACTCCCATATATAGGCCTACATATGCTTACCGAGAAACCAAATTGCGTTCGCGTCGGACAAACTTTTGTGGAACGTGCGTCCTAACGGACAGAGGTCGACTTTATTAAGACGACTAAGTCGAAAAATCGACCTGAAAATCGCTAAATTACGAACACCGTGATGTAGATTACTGAAATGTTACTGACTTCATTGACAGTAACTAGACGTTCATCGATCCTGAGTGCTATTCTTAACGGCGGCATACTGCCATTGACACTGCACCGACAACCTACAACTTTAGAAATGCACACTGCACTGTGCAGACGCTCTACAGATAGGTAACAACTTGCCATCATGCTATTTAAATTCTGATTTCCTAGTTGAGTAGTAAACAAGTTTCACTTTTATTTTTCTGGAAACGAAAACAGTGAAATAACCCTGCGTCACTCGTCGATCCTGTAGCCTATAGGCGGCACCGCAGCAGCACAATAGTCTATAAGCACGACAGCTCAAGCCTGTGCACTTTTTCAGCATAGTTTGCTATTCAAATGCTTTGACTTAACTGTGGCAAAGGCTGGGTGTCTGTTTGTCTAAATGTCACATAGCTGTATTGTGTCAAGAAATGACGCAAACCAAAATCATGAAATTTTCACTAACGCACAGCTCCAAGAAGTATCTAGGCCTAGTATCAGAATTTCTAGGTAATTTGAAAAAAGTCACTCGGACCAAAGCCGTTAAACGGAAAGAGCAGAAGAAAATCGGCGATTGTCAACTAATAAGTCATCACACCTTACACGTTAATGTGAGTGTTGTAAGGACAATCTTTAAAGTCTGTGGAAAATGCAAAATTTGACCCTCCAGCCAACCCAAAACCCCTGAACCGATTGTCATCAAATTTGAATGGCGTGATTACGTCGGGGACATCTACCACCAAAACAAATTTGGGCTCAATCCGCCCAGGGGTTTTAGGTGAAATATACACCCCTATTATTAGCGAAGATATGAACAAAGTGCAATAGCTTACTTTTACTTTTTGGCCCACCCTAAATGTGACAAAATTAACGGGAATAGAAATGGGAATGAAAATTGAGTATTGTGAGTATTCAAAATGTCTACCGCCAGCCTTCAGCCTAACTGCTAGGCTACCAGTATCTTTTGCCACAATTAACGACGAGGATTAAACGCTGCACGGTATCTGCTCATCAAGCCCCACACTGAACCATCACGCGTAAACAGTATTTATAACTAATCTGATTTATCACGATCGACACAAATGGTCAACCACTCAGCAATGCTAGATAGTTAAGTAAATTTATAAATACGCAGGACAAAGAAACTGCGCGAGTATCACACTATTCGGCCATCCATTATCCGTGTTTGCAAACAAGCGGTGCCGCATGCTGGTGTCCTATTAAAGAACCGCCCCCTCCGGAGAATCTGTACCGGTACAGAGTCTCCCATACCACCGTCATAATCAATCAGCCGCTAATATTGGATGGTGTTTTGGCGAGGAGCTTTGGGGCACAGGGCGCTGTACGAGCCGCACTGCCAGTTGCCGTCGGCGTCTTGAGTCTTGAGGCAAATGAAGCAGAAGTTGCAGCCACACTTGCACGTCATACAATCCTAGTTTTTCTATTCATAGTGGTAATATTTGGTGTGACATAACTGACCATCTACCAAATTACTGTTTTCTCGTAGGTGGCAACACTAAAAAACAACAGAAAGAACAACTTCCACTAGTTAGATTATTCTCAAAAACTAGTATTGACAAGTTCAAAGAGAAAATCAGGTATACTGATTGGAATGAAATATATGACTGCTCTGAGGTTAATATTGCACTTGAGAAATTTCAGCAGAAAATTAAATGTTGTTATAAAAGTAGCTTCAGACTAGTCAGATTGTTGCCTAAACGAGCTAGAGACAAAAAATGGATGACTGCAGGACTATTGGTAAGCAGTAAAACAAAAAATAAATTATATAAGAAGTGGCTAAAAAGTCAAAGTCTGCATGATGAACTAAAATATAAATCATATAGAAAATTGTTTAAACGTCTTATTAT
>Ga0209454_1000903_pt1 | contig 17027 bp, 9 predicted proteins | sample WorMetHERISLAND1_2_FD_187400 | JGI IMG/M metagenome (GOLD analysis project Ga0209454, IMG submission 187400) | Marine gutless worms symbiont microbial communities from Max Planck institute for Marine Microbiology, Germany - Olavius geniculatus... | ecosystem: Host-associated > Annelida >... | reverse complement strand
GTTTACTTATGGCCGAATCCGATGGAAAAACTCACTAAGCACTGGCTGGATGGCTCACGGGTGCTGACCAGTGGAGTTGTGGTGGGGGGGGAACTGCCTACTCTAAATTCTGGACTGTTGGAAAATCTTTCATGTCCGAGAATTTTTGTCCAGAAATATGGGTCTGGAAAGTGCCATTATGAGGAAGTTTAGAGGCAAAATTGAAATTTTGAGCACCCATTATCTCCTCTGTTGAAAATTTGCAACTGTCGGAAAATAGCAACATCCTGCCCTGCCTACTTTTTTTCACGCGTGATGCAGCTGGCTGATCCATGAAGGTTCATTGCAGTGGGCGAGTATACACATAACTAGATGGACGGCCGCATACATGTTAGCAGGAGGCGTGCCAACTTCCTTGCTTCAGTGTCTTGTGGTTTTCTAGTGATGCTTGTCTGATAGCTGCAAGCAGAATCTGCCGTTTGCCAGCGCTGGTCTTAGTGATTTGTAACATCTGAGCCCTTCTCCCGTAAAACTTCGAATTGAAGCTGGGTTCCATATAAACGGCGTGTCCCAGATACAGGCGGGGGTCAAGATAACTTGTGCTAATAGAAACCGGATCCCAGTTACAAGCTGAATCGTGGATAGACTAGGGTAGTACCGGTATGTCTTGCTTTGGTCAATTAATCGTGAGGTAGGCAAAGTATTGCTATAATATATAAGTAACTTGGCACTCTTTGGTCAACTAGCATTAAATATTTTAGCTGAAACGGTTGTTCCAAGCAAGCTTAAACTTACGCAGTAGGTGCCATATGCTAACGAAATTGATGCAGTTTGATAGAAGCTAAGTACAGTTTAAAAGTTCGGTTCCGGGGGCCAAGGCAACTTGTACTAATCTGTTCGAAGTTTTACAGCAATTCAATATCATGCCCAGTCTACCAGCCGTCATATTGTTTCACTGATTGATTGGGTGACTGCGATTATTCAGAAATGCTTGTACATAGCGTGTTGTGTAACCTACAAGTACAAGAATCACTGCCACTGTCAAAGAGCTGTCAGCTAGCTTTTAGCGTCTGAAATACACGTTGAAAATTGTATATGGCTGTGTATATAATAAAACATTTGCAGAATGTTTGTTTTTTTTTTTTAATTTTTACATCTAGCCAAAGCCTTACATGTCCTGACATGCTACACATCTGCTATTTTCATACCATGGTGTTGGCACATTTTTCATGTTCTGTGCAAAATAACCACCATAAGACTTCAAACAGAAGCAGTGTCTCGAATAAATGCTGAGTCCCAGATACAGGCTGGGGATCAAGGCAACTTGTACTTATAAAAACCTAGGGCTTCTGTTCGAAGTTTTACAGTATCTTAGTCTTTGGTCTAGTTACTGAAACATCAACAACTTAGTGAACAATGGTTGTTAATTGATGAATCTGAACAAACGGCTTTTAAGATCTACGAAATCACCAGGAAAACAAAGCAGTCAAACGAAGTGGGACTACAAGCTTATTTTGTGAAATGATGCACAAAAAAGCAATATGATGTGTGTTGATATCAAAATATTCACCAAGTGATACATACAACATTACAATGTGAGAATATTTACAGCTAGACAATATGTTAAGATATATTATATTAACAAGTTATTGAATGATGGCTGCACTATTAAGACGTCGAGGGTAATACATGATACAAAGCAAGCTGATGGCCCAACATAATTACAAGTAGAAATTTGGGGCAGGACCCAACGTGAGGCCGCCCAGTGCCATAAGTCCGACTGTCTTTCTTGCTCCACAACTGTTGATTCGCCAAGCTGTCGTTTATAAACGTGGAAAAATGCCTCCACCAAAACGCCTCAATTTCTTCACCCCATAAGCACAATCATCCTTCACCCTAATTTTGGTCTTGGTGTGCTGTCCAGTTTTGGAGAAATGGAAAATAAAGAAAAAAATAATAATGACGCAAAATAAACAAAGCAAAAACAAGACCTCCTGTTACTACATACAGAGAGCCTAATCAACTACAACAATAACCGATAAGCACCCTAGGAGTGCAAACCTCAGTCAATTCTGCTTCATTTTACACCTTTTATTAATCTATACTCACAATTAAACGGGCTGGATACAAGCACCTGTGTCCTACGCTATGTACAAACTAGTGATTTTTCAACAAGTTCTGTACAATACAATTCTGCCAACAGAAGTCTGCAATAACTGTGTACACATATGTAATATTCGCACATACTGTACAACTCGGTGTGCAAGTGTGTGGACAATATCCGGAAAATACTCCAGAAAAACATAGACTTGAAAAACAACCTCCTCGGCAGAGGAAAAAAATTCTGTCAACCAGTGGATTCTATCCCCCCAAATCTGGAGTCAAAATCAGGTGCAAGTTTCCCCCACCCTAGTCTTAGTCTCAAGTTCCCTCCTCCTCCTTTCGAGATCTTTGTTAAGGGTGTAGATTGCCCTGTGAAAATAGGCGGCAAACCATGTTAAGGACGTTGATTGAAAGTGAAAAATAGGGGGGGGGAGTTTTGTTAAAGAGTAAATCAAAACTCCTGCTATTTTTGATCTACACTCTCAAAAACTTCCCCCTATTTTTTGCGCCCGCCAGGTATAGGGATAGAAGCCACTGGTGTCAGCTGCTAACATAAACAAAAGTGCACAACCGTGATAAGCAGTTTGCGTCAAGTGTGCAGATGCATACGTATTTAATAGTGCAAACCTAAGAGTGCAGATAGCATAACAGATACCTTTACGACTGAACAAAGATTCATGTGAACAGAGATTTGTGTACAAATAAAAAAACACCTAAGCAATATGAACAAAAAAGCATAAAAGTATGACAATTTGTACATATAGACCCAAAAACTGTGTGAACAAAATAAGTATAAATTCATCCGCTAAAACTGCAGTCACTTCACTGTATGATTTTACAATTTAGAGACAAAAATGGCAATGCAATTTCACACAAAATCAGTATGACCCAAATTTTTCAAATTTTATTTCTTTTTGTATAAAAGTAGGTCACATTCAACATAGTGCCAAAAATCAGCAACATGAATTTATTTTGTTGCTAGCATTAGATGACAAAACCAGACAGCTCTTTACTGGTATCCTGCTATGTAAATCGAATGTAAATGAACGCCAGCGGCTTCTTTCCCTCTACCTGGTGGGCGAAGCTTGCGTCCAGTGAAAAATAGGGAGGGAAAAGTTTTGTTAAGGTTGTAAATCAAAACTTCCCCCCTATTTTTCAATCTAAACCCTCAACAAAACTTCCTCCCTAGAGGGTGGAAGAAGCCAAAAATGGAGGAGAAAACTTGAGTCAACAAAATTGGGGGAACCTGAGCCCAAAAATGGGCGGAGTTGCGCCTGATTTCGATTCCAGATTTGGGGGACAGAAGCAACTGCTAAATGCAGTGATAGAAACACGGTCGATTTTGATGCTGCATACACTGTTAGTTAATCATAAATTATGATTCATAATGTTCAGCACCAGAGACGTAGTACTTGGTACTTGTACTACTTGTACTCGAGTAGTACTCAAGTACCATTTCAAAGTACTTGTACTTGTACTTGAGAGTCAGGTACTTGTCGACATGTGACAAGTACTTTATTGTACTTTATTTTTATTTCCTAATGCTCAAAAATATGCTTTGTGATCAAATGCAATGGCCGAAGCTGTCCAGAAAATTGTGATAAAATAAACATGGAAATAGGGAACGCTGCAGTGAAATCCTTTTACTACCGGATAATTAATTAGGTTTAATTAGTGATCTGTGTTTGCTAATAACTGCTATTTATTTGGACCTCTCAGCTTTAGCTGTACAGTGTGGAGCATTAAAGACCACTTTCTAATTATAATTTGAAGGTCAGGTACTTGTACTTGTGACTTTGGTACTTGCAACATCTTTGTTCAGCACTGCACAACAATAGACTTAAGGTAGTAGCACAAATAACAAAATCAACAAAACGACAAACATGGTTCGAAAGGTCAAATCAGATGCACCATGTACATGTCCCCCTTGTGTGAAGAAGAGGACCAAACATTGCTGCATTTTCTTTTCTATCATCTGCCAATGCTAACTTCTTACCCAACACAAACGGGGTCATCGAGGACAGCTCGAGGACAAAACAAATTGTGGCCTTGAATGTTCTGGCTTTGGCCTCGAAGACCTCTGGGCTCAACACCTTGGTCTTCAGTCACTTGTAATGAATGTACACTGTGCAATGACATTTTGGTATTTGTACGACAATATCCACTGAAACCCTATTTCTGCCTGATCAGTTTCTATGGTTCATTACGGTTTGAATAAAATTAAACTAGCTTTTGATGTGCAGTATGAAAATGCCGTACTTACTTTACTTACTTACTTAGCAGCTTTGGCCTCGAAGGCCACTTGCCTGGCCTTGGCCTCAAAGATTACTAGCCTCGGCCTTGATAATGCTAGCCTCAAACCCATCCTTGTTATTGAATGGATTACAGTGACCTAGGCAGAATACCTTGGACTTCTCCCTGAAAGTTCACTATGGCTTCTAAGAGATCGTTTCAGTCACCAACACAGCATACTCAACTCTGAGCATAAGTTCGTCTCAAAAGCAACATAAGCTGGTCCTGATAACTACATAAGTAATGATGGAATTTTTTTACATTCAGCATGCAATCTCATGCACTGAACTTTGCCAACCAATTCTAAGCAAAACGTCAGAAAAACCACAGTCAAAAAACCACTGTTGTGATGCTCAGAATTTCCAGCATATGCTTAACCGTATGCTTAACAGAGTCATGCAGTGAGATGAATTATAGTACAGATGTTACTGTTTAATAGTCCTAGGAACCATTTGCTAAGGCCTTGACGGCTGGTCTGAAGCCTTAACGGTGGCTTAGCGGTTAAACCGCTAAGCCATTTAGCTAGCGGCGGTCCAGACCACTAAGACGTCTGTCACTGGTAATAATTTTAGGACCAAATGCAACAGCCTTTACGAGATTCACAACAACATACAATTAACTACCGTTTTTCTAGGAGTCACATTAGTAAGTCAAGTACATTAAATTACACTTTCTTTTAATTTTGAGGCCCACAGTTTGCATCGTGAGCATTATTGCGTATGTTAAATTCTGCTGTTAAACGAATATGTGACGTGATGCGATGACCGCAAAAAATGACGACTGATGCGGATGCTGGACACGCACAGTTGCGCTGGCGGCTCAGCTTGCAGCAGTTTGAACACAACATGTTGCTTGATTTTATTTTTTTGTGCTAAACTGCTAAAACCACCGTAGAACCTTAGCAGTCCTTAGCGGGACTGCTAACTTAGCGGTTGGTTGCAGTCTAAGGCCTTAATGGCGGCGGCAGCGAACGGTGGTGGTTTCAGTGACTACTGTTTAACCACTGCAATGATGACAGGAATTTCTGACACCTAGTGTACAATCTCATGCACTCGAGTTAACGATTTCGCACAGACATGCATGGAATAACTAGTCATATAACCACAGCCATGATGACGAGAATTTCCGATACATACGGTACAGAGCCCAATGCAGTCACTCTGAAAACGAATTTATATATAACCATTGCAACAATGATGGTAATTTGGGGAAATTTCCCATGCAGTCAGCAGGAGCAGTCGGTACGTCGTTCCCGCTGTTGTCGACTGAGGCGTCGAAGAGCTGTGTCACCATACTGGATACCGGAACCAATGCGCTCTGGGTCCAACTCACCTGACATAACACAACCAGACCCATGCTGTTAGACATTACAAGAAGGTTAAAGAAGCCTACAGTTCTTCACAGAGGACTCATCTCAGAGCCAAAGAACACCACCTGCCATATGGGATCACACAGAGTTATCTGCCACCAGACACAGGTGAACATGTCCTGCTTTAATCCCTGTCAGGCAGTTCGGTACTTGATTTACCTACCACAGAAGGATAGGATTAAGAGGCTGAGTTGACCCTGATGTTGGTTGTATAGCAAGAAAAGTTAGTGTAAAATCGTTAATACCTGACAATTTTTATAAAATTTGAAAGAGTTGTTGAGACAATCATTCTGAACTTGTCTTTAAAGTTTGGGCTTAAATGGCCACCTTTGGCCTTGACGCAAGCTCTTACTCTAAGGCGAATATGCTGTTGCTTGATCCCTTTGTCAATAACAATGCATTGAATGTATCTTAATGTAAACAAACTCTGATGTCATAATGACATTACACTGAGCACACACAGTAAGGAGTGTACGTCATAATGGGTGTGACCGTAAATAATGGTAAGATAGAGCAGTGAGATAGATTTCGTTGAAATCCATGAACTACAAACTAAACCACAAAGCAGTCAGAGACCGCAGACCTCTGCCAAGTGCTTGTAATGTAGATTTCACCTACAGTTAATGTTGCAAAGTATTCTTCGATTACCGTATTAAAACACTAGGGAATTATGTGCGACAACCTTAAAAGACATTGTTGTTCAGCTTGTCCGACGAAAATAAACAACCGGAAGTTTTGAGTGGATTTCAAACTATAGTTGCATTTTCTACATTGACCTAGTTCTACGTGATCGCCAACGTCATGTCGTTCGACAGGTGGCAGCACCACATTCGGTTTGGCAGCGTTTCCCTTATGCCCCATTTAAAGCAATGTTGAGGAAAATATCAAAGTGATCCAGAATCCAAAATTTCTTCCGGATCACCCCCAAAATTGAATCATTGTAGTTGTTGCCATTCCCGACATTCCCTCAAAATCTCAGAAAGATCCTTCCAGAACTTTTTGAGTTATCTTGCTAACACACAGACAGACGGAGAAACTCTGGCAAAAACATAACCTCCTTGGCGGAGGTAATTAGGCATGTTTAAAGCAGGTTGGGTGCTAACTTTTGAACAAAATGTAGATAACGAAAGCTATGAACTTAAAAACATAAAGTTAATTCAAAAGTTCAGCTACATAGCACTAATCAAGAAAATGCTGAGCAAAGGTAGGCTGAGTATGAAAATGTGACAATATGTGAATAGTTTTGGCACTTGTAAGTTACCCAATCGATCATCCACCAATAAAGCACAGTATCCTTCTAGTACCAGCAAATCAGAATGATGACAGGACATATACTAGATGTTCACGATGAGCGACAATGTTCAAAACTATAGCTTCTAAAATATGGTTAAAAGCACTAAAAAGCTTAGTGGAGGGTGATTTTTCTGTGATTAGATTACATAAAACCAGTCTACTTAAAAGTTAAAGATGGTGATATAGATTTTAATGGAAAGACCATCTCAGAGCTAAGGAGCGTCACCTGCCATATGGGATCACAGTGTTACCTGCCACCTGACACAGGTGAACGTGGCCCGCCTTAACTCCAGCCAGATAGACTGGTACTTGGTTTACCTACCCCAGAGGGATGTAAAGCTGAGTTGACATAAGCAGCTGGTTACATAACGAGAAGGTTTACCTGCCCGCAGGCAAGTCACCCATCGCAGTATTAACCTAACCCGGGGTAGAGTAACTTTATTATTGGATGAAACGCGTTACTGCTATGCAATGCCACCAACCCAAAATGAGACAAATTTCCTTGGGATTTACTTACCGATGACTGATTAATGATAAACCAAAGATTAATTTGCAGTAGCATCATGAGTTAAAAAGTAGATGGGGCAGGTAGTTGCAAATTTCTGATGGGAGATTAGGGGTGCTCAAAATTTTGATTTGCCTGACAGCCATTGACTTTCAGAGAATGAACTTACCTGACTCAATCTTGGCAAGTATTGTTCGTGTGCACTTGAGAAACGCCTCTTCGACATTTTCACCATTCAAAGCACTTGTCTCCAGAAACATCAGGTCTACGTTCACAACAGCATTATAATTGTATCCCTTCATTAACTCAAAAATTTACAAATCTGTTCAGTGTTTATACATTTCTATTACTGATATCACTACCACTGATACTAGTACTGTTATAACTTTTTTGATGTTCACCAAATCAACGAATAATAAAATAGATTTATAATTATTCGTACATTTCAACATCACACTTACTTAGTAGTCCATGCAGGGCAACTGACCACTTATCAAGGCAAAAGTATCCTAAATCCCTATCCTGAACTTACACTCTTTTCTGCATTCTCAACAGCTTTCTTTGCCTTTCCGAAGAAGTTTCAAGAATCTGCATCTTTTTTGAATATCGTCCTAGGAACATCTTCCTAGGAACATCTTAGCTAAAGCTAAAAAGAATGTCGAGCCTCATATCGATGTATCAGGTGTCGACCTAGAGTAGGTAGACATTAGCCAACCAACCGTTGTCGTTAGTGGACCGAAGTTCACCAAATCTCTTTTGTTCAATGCGGGAGGGATGGTAGTTGATAACGCCGTTTACCGCTTGTTGATATCTCCATCCGTTCCAGAAATATTCGCGCTCAAATTTAAAAGTTGTCCTAAATCACGCCCAATTCTGGACATTCTTTGCTACCCCAAATTTTAAGAGAGCAGTGCCCCCCCAAAATTTGTATGCACGTTATAAGCCCCACTTAGCACTACATCACGTGGCAAAGTTTCATTAGGCTGCTCCATTTGGCTTTAAAGTTATAGTGGCTAATTCACTACAATTAAGGCCAATTTTTGACCCCATTTGAAAAAAAATTGTAAGGGGGACCCAGGTCCCCAGTGGGGGGGAGTGCTAGCAAGACTTGATCATTCTATGGCGCGTGTAAAAATTTGGGGGCGCAGCGATCCCTAAGAGCCGAAATATGGTCTTCCGAAAAAGTCGATTATGGTAGGCAGACATTAGCCAACTAACCGGTGTCGTTAGTGGACCAAAGTTCACCAAATTTCTTTTGTTCAATGCGGGAGGGACGGTAGTTGATAACGCCGTTTACCGCTTGTCGATATCTCTATCCGTTCCAGAGATATTCGCGCTCAAAGTTTAAAGTTGTCCTGAATCGTGCCAAATTTTGGACATTTTTCGCTATCGCAAATTTTAAGGGGGTGGTGCACCACTGCACCCCATAATTTGTACGCATGTTATCAGCCCCACTCAGGACTACGTCACGTGGCAAAGTTTCATTACTCTACTCCTTTTGGCTTTAAAGTTATAGTGGCTAATTCGCTACAATTAAGGCCAATTTTTGATCCCCCCTTTAAAAAAATTGTAAGAAAGGCCCCTGTTTACGGTGGGGGGTGCGCTAGTAAGACTTGGTCATTCTCTAGCACGTGAAAAATTTGGGGATGCAGCACCACCTAGGGGCCAAAATATGGTCTTTCGAAAAATGCGCTTTGGGTGGGTATGATTCCACATCGAGATCTCCATAATTAGTGGACCAAAGTTCACCGGACTTGTTTCACCTAACGCAGGAGGAATCACGGTAAATAAAATATTGATCTGATTTTGAATATCTTCATCCGTTTCAGAGATATTCGCCGCCGAACTTCGAAGTCGTCTAAAATCGGCCAAATTTTGCATGTTTTGGTCCCTAAATTTTCTTTGGGGTGGGCCCCCCAAAAATTTTGGACCAGCATTATAAAATTCGGCCTAGTACTGATGATCGTGCAAAATTTCACGCCGATCGGCCGACGCATCTCGAAGATTTCATGTTGAAATAAAAAAATTTTTTTAAATCTGCAGTAAAACTTAAGTCCGCTCCGCAAGCTATCGCTTCCGGGCAAACTAAATAGGCAATGAGCTAACCATTTTCCTGTGCAAACCGGCTAGCCTCGAGAAACGTAACTTCGCGCTCGGCGTCCAAATCTTTCTTGTTGCCAACGAGGATAATGACAATGTTAGGACTGGCGAGTGACCGCGCATCCACCAGCCAGTTTGTCAGTGCGTTGAATGTCTCTCGACTGACCACATTTATACACATGGAAACGCAAGTAAACATGTGAATAGCTTCACATCCACTCAAAAGATAAGACATCATTTGGGACATGACATAAAACTTCCAGATTCACACAGCTGATCTCTATTTCCTTAGACTTCAGCTGGATACCAGCACTACCAGTACACTGCAAAAGCACGGGTATACATGACTGACCAGCAACGTGCAGAATGCCTGTTTAATCTCCAGCCTCCAGCAAAAAAACTTGGGAGTAAACATACACAGTGGCACACCAGTAGAGATTTTGAATGTGTCCTCTACAATCTGCGACCACCAGCACCTCTAAAGTTACGGCATTATGACAATGTATAAACATGCATATTCACTACCTATAAATTTAACTTACTTAATGTGCACTGCATAACCAGAAAGGGATACCCCAGAAGGTTTGAGTGACCAGGTTGGCTAGTTATCCATCAAGATTTTGTGCATCTGCAGATGGTCGTCTATTCAAGCACTAACTGGGTCTGTATAGAATAAACTAGCAGACTGATACAAAGAGCATAACTAAGTTAAACCACTAGTTTCTACCGAATAAAAAACCGGTAAATAATAACAGACACAATAAAATATATACATTTCTTCAATTGCTTCAACTACAGTCGGCTCCACTTACATGCACGTCGGTTATAAGCACACTCCGCTTATTTGCACGATGTGCGTCTAGTCCCCTTTGAGTTTATGCTATGTCAATGGCAGTCAACTTCGCTTATAAGCACCAGCCATATATGCACAATTCGGCTATAAGCACGCACTGTTTTGGTCCCATCACCATGACTTACTTCAGTTATAAGCAACTTGGCTGACACAGTGCACATAAGACCACCTGTAGTCAGCCACTTAACACTCACTGGGATGCCATTAACAACATTTAAATCCCATTGTGCAGGTAGGCAAAGTTAGTGACCACCGCACATCATGTGGGCTACAGTGGATTGCCCCACCTCAGCAGCATGCAGCATCATAATGAACTTCAAACGACAGTCTGCGGGTCAATAGTCCTAGGCCACCTGCTGTCTATGAGAGTGATAAAGAGGGTGGGAAGGCGGCGTGTAAACTGACACTACCGTACTGGAGTGACCATCATCAGCTGCTACATGCTGCCTCTGATGTTCACGAAGGAGATGCATGAGGTGACTGTTTTTTGTGGTGTGGATGACCGCCTATTGTAAATGCATGTTGTAAATGACTGCAATGGTCCTACAAGCTAAATACAGTTAAATGTATGCTCCGCTTACATGCAAATCAGCTTGCGGTCCCAAGGCCGTGCACATAAGTGGAGTCAACTGTACTGAACAAATACATGGTCTGTTGTTACATGTCCTGTTTAACTAAGATGCTTTCTGTTGCTACAGTATGTACCCTAAAAACTGTACTGATGTACTCAGTACTAAACATATTTCATAAAACATTATCCTAAAACTAATTACATAATTATAAAATCACCTTGTGATGTCATAAACAAGGAGTGCCCCAGCAGCTCCACGATAATAGCTTCTAGTTACTGATCTATTAACAAACAACAAATAACATTCACTACTCACAAGTGACAGAAACAGCATAAAAGCAGGATATAAACAAATAAAGTATATACAACAGTAAAGAACTAAAATAACAACCATCACTTACATATAAACAAAACTGCAAAAATTAACGAACAATTAATTGATGGTTAATGACTAAAAAATTCTAATAATTATAAAAATTACAATCAACAAAAATCATCTCTTTTTCTAGAAAACAAGATTCTAGTCTGCCTGTAAGAACAGATGAAAAACAGCCACTGATTGCAATTGTTGAGTGTTAACTATTAGCTTTTCTGTAGAAGTATAATAGAACTGCAGTATACCTATGTACACTGCAGCTGCAAACTGCAAAGGTTATCAACATTTGAAATGTGGGTTTGAAGGCAGAACAAAAAGATCAACTGGAATGACAGGGTAACAAATGAAGAAGTCCTGCAAAGAGTCCAAGAGACCAGGAGCATCTTGGATACATTACAGCAGCGTAAACTCCGATGGATACGACACATCCTGAGACATGATTCATGCTGCAAGATAAAATGGAAGGCAGAATAATGGGAAAATTGATAAGAAAAAGAAAATGCCTACAAATGCTGAGTGATATCACAAATAAATACTGCACTAAGAGTTTTTGTCATAAACCTGCAACTCGAAAGAAAACAAAAAGAAAATACTGCAACCAAATAACACCAATTTATATCAATATCTGTACAGATTGGGTACTATGTAACACTACTAGTACTTTCACTCATGTTTAAATAGCCAATTTTTTGCCAGTGTTACTCCAGCTCATCACGGGTTCCAATGGAAACTGTTAGTGTGGAACTTTTATCAATTCAGTCACCTTTTCTGATAATCAGCAAAAAAGCTTTGAAGCAATTCTCAGAAATTTTTTCACCTATGGCAAAGCATGTGGATAATATTACAAATAACAGCAATAAATGAATAAAGAGATGGCATGAGATGAACAGCCACAAACCGGAATCTTTCTTGTCCCGCAGTATCCCAGATCTGCAGTTTAACGACTTTGCCACCGACGTTGACAAGTTTGCTACCAAACTCCACACCAATTGTATGCGTTGAATTCGGCTTGACTATAAACACACGCACACACCATGCTCTTTATTACATGATATGTAGAAAAGCAGCGAAGCAATTATGGTATCAATGAACATATTATACTACCGGTATCAATGTTTTCAGTCTAACCACCAAATCGTTCAGAAGAGTTGCTCCAACTTAAACCAAGTCCTAAAAAAGTTTAATGCATTGTTGGAGCAAAGCATTAACGCTGGAGGAGCTTCCTGTCAGCCAGACAGCAGTGTCAAAACACTGAATGGCCACATATATTTATTAAGTACTAACCAGTAGTAATAAATGACAATTCACTTATCTTCCTTCAACTAAATAGTTAATAAATTTAAGTTAAAATTGTACGACCCAGTAAGTATTGTACTGGCCTCTTGCAGCTATGTAGCAACTACAATCCCGGGATTGAATTCTAAACCCGGGATCCGGGATTGAGAAATTTGTAATCCCAGGATCCCGGGATCCTGTTTCCGGATTAGGCTTACAAACTGGTCGTTATTTTGGTATCACTTATAGACTTATTTCATGCATAAGATGTATTAGTCCCGTATGGAAGGTATGTCAAAATGGTATAGAGAATGACTCCTACTTTCAAAATACAAATTACAGTGCACAGCAAGAAGCAGAACTCTAGCACGCATATAATATTTTATTCACTAGACCTCTAGAATTGTTTTTTTTGTCATTTAATGCTCGAAAAAAATGTGATTTTAATGAATTTTTGTAATCCCGAAATCCCAGGACTGGGACGCTGCCAATCCTGGGATTTGGGATTGGCAAAAACAACTGCGATCCCGGGATTCGGGACTGCAATCCCTACAGCTATGTGACTTAGGCATGTGGCAATCAAATCGATTTTCAGATCTTCAGTCAGCAGTGAGCTTGTGCCTAGTGTTATGGACAACAGGTCACATCTCTTATATAATCTGCCATTAAGCCAGGCATTATTTTCATTTAATACCAATAACAAAAATGAACAACTTGCCTAGCCTCATTATCTAACAGAAACATAAAAGAATTTGAACTCCAATTACATGCTGTATGCCCTAGCCATTATACAAAAGAAAATCAACAAATATGACTGTCATGTTTATTAACAGTTAGACCATAATTAAACTAACATTTACTATAACAGATGCTGCTCAAACATACATTTATTTTCAATGAACTGATGCAGTATGCATGACTTTCCGGTTCCTGCACTGCCGATGACCAGATACTTAAACAAGAAATCTGTTAACACAGCATCATTCATGCAATAAAAGTTATCATATGACTGGCAACTGCAGGTGCAGGACCTATTGAATACCCTGCTGCAAAACTACAACACAACATTACAAGTTTACCGTACTGTTGGAAAAGACAGGGTCTAGAGTCTTCCCTATAACTTTCAGGCCAAAAAATCAAACATAATTAATTTTAAGAACACTCCGTTTCAGACACCAAACACTGTTTTCTACACGTGACCCTAAGACAAAGGCACAGCAAACAACTTGAACCTGTAGAGATATTTTACTTCTTTTTCTTGCTATCTAGCATGACTGAGTTGAGTCAAGTATCTTTTTGGTCGATCTCGTGCGAGCACAAACACGCAGTTGAAACACCAAAGTAAATCTTCACAAGTAATCCTCTCTGTATAAAGTTTTTTTTTTCAGTAAAACATCTTTTGTCGAATGTATAAATTACTGAAAAAATAATGACGATATTTTACGTCGCTATGCTGCCACGCCCCTTTTCTTACCGTCACTATTTATTTAGAAAATATCTAGAAAATAGAGCAAACCAAAACAGCAAAAAGTCCAACAACTCACCGTATGTCTCAGACATGTTTGGCCTGTTAATATTCTAATAAGAATAAAGCAGAAAACAGTCCGTGCGATAACGATACAATCTAAACACGGAATGTAAACAACAAAGATGTCGCCCGTCACATGTCACGTGATACGAATGATATTTCGTAATATCGAAATGGCCCACATAAATTTCTAGTTTTGGAATGGCCAGTGTCGCTTTTGCTAGGGAGGGCCGATCGTGTACGCGGGTGTCGAAAACCAGCAAATGTAAATGCAGCGTTTTTTTAATTATGTCAATGATTATATTTATCGTGCGCACGCGCGGTCCGTATGCAGTCACAAAGTGTTATTTACCGTGCGCAAATCACGCACGATTAGATTGCATGCATATTCTTTAATCAACTTCTTTTGCAGCACTAGGCAGAATTAAGAGTGCAGTTTAGCGTGAGTGGAAGCTGATATTCAGTTTTAATTAATGTCAGTTATTACTACGAAAAACTGTCAGTAAAGAAAACAACTAGTCTATGGCGTCCGTCCTTAAATGACGTACGACGTAATGCCACCAAGATGTCATCCAATCAACTTCAGAAGTTTAGACCGTACGCAAGTTAACCGCGATTTCAATGGACAGAGCGCGCACGTCTTCCTTCGATTGCGTAGCAGAAAATACTGGTCGATGCATGGAACACTCACTGTGCCGTGTGTACGTTTCGGGTGGCGTAATCTATCTCGCAAAACTGTGTTTAAAGCATTATACGTAAGCCTAATTTAAATTGACTGAACTTTTCAGAGCGAGCTTTACCAAAAACAAGTTTATTTTCGAGTAAAAAAAAAACGATTCGTTGTTAACTTTAAAATTTGCAATCTTGATCTTTTTGACGTTGGGTATAATAAATAGTACCCCCCATTTTGGGGAATGGGGAATGGAGGGTTGTGTAGGGCCTGAACTTGGTCGTTCGGCGACGGTACCGTTCAATAGGGCATTGATAGCGTAATTTTCTTCTTTATATGCTGTCAAATTAGTAACCATGGTTGAAATAAAGCCGCTTGTTCGCTTATTTATTACCTCCGCCAAGGAGGTAATGTTTCTGCCGGACTATGTCTGTCTGTTTGTCTGTGTGTTAGCAAGATAACTCAAAAAGTTATAGACGGATCTTTCTGAAATTTTGAGGGTATGTCGGGAATGGCACGAACTACCAGTGATTTAATTTTGGGGGTGATCCAGAAGGAATCCTGGATTCTGGATCACTTTGAAATTTTCGTTACCATTGCTTTCAATGGGGCATAAGGGAAACCGCTGCAAAACCGAAGATGGTGCTGCGACCTAGCGAACAACATTGCCTTGGCGGAGGTGTGCTGGCTTTGACTGATAGTTGTTTTATACTGTCATATTCGGTGAATAATTTGGTGTCGGCAAAATATAACAACGAAAGGTTTCCGATCTGACGTCACTGTATATAGTTGAGGTTGTCTTGCTACTGAAGCCATGCAGAGTGATGATGTTACAGCGGAAAGCCAGCTCGCGTCTAGCGCGTGACTTGAATCTCCAATACAACGATCCCTCGAGTTGGACGGCGCCGGCATTAAATCATGCTGTCTTCTACCGGGTAGCCCTACATCAGAGTAGACTGAGCTGTCTGTTTGTCGCACAGTCGCACTGCAAGGCTGGGCTACGCACAGTGAAGCTGTCAATCAACTCGAGTTTGGCAGCGCCATCGCGCCATCGCACGCGACGCCACTGGAATGATGCTGCCAAACTCGAGTTGTTTGACAGCTGCATGCACTGTGCGCACCCCACCTTTTTGTCGCATGCGATGTTTTGTCGCACGTGTAGACACCCTCTAAGGTGATTCCGTAGCCGAGACGTTGGTGCTGGGCAAAGCCCAAACTTCACTTGTTTCTGTTTTTGCGGATTTGTTGTGCAAATCGAGGTGATGGAATTGGCGCTTTATACCCCGCTTACACCATCGAGCTGGCTCGTTCAGCTAACATATAGCCAGTTCGTCGAGCCAGCTTGATCGTGTAAACGGGGTATTAGTTTGACCAAAGTGCGTGACTGGGCAATCAAACGAGCCCGCTATCGGACACTCTTATCTGCGGCATACCGAGCAGCGGTCGGTTAGGATGGGCTGGACGTCCGAGTAGTAGACAGACAGACACAGCCACCTACTGACAGACAGGACGAGTAGGCCGACGAGGAGACTGGGATTGATTGCAGGGAAGCATGGAGCGGAATGCAAGAGCATCAGTCGATGATGACACCAGTGTTGTGGAAAATATTAGTTCGAAAAACTAGATTTTTAGGTTTTTTTGAGAAAAATTTCAAAAGTCCAAATTTCAAGCTTCAAAAGGTATTTTTTTATTTGTTTTACGCTTTGCAATACAAAACAAGCTTCATTGCATTGTAATTTTTGACTTCTGACATCACGTCGTACATTCAGCAAAAACGATTTGACATATACACCGTGTCCCGAACAAGTAATTTGAGAAAAGCTCATGAGACGCGCGACAGCCTATAGCAATTCCTGTTCGCAGGTTGTCCTAGTCTAGGCCTATCTTAATCCATTTCGTTGCAATTCACTCTTGAAGTGAAAGTTGCGAAAAAAATAGTAAAACCCCTATTTTGAAAGTTCAAGGTGGTTCAAGGTCATCAGTGTTGAACCACTTAAAATTTGTCGGCAGTTATGACTGTGGTGTTACTAAAAGGAGATTCTATTCTGCATGTAATACCCTATTTCAACGTGCAAAATATTGTACTGAGCCTGTTAAATTACAGTTAGTCAAG
>Ga0209454_1000897_pt1 | contig 17066 bp, 13 predicted proteins | sample WorMetHERISLAND1_2_FD_187400 | JGI IMG/M metagenome (GOLD analysis project Ga0209454, IMG submission 187400) | Marine gutless worms symbiont microbial communities from Max Planck institute for Marine Microbiology, Germany - Olavius geniculatus... | ecosystem: Host-associated > Annelida >... | reverse complement strand
GTCCAGCTCCCCGGGGTCGATCTCTGACAGGCTGGCCAGCGACTCGGGAATCAGCGGTTCCTCGGAGTTCTCGATGGTCCGGTCGGCCATCGGGTTGCGCATGATGTGGGCCGGGGACGCTGACGGCAGGAACTCCGGGTGGTTGTCGACCACGGCGTTGAAGAAGATACTGAGCGGATCTCGGGTGGCGGCTAAGTAGACGAGGTTCATGAGAGAGTCGCAACGACTGTAGCTGTTGGTCGACACTCGCTTCAGTTTGTTCTCGGTTTCGAGGAATCTCATAAGAGCCTCTATGAGCAAGACGTGGTTGTACTGGTTGCGAAAGCCAAACACATCGCACCGGTCGTACATCGACGAGCCGGCCTGCAGGCGCCGCGAACCACTCAGATCCAGATGAATCAGACAGAACCTTAAACGCACGTACAGAGCGACGTAACTGAACTAAACTGAACTGGCGTGGTTTAGTTTTTGACGAACTGACCAATGGACCAATGCATTACAACAGGCACAGTGTAACGGCGTCACGGCATCAGTGACTACGTGACTACGCGCACGTACGTGTCAACCAATGACAAATGGGCTTTCCTTGCTCGCTCATTGGTCAGTTCGTCAAAAACTAAACCGTATATCAGTTCAGTTCAGTTCAGTTACGTCACTGTATGTGCCTTAACAATCAGTCATAAACAACGTTCTCATTTAGTCATTATCATTAGTACAATTCAGTATCACAATACAAAACAATACACACGCACTATACAGCGCAGAGGCGCAAAAAGTCTCTAATGCGCTGAGCGCCGAGATTAGGATGGTTGGTATACTGGCTGTAAACTTTAGAAAAATAAGTAAATGAGAAGTTTATTGATGCATGTGGAACTCGCACGCTTTCAGCAATAAAACACAATCAATTCATCAAAACACAGCACCACGTGTGGCAAAAAAATCAGAGTGCACAAATAAATCTATCGTTCTTATACATGTATCTATCGCAAAGCACAGCGCAGCGCGTCATAGAGCTGCAATGCGTCAGCTATCTATCACTATCGCTCGTAACACAACGCAATGCAATGCACAACCGCAGAAAATATAAGCCGTTATATAAGAAGTGTACACAGTGAAGATTTCGTAATCGTAGCTTGCACCGTTTTGATAGGGTTCAGGGCGTTACAGACAGACGGACGGACGGACAGACAAACACCCAGGCCATAGCTAAGACGCGCGAACATTCTGCTGTCGCGCGTAAAAAGCAGCAGACGGCGAACCTTGAGCGCCAGTACTTGAGTGACTCCTGTAGACGGAACGTGCGGTCCTCGCCTCGCGTGCTTAGGTACTGATCGACGTAGTTCCACCTGTACAACTCAAGCGGCTCACAGGTGAACTGAGTGCAGGATGCGTCGAAGCCGGTCGGTGAGTCGGGCACACGGAACCTATACGTGTATTTGTACGAGGTACGTGGAAACGGATGTCGCGGCGAGTAGCTCTTGACCCGGATGACAGGCTCGCTTAGACTCAGAATGTGGAAAACTCGTCCGACGCTCAGAACAATTTCCTTCGACACCGAACCCGACTCCCCACCTGCATCCAGCGTAACTACAGTGTTATTCAGACACTTTAGTATTCAGGTCAACTCAGCCTCCTACCCTCAGCGGAACGGAAATGAGCAGTAGCTTACAAGCCACAGCGTCAACGCCTAGTGTGACTATTTGGGGCGGTGGCATGCCTGCTAGCTGCAAACTGTCACCGTGAGTCAAATTGTTTGCTGCCGCAGGCAGTGGATGGCCGCATAATGTGAAGTACTTAACTACAGATCGGAAGAGGTTGAATAGTTAAAATGGTCCTTAAATGGTATAGCTCTTTATGGGAAACATCACAGAGCTACGGAGCATCACCTGCCATATGGGATTACACAGCGCAACCTGCCACCCCAAAAATTACACAAGTGAACACGCCCCGCCATGACTCCAGCTATAGACAGGCAGATACTCGATTTACCTATCCCAAAAAGATGGAAGGCTAAGTTAGTGTTGGTTATATATCGAGATGGTTTACCTGTCCGCAGACAGTCACCCATCCAAATACTAACCACTTGACAGCAATGTGACTGGAAGTCGAGCGAACGATGTCGCGATCGCAAGTCCAACGTCCCGACAGTTGCACTACCTGTGAGTTTGCGTGATGACTGGACACCACCGACGGAGGTCGCCGATGTCATGGCTGCATTTGTAGAACTAGTGGGTGGCGGCTTGGACGGCAGCACGATCTGGAAGTTCTGCGCCAGCCTCTGAACCAGCATCTGATTGTAGACCAGGGCTGCCGTAATCTTCTCACGGTCCGGGCTGATGTTGAGATCTGCGCACATGTCCTCCGGCAGCAGCGTGTACTCGGACGTCACGTAGTCGTTCTCCAGGCTGCGCCGGTCCGGGAAGAAGTCGGTCGTGAGGGGGAGAGATGGCGGATAGGCTAGCGACTTCCAGTCCATGGTGGATTGCGGCTGGGCCGACCATTCCCGGTCGATGCTCGACGTGCCCCAGTTCACGGTGCCCCCTCCCTCGCTGTCGCACATAGAGTACCGCGACCGATGCCCGGCGCCGTTCAGGTAGAATCCTCCGACGGACGATGACAGAGATCCGACCACCGGGTTGGGCATGCTCGACGTACTGTCCGTTCGGCCCATCATCATGGCCGACGTGCGTGCTGGAAGCCCGGTGGCAGGGTCACGGTGTTCGAGGGGCGAGCCGGCCATCGTCCGCCGCAGTGCTCCACCGCTAGCGTCACTGCTCTCCGAGATCTTCCGGGTGGTCGATCTCCTGGAATGACGTGCCCTAAGCTCACTGCCTAGGAGCAGGGAGTCCTTCGGAGTCACCGGCGACGTCCCGAATCCGTCGGCCGATCCTACCTCTCCGCGCCTGCAGCGACCGCCGTATGTCTGGACGGAGGACTTTGAAGCTCTGCCACCAGTCATGAAGGCATGCGACCATCGACGCTGGTTAGCCGTCACCTTAAAGTGCAGACGCTGCGGTGAGAAAGGGTTAATGAGCGGGAGTCCCAGTGCCACCGGATCGCTGCGACGGTGGGCCGTTGGTGTGCCGACACTGCCGATGATCGAATCCACATCCACCTTGTTCTCGCTTCCGGCGTACGACGAAGATAGGAAGATCTTCGACAGAGCTGCAAGATCTGCAGGTTTGCTGAAACACAAATGACGCAACAGTTGCACCAGCAAATATGATATTTATGCATAGGTAACACGCTCAACCAATGCCGTACAAGCAGCCCAGCTGATGCTAGGGAATGCCGACTGTACCGCCTATGTCCGAAGGCCAGCGCCCGACTTCCGGTCGCGAAGAAAGAGCAATTAGCCTGAGGTAACTATAGTTCCATAGGCGCTACGTTAACGCTGCTCTGAAACGCTACAATCAACGCTAATATAATAGACGTTATGCACGATCATCTCGTCAGGCATTATCTCGTCATCATCATCATCGACAACCGTGGGCTCAATGCCCGTTGGTGTCTGAAAATGTATTGGCATCAGATTTCATTCGTGTTGTTACTTTATGGTCAGCGCATCGACACTCATCTGACCAGATTATCTCGTACTAATTATAAATAAATTACAGACCATTTGGGAGAATGGCGGTTTGTAAGTAGAGCCGGCTTGGTACACAGGGCAGCTGTAAGGCATTTTACTTGCTGAAACAGTTTTCCGGTAAGATGTACCCGCCTACCCGGTACTGTTTAGAGACGACAGACAACCTTCAGTTGGCCAAAAAATACACATGCAGCCACAATGTATAATGTGACGTGTAAATTCTACGGCTGTGAAACTGGTAACTATGCTAATGCCCTGTAAAAATTGAAATCTGTAGCAAAACCTGTTGCAGTGGCTGGCGATAGTTTCAATGGTATTTGGCGTGATTGGTGGACAACGTCGACGACGTCGTAAGTTCGTGGTCTTCTTGTTCTGCAGAGCTCGAACGTGCGTCAACGGCGGACGAAACGTCTTTTCATCATACTCGACAAAATCAACCAGCGACAGAGCTTCGTTTGGAAGAAACGGGGGAATAACGTCATCAACTGGTAACGCTGTGGCCACTTTCGGATTAAGCGGACCGTCACACCAGGGTGCGAAAGAGCCAAGGATCTGTGTCTCCATTTGTTCCCGATAAGTGTAGTAGCTGTAGTTGATCCAGTGCGGGATGTTGTAGTCGTTACTGCAGCCGTCGGCCTGGGTGAATATAAACAGTGGGATGGCCTGCTCTGGCTGTGCTGCCATACAAACCACATTGCTGCTGCTGCCGCAGTCGATGGTTCGCTGTCGCGTGATGTTTGCCAGAGATCGATCAACTTCAAAGACGCCAGCTCCAGGAGTCAACACGATAGACAACTTGCCGGTGCGATCAAAGCTGCGGTCAACGTAGTACTTGTCGAACAGGTTCAGTCCCATGTTGAGAACTTCGAGGACGTTGCCTTCAGCAGCGGTGGAGTTCCATGCACGTGGGGTCCGGTGGGAAATGGTGGAAGCTTTCTCTCGCGGAGGTGGTCGAATTCCTCTCGCTGCCGACACCTTCCACGGCTGCTGCTCCTCTTTGCTGGTCTGATCAGCCAATTCGTCCTGCTCGTGGTAACAAACCACTGACCTCTCGTACTGTTCAAAAAGCGTGTGAAGAAAGTTAAGAATCAGCGACTTGGTCCAGTCGTCGCAGCGCTCGTTCTGCAGCACCACGTGGTAGAAGTCTTCGTAGAACCGACCATGCCGGTCCTTCCGCACACACTGGCGCATCGACTCTGGAAACTCATCCAACGAGCGAGCATCGTAGAACGACCGCGAGAACAACGTCAGCGTCAGATCATGGTTGCAGTTCTTCTCGGTCCACAGCCGGAAGAGATCCTCGAGAAATGCAACGGTCTTCTCAAAGTGGAGGTAACCGTAGCGGTCAAACCACCACATCTCAGCACTCATCTGAATGAAGATGTTGACCTGCGACGTCAGCGACCGGAAAGCAAACAGCGTGTCGGGAACGACGCAGCCACAGGTTATTCGTTCGCCGTCAGACCAGAGCTCGGCAATCACTGCATACTGATGCTGGAAGCATTGAATGCGCTGTGCACGGTACATGCAGCTGCCCAGCAGCAGCTTACGAATGTCCCACATGTCTGCACGACCCCAGTACTGCTCTTTGAATGTTATCTACAAACACAATCATCAGGCTCTGTATTAATATTGTTGTCGTTGTTGTTGTTACATCAATCAAACCACCAATGTAAAATTTAAAAACAAACTAAATGAATTAAATAAACAGATAACTAGAAGGCGATCTTAGAGTACATATCTCCAACAAGTAAAGTTATTTAAATAACTCTGCTGCTGCCACTACTAGTAATAGTTTTTGTAGTACTAACAGCAACCACTACCATTACCTCACTACCACCACCAGGAGGGAAGAAAGCGAAAGGCCATGCCAGCCACACCCCTCAAGATGCCAAAGTCGCCTTTTGTATTGCCTTGGCAATGCAGTGCACTATTAATCTGTGCAGTAAAACCAACAAAATTTATCACTGCTCCATGCATTTTTAAGGCTTTTTCATGCCCCAAAAAATTTGCTGCCAAGGTTCCGCTCTGAACAGGCTCTCCCCACCTCTGCTAGCAGCTTTCAACTTTGACTCTGCACCGTTTGGGTCTCAGTCCTCACTTTGTGACTCCAATTTCCGTAAATGTAAGTATGTAAATGTAAGTAATAATAAGCAATAAATGCAATAAATAATACTCTTTATTACATGCAAGTCAATCTTCCTGGCAGTCATACATTCCAGATATATTTTCTACTGTTTTTACACGACAGAGCTAGCATAGCTAACTATAGCTCGTATTAGCTATGGTAAAGCTGTCTGTCTGTCCATCTGTCCTGGTGTCATGTCCCAGTACCGTTTTAAGCCCAGGTGAAATAAAGATTTCTGGTTTTCACAGTTCACTGTATGATAGACTAGAGTGTCTAATATTATGTGACAAATTTTCATGCTGCTGGGTAAAGGAGTACCCCTAGAATGAGGGGCAGAAAAAGAGGCACACCCCTAAAAGATGTTATTTTACCGCTATTGGCTTGTCTAGTGGTAAAATGGTTGCAGATAGACACAGACATGCTGCTTATTATAACAAGCACTGGCAACGAGCTTTTTAGGGCTGTGAACATCAATGACCTTGAATGACCTTGAACGCCCATAATAGGGGGTTTTAGTAATTTTTTTTCCAATTTTGGGCTGAAACACACATTTCAACAGTGAATTGCGCCAAAATGGCTGGAGACAGACCAAAATAACCGGCATATGAAATGTTCAGCAGTGAATGCAGATTTTAGCAGTCCAAGTGATAATCCCCTACTTTCAACGAGGCCTGCACACTCGGGTGTCAAACATGGGTACCCCCCTAAAAAGTGGTTATTTTTTTGCTATTGGCTTGTCTACCGTGAAAACGCTTGCAGATAGGCACTGCCATGCTGCTTGTCATAACAAGCACTGGTGACAGGCTGTTATGTGCTATCAACATCGATGACCTTAAATGACCTTAAACTCCAAAAATATGGGTTTAAGTGATGTTTAGGCAATTTCCGACTGCAGAACAGTGAACTGAGACAAAATGGGCGGACACTAGACATAGACCAAGACAACTTGTGAACAGTAACTGCTATAGGCTCTCGCATATCTCATAAGCATTAGCATGTTCACCTGTGTCGGTTGGTACCACCTCCTTAACCCCAGCAGGCTGGTACTTGATTTACTTATCCCAGAGGGATGGAAGGCTGAGTGATCCCATACAAAAAGTAATAATGCTCCATAGCTCTTAAGGAAACCTGAAATAATTCCACTAAAATGGCAAGCCCGTCAGAGAATCACAGCAGTAAGAAATATAGACAACCTTTAACCTTTAAACACACCTCAATCAGGGTTATTGCAACATCTGATGGAGAGACAACTCGGACGTAGACGTCCTTGTGTGTCTTCATGGAGAAGCTCTTAACCAGGTTACTGGACAGACTGATCGTGTCCTTGGGTTGCTGAACATCATCTCGAAGCACATGAACCTGGACCAGAAGACGACTCTTTAATGTGTCTGGGTGGTAGACCTCAAGCACGCTGCTGACCGCTGCATCCGGCAAGTCCTTGGGATTAAACACAACATCATACTCGCTGCCTGTAGCCGAAAGAGGCAGAAGCTTGAACAGTTTTGCCATCTGCAACAAAACAAAAATAGTCGCAGTTTAAATCACATGCTACACCTCAGTGCACAAATCACGTGTCGCTGGCTGGACGACAAAAACACATATTCTGTAAAAAACATGAGACAAATTCATCATCATCATCATCATTGTTGTCGTCGTCATCATCGTTATATAATCATTTAATGTAAAGATGACAGATGCAATTTTCAACAATGCAAGCACAAGATACATTTAGAAGTATGTAAATGAAAAATGCCTCATAGTTTGTCTAAAATCTAAAAAAAAACTTCAACAAAACTTACTTTAAAAAAACTATTGTTACAGACAGAACAAACGGGTGGATGCATGGTTAAAAACATTGAAAACAGACAACCAATAATTTTCAAAAGCTCACATCTTGGACAGAAAACCTAATATAATTCCACCAAAATGTCAAGTGCAACAGAAAATCATAAAAACAGATATATTATGTTGGAAATCCCTAAAATTTTAAATCTGTAGTATTTTACGCAATGTATTTATATACAGCTGTGATACACAAAACTGAGGTTCTAGCCCTAATATAATCTGAACGCTACGTTGCATAAAATACAGCATAAAAGTCATTAAAATCATGCATGCCAAAGTCATCTTTACAGCTGAAATACCTGCTACTAAGCTTGTTTGAACTAATAAGGTTAAAATTGAGCAAATTACGCTAGAAATCGGATTGCATCAGCACTGTTATAGTAGGCATGAAATCAAGTGGGCGTGGCAAAAGTTTAGAGCGACTGCAGTTTCAAAAAGCGACTGCTAATACATTAAACTCTGTATTCTGCATCCATCAAAAATACGAACCGCTACTCAAATTCTTCAAAAAACAGCAAAAGCGTTTACGAAGCCATGCATGTTCTTTTTTACAGTCTACTAATAAAAAAGTACTATCAGCAAAGTCAGCTGGACGAAATGTAAACAAAGTACACTATGTCAAAAAAATAAATAAGTAAGTATTCACTGTGTCTTAAAAACGTCCCACTTTGTGATGTCCATATCTTCGACAAATATTAAGTATTAGCCGATTTTCAATTTTTTTTTCACTGGCGCATTTTTTAGACAATTGGTAATAAAGTAATTACTGTATGTCCCACCGCACCGTAACTGTGTCACTACACTACCTTGTAAAATATAAATGCAAGAAAAAAATCAACAAATGGCAACAGGCATGTTAGAGAATAAAAAAGCCACTTTAGAACAAAATCGCGATGAATGATCTCTCCGATGTTTCACTGTATTAGGCTTGTCTTTGTGGATATCTGGTGCGTTGAACGATGTGTTTGTTTCTGGCCTTCGTGGTTTAGTAGGCCTATTAACTCATTCACAGTGATCACATTATTTTTCAGTACCTGCATGCTTTAATCTGCCGTTCTGATGCCTTCGTTCGTTGTTTCCTGTTTTCCAAACCTTGTTGGTAATGTGTCCAGTCCTTTCCTTTTGCTGTTTATCTTTAAAAATTCCGCAAGAATTCTCCTAAACTGTATTTTTTGAATTCGTATAAGTAGTAGCACGGTATAAGACGCTTATAAGTATAAGAATTTCATGTCTGCAGTGCAGCGACTTGCAGTTTACGGCATTTACTCTTCTGTCTCCTTCTCTATCTCCTCGACTTTTTTGCTTTTTAACAATTAATAATTTCTCAAATATGCTGCAGCACCTGCATATGCAGATTGCATTAAAAGTTGCCAAAAACAGTAATAATTCCAGAGAGTGACACAAATAAACGTCAGTTACTGCCAAATTTCTTCTGGTAACAATTGTCTCTGCAAACTGCAATAATACCAGGCCACATATAATAAACAGTGCATTTTATTGTGCAAGACTTGTACAAACACCTCAAATTACAAATTATTTACTACTTTTACCATGAATAAACATGACATTTTATCACAACTCCCGCATTAATCAGCATTTCTTTCATAACAGTTGATGACTTTCACTGCGTAGATAACAGAATAAAAGCTGCCGTGATCATGTAGCACACCATCAATGAGTCAAGTTATAATGCTCTAAAAACACTAAATCAAGATTCAAACTAGACGGTCAAGCCTTGCTAAAGTACTGTCCACAGTAGCTGCAGTAATATGCACACAAAAAACCATAAAAAAACCTATTTTGACCTTGAGCTCTAAATTCAGTAATGTTCTAGAAGTTGTCAAAGTACAAGATCACGCAAAATTTTCTGAAGCTAAGAGCAGCAGTTCATGAACTATAGTGTTCAGCACAGGCCACAGTTTTCCGTGAAAAATTTTGCCAAATTCCGTGCGCCAGTTTGCAAAATTCTGTGGCTTACCATGGCAAAATCATCCAAATTCAGCGGCCTTCCATTTTTAAGTAAACTGAGCTCTACCCTGTACAAAAACTTTAGTTTCTGAAGGGCTGACTGACATAGTGACTGAGTTATGTTAGCAATGTACAAAGAAAATTACCTATTTTTTTTCGCTTTAACACTACAATCTGTCAAGTTGTGTTGCACTTATTTATGATTGTGCCATACTGCGATAGCTATTAGTAGGGCCCACAGCTATGGGCAGTTCAGTTTGATTTTTACGGTGATAAAAATACCAAAATCGTACAAATCGCCGAAGAATTTTCAATTTCTGCAAAATTCTGCGAAAATATCAAAATTCCACGTCAAAGGAAATATTATGCAGCTTGGCTCGAAATTCCGTGGCCCGCAAAAAACTGTGGGCCCTACTGATCAGACAAAAAACTCATGACATAAACAATACTGTCGTCACGAACAGTAATTAAGCTAGCAGAGTATAAGTAGTAGTAGCAGAGTATAAGACGCAGGCTTTCATGTCTGCAGTGCAGCACCTTGCACTTAACGGCATTTGATCTCTTGTCTCCATCTCTATCTCCCCGACTTTTTTGCTTTTTAACAATTAATAGTTTCAGTATTAATAGTTTCAACCATACAAGTCATTACAAAATATGCTGTAACTACATAAACCAAGGAACCACATCAAACAGTACAACATGATAAATTTTCTTAAATAATGTCAACTTTTTGAAACTGTTACAGAACAACATCAGACCACAAAATGTGTTCTTGCACCTTAAAATACACCCAAATATGTCTGGAACACAGTACTAAATTGACCCAAGTTCAGCTAAGTGGTTGGTTATATACAGAGATGGCTCACTTTCCGCAGACAGTGACACATAAAAGTAGTAACAAAACCCACCACCAAACAAGATACACCAAACGGGCCACCTTACAGACATACTGCATACTGTATGCTGCTATCAATACAACTAAATTGCAATATAACGCTGTTATTTCTCAGCTGTCTATATTCACCAGTGGTGTCATGGCTGGAGAGCAGGGATAAGTAGCATTTGGTACCCTAAATTCTTTATCAAAATTTTTTGGCCGACTTGGGGCCAAAAAACCTGCATTATATGGAAATTTAGAGGTAAAATTAAAATTCTAAGCAAAATCTTCTCTGTTGGAAATTTGCAGCTGTCTGTTAAAAATTCCAACCGAAATTTGTTGTGTTCATCGAAAACTTGTAACTTATTGCCTGCCCCACCTACTGTGTTAACCCACTATGCCAGTGACATTCACTGCAGTCCACATAGAATCTATAAAAACATCTGCGCTGACTGTGGGCGACAATGTCGGCAGTGATGGACAGTATTGGCACAGTTCACACAGAGAAACTGTCACTAAATCGACGCTGGTCACGTAAATCAGACTGACAATCTCACATCAAGTTCAGCTTCAGTGTCGCTTGCCAACTCCACCCCTGTCACACACAGCAAACATCAACAACTCGTGACAGTCCGTCCATTATCAGTGCTGTCTGATTATGCCAAAGACAGATGAATACCCCTCCACTGAAGAAAAAATGTTATGTTTTCAGTTTTTCAGCTATGTCTGCTGGCCGAATAGCCGCCTCGATGATTCACAAATGGGTCTCAATGAAATTATGAAGATAGGTATGCCGCAGCCTAATTATCACGTAAGAGTAACAGTATATTTAACTGATTAATTAAAATTAATTAACCATAGATGAAAGAAGAGCAAAGAGGCATCAGAGACAAAAATGTCTGGATAGTTTCTGTGAGTTGGTGAAAGATAATTTGAGCCCAACACAGCTTGTCTGGGCTTCAGAAGACAGAGTGCTCTGGCAGTGAATGGTTGCCAATGTCGTCAAAATGGATGGCAAGGCACCATAGCAAAACAATTAACCAAACAATGAAATTTTGGTGGCAATGTCCATCGATGACCTGAGTGAGTGAGTGAGTAGGGTTTAACGTCCCACCAGACACAGTATAAATCATTTCAAGGATGGCCTTTCCAGGCAAAATGCACATGCATACACATAATAATGGAACAGTAAGTTTAACCTTTACAGGAATGGAACAGATAACGTTTAACCTTTATAAAAAACCCTAATATGAAACACAAAACACAGAAACAATCTAAACCTAACATTGTAAAAACTCACCATTATAATTGTGCATATGTAAGACTAACGGCAGTTCTAATAATCTTCCCTGTTATCATCCAGACAGTCATCAATCTCATAATGCTCTCTATTGGAGGACAGGGGGCCATCAATAACTTGACATGGGCGCAAAATGATCACCGAAAATTAGATCAATATGACAACACAAAATCGACAATGGGTGGTCTAGCCAGCTCACTTGCTGTAAACTTTGCTAGAGACGGGTTTCGCTGACTTCTTCTTTGCGGACAAAGATTTGCCGGACTTGGTCGAAGCTTTTGATAGTTTCCGACCACCGGAGGAATCTTCATCATCATCGTCACTACTCGAGGCACTATCCAGCTTCCTCTGCTTGGCTGCACTGCCATTCACCAGATCAGCTCCCGAGCCACTTGCCTCCGTATCTGCCTTCAAGTCCCTGCCATCCTTGTCATCGTCTGTGTGACAGATCGTCTGATCTGCAGTGAACAAATGTCAACCTGATGCATCGCAGTTAAGGATTTGTTTGCAAACTCAAGTATCATTTTAAACCTTGATAATTTTCGGAAGCAAAAAATGTTCTAGCATTTAAAAATACAAGCAGCAACATTACGAAAAAGAGAATGTCCAGAACATTGTCTTCATGTCTAAAACAATAAAACTAAAAATACTGCGATCGAATTAACTGTCTATTTGAACAAAAGTTTTGTATGTCAAAGAAGCTGCCAAAGCAAAGCACAAACATGGACAATATATGCCATTCAAATGAGACGTGACAGGTGGCAGCTAAAGCAAAAACCACAATCGATAAAGCTTGATATGATGGGTGACTTTACAGACAGGTAAGCCATCTCGATATGAAAGAAACTACCCAAATTAACTCGACCTTTCATCTCTGTTAGACGATAGCTTGACACAAGCTTTCGAATGGAGTAGTGACACTAGAACTAACATGGTGACAGCAGACATGGACACTCAAGTCAACTAGTAGCCCAAGCTGAATGGCTTGGTCCAAAGTTCTGTAACTACTTGACATAAAGTCAGATACAAAGCTCAGTTTAGAATGATATACCAAAAGATGTTTCCATTTTATTACATGCGAGAGCTAGCATATAGCACATATTAGCTATGGTAATTCTGTCTGTCTGTCCGTCTGTCTGACACAACCCGGTACCATTTGGAGACCAGGTGAGATAAAGACTTCGGGTTTACACCATATGACAGCTTAGAGTCTCTAGTATTTTGTGACAAAACTTCATGTCACTGGGTAAAGGGGGTCTCTACGAACGAGAGGGTGAAAGAGGGGCTCCCCCCATAAAAAAGCGTTATTCTACCTCTATTTGGCTCATCTAACGTGAAAAAGGTTGCAGATAGGCACAAACATGCTGCTTATCATAACAAGCACTGGTGACAAGCTTCTTAGGAATGTCAACATCGATGACCTTGAATGACCCTGAACCCCTGAAAATAGAATTTTTTTTACGATTTCAGGCTGCGACACACATTTCAAGAGTGCATTGCGCTGAAATAGCTGGAGATAGACTAAGACAACCTGCATATGAAATTTTCAGCATTGAAAGTAGATTTTAGCAATCCAAGTCTGAACCCTTTAGGTTCAAGGAGGCCTGTGCACGCAAGTGTCAAAGAGGGGTACCCCTCTAAAAAGTGGTTATTTATCTGCTGTTGGCTTGTCTGGCATGAAAATAATTGCAGATAGGCATAGACATGCTGCTTATCATAACAAGAGCTGGTGACGAGCTTTTTAAAAATGCCAACATTGATGACCTTGAAACCTTAAAATAGGGGTTTTTAGTGATTTTTAGCGATTTTTGCTGCAAAAAAATGAATTGCGACAAAATGGATGGAAACAGACCAAGATTACCTGCAAACAGAAACTGCTATAGACTCTTGCGCGTATCATGAGCATTAGCTCAGATTTCTTGTAAAGACAAATATCCTGCTTAATTATCTGAATTGCACGAAAACATAACCGTACATTTTTAGCACAATTTCAACAGAACAACAATAGAGATTACTCACTGTCTTCCAAGATCCCATTCACAGCCTGCATAAAACAAGATAATGAAAAGTAAATAACTACAAAGCAAATGCATAGCAACCAAACACAACAAAAAGGGTACTGGGCATTTTCCAGGTTCTAATCAAATTTCAGTCTATCAAAAAATTAATCAATTATTTTTTCTGATGACGAATCAACAAAATAATTGTTAATTTCCACAGACCACAGCTATACAAAATAGTTAACTAAAAAATGAGCTACTGGACCTCAGTCTATCATCAAACAACAGAGCATAGAACTTGTTGTTGTTGCTGCTGGATATTATTTATTACCCAGTATTTGTCTTGCCTAGATAAACCACTCACGGTTTTATCCACCACTAAAATGATCACATGCCAATCTTATACGAACATACGCTAAGGTAAATTCAACAACACAACAGTTAATACACGACATTTTCACACACGTACTGCAGCAGACGTCACAGACGACTTGGAAAACAGACGATCCGCTTCTTTGAATTTTCTATTCCGCTTGTCACCCTTACTGGTTGTGTTCCTACCAAAAAACACCGATACAAACAACTATTACAACTTAAAACTATTACTATTACTTCAGATTGTTCTAGAACTGATCAACTTCTCTTTTCTGGTAAAAGAATAACACAGACCACCTTGATCGTGGAACACTGAGCATTACTACAGGAATGACTGCCAAGTACAACAGGTAAAATGGCAAAGTGGCATTTACTTAAGTGCAGTGCATGATTGTATTACCTTTAGTTTTAAGTCAACTCTAGGTCAGGCTGCTCCAGAAAAGTAGTCCTGTCAATTTCTGCATGGGTACGTAGACTGCAAACCGAATTGCCAAACTAGCAGTGCTAAAGCATTAAGTAATGAATGATCACATTCTTGACTGGAAATGGCAAGCTGTAAAGTGAGTCAGAAATATTGTGAAATTTTTTTGCAGTACAAAAGTTTGCCACAACAGCAGCAAAAAGTGCAAATTTCATCAGTTTTCTCGATAATCAGTGCAAACAAGTAATTAGAGCAAAGCTCATGTGACGCACGATAGCAGCGGTCCAGGGCCCTGCCACTTTAGCAATCAATGTACAGCAATAAGATATTAATGCGTCTTGCAAAAGTACTAAAATTTGAAGCACCCGTATGGAAGACTTTTTGAATTTAAGAGATCAAAACATAGATTCTTAAAAATGTACGTTCTGTGCTAAAAATGTCATACGCAGGTTGTTTAGGTCCATTTCGCTGACTTCTTCTTTGCGGACAAAGATTTGCCGGACTTGTTTAGGTCCATTTCGGTGTAATTCACTCTTAAAATGTGTGACACAGCCGGAAATTGCAAAAAATTCACCATAAACCCCTATTTTAGGGGGTTCAAGGTCATTCAAGATCATCGACAATGACACCAATGAAAAGATTTTCACAATTGCCTGTTACGATAGGCAGCATGTCTGTGCCTATCTGCAACTGTTTTCACGCTACACAAGCCAATAGCGGCAAAATAACCACTTTTTAGGGATAACCATCTTTGACGCCCGCCTGTGCCGGCCTCCTTGAACCTAGAATGCTGGCACTTGTACTGCTGAAATCTACGTTTAGTGCTACAAATTTTATATGCAGGTTGTCTTGGTCTATCTCCAGCCATTTTGTCACTGTTGAAATGTGCACTGCGTCCAAAAATTGTGAAAAATTTACTAAGGACATCAATGTTGATAAATTAAAAAAAGCCTGTCACCAATGCTTGTTATGATAAGCAGCATGTATGTACCTATCTGCAACTGTTTTCACACTAGGCAATAATGGCAAAATAATGTCTTTTATGGGGGTATCCCTCTTTGACACCCTTGTTCAAGGGGAACCCCCATACCCTGGGGCACAAAATTTTGTCACAAAAAACTAGAGATCTTGCGGCAGTCCACAGTAAAGACTTCATGATCCTAGCATGCACCGTTTTGACACAATACAGCAGTGCGACGGACAAACTAATGGACAAATAGATAGATGTCCGGGCCATGGCTAAGATGTGCGAAAGATTCTGCTATCGCACACAAAAAACGAGTATTAATTACCTGGATTTGTAACCGGGTAAAAAATTTTGGAACCGGGTCCAGGTACCCAGTTTCTGCTACAAATTGCTAGCAAGAATAATAATCTCACTTGATGTTGATGAGGTAACGGTCCCAGCCACGAATGATGTTCCCATACTGCTGTGTGTCTTCCAGATAACTACCTTCAAACGCATAGATCTGACGCTCTAGGTTCGCTAGATTTTCCTGCTCAAGCACAGACCACATTATAAGAATTACATCAAATTTAAGAAAAAGGTAAATAAAACAGTGTAGATAGAATTAAGCCTTGTCCACATAAATGACATAGTGCATATCGAATGGCTACTGTACGACCCTCCATTATGTTGTCTCTGAAAAACTTGACCTTTTGTGTCCGGTGCTCTGACATTTCTCAAATGCTGCTATTACTGATATCACGCAAATTAAAATGATAAGTATAACAGTGCGGTGCAAAGTACCACACAAATACATCATCTAAATTAACACTACCCATCTAGCCAAGTGTGAAATTAATTGAAATCATCCACCATGCTTGCCACACTTTTGCCGATGTGTTCAACATTACAGAAACTGTTAAATACCCTAATCTTGCAATGACTTCTAAGGAAAAGTACATGGTGTTTACCTCAGAAATTGAAAAACACAAGATGAATAAAGCAGGAACAGAGATTATTTGCAATACATGATAACCGTTAAAGTCAAAATGTTAAGTAACAAAAACAGCATAAGCTATTAACAACAAAATTATCACAGCTCAGAATAAACATTATTAATTTCAAACTTGCTGTTAGCATAGTCAAAATGACTTACTGTCTATAAAGTGACACTATACTGACGCATTAAAGCATATAAATCACAAATGTACTGCATACTGCAATCTCGGCTCGTCGCTTGACAAGTTCTGCTAGCTCCTGCCTGGTGTCTGTTGACTGAATATTAGGCCGTCCAGAAGCCATCTTCATAATTTGTTGAAGACTCCAGATATAGCAGACAGCCTCTAAATCAACAATCAGCATAAAATTGTACGCTACAAAATACACAACAGTAGTTTCTCTTCTCATCATAATATCAAATGCACTAACACTCACTCATGCTACTTCTTGCCTAGCCTAGTGATAAGCCTTGTTATCAGCCATCAAAAGGTCGTATATACACTGTGTCCTAAAAAAAGGGATAACATTGCAGATTTCTTAATAACGTGCAATAATCTTTACCGAATCAAATATAATTTTATAAACATATACCTGCATGTATTGCAAACAGTAATGCAA
>Ga0209454_1000896_pt1 | contig 17067 bp, 6 predicted proteins | sample WorMetHERISLAND1_2_FD_187400 | JGI IMG/M metagenome (GOLD analysis project Ga0209454, IMG submission 187400) | Marine gutless worms symbiont microbial communities from Max Planck institute for Marine Microbiology, Germany - Olavius geniculatus... | ecosystem: Host-associated > Annelida >... | reverse complement strand
AGGAAATAGCTGCCGGCATCTACGATTATGATGATAATAGCGGCGTGGCTGTGGTGGATTATTCATCTTTTCTGGATGAAGAGAACGGTTCGCCGGTTGCACCTGCTGAAGGTGGGGCTTATCTGATCGGCGGCACCCGGGCCGACACGACCCTTAGCGGAACTTATCTGGTGCCGTCTTATTTCAGGGTTCAGGCCGGCCATGAGCTGACCATCGCGCCGGGTACAACTATCCAGTTCATGCCGGGAGCCTATCTGGATGTCGGCTACCAGGCAACGCTGACGGCCGGTCAGGCTGGGGGCGATGCAATAGTATTGACTTCCGGCATGTCCGAGCCTGCTGTTGGAGATTGGTTGGGGATCCGGTTTTTAAACGGGTCCTCCGGCAGTCTTCAAAACTGTGTGGTGGAGTATGCCGACGTCGGTGTGTACATGTATCAGGATACTTCGCCCCTGATCAGCGGCTGCACCATCCGCTACAACAACAAAGGCCTTGAGGCAAAATACCGCGGCAGCGGTCGGCCGCGCCCTGTTGTGAACCATTGCTCCATTTATGGCAATGCAGCTTATAACTTCTATGCGAGTCGGCATTATTCTCACCACTATTGGAATACGACCGTTTTAGATGCGACCAACAACTGGTGGGGCACGGCGGATCCCCGGGAAATAGCTGCGGGCATCTACGATTATGATGATAATAGCGGCGTGGCTGTGATAAACATCTCATTTTTCCTAGACGCGGAAAACGGTTCTCCGTTAGATTACGTGACTGATTTGCAGGTTAAGTGTTTTGATACACGCCTGATCTTCAGCTGGGGTCAGATGCCGGCTGATTACGGCAGGATATCCGGCTACAAGGTCTTCTTTAACGATGCGACGGAGGGGATCCATCTTCCGATCGATCAGAAGTCCTATGTAGTCACCGGGTTGAGTGCGGCAACGGCTTACAATTTCAGAATTATCGCTTACGATGACGCCGGAAACGAAAGCCCGGGCCTGTCCATTGTCGGGGTCACCCTGCTGCAGAACCCTGCCGACACCAGCGCCACCCCGTACAGCGGCCATGTCGAGATTTCGTGGGAAAGTTCAGAGCCCGCACAATACGTAAAATATTATTCGATTTACGCTGCTGATGCAGACTTTACGACCGTGGAAGGGATGACGCCCCGGTTGACCGCACCCGGAACATCACGCAAGGTCGCCGGTTTGACGAACGACAATACCTATTATTTTGCAGTAACGGCAGTGAACATTTCCGGCGGGGAGCAAAAAGAAGTCAAGACGGTACCCGTAACACCCAAGGCGGATAAGGCCGGCCCGATGGTTTCGAATATTGCCGTGAACGGCGAACCGCTGACAGATGGAGCCGAGTTGAATACCCCGGCGACGATCACCCTCAACGCTTCCGATCCCGCCGGTGTCAGCGGTGTGGAATTTGTCATCGACAATGTTCTGCGCTGTTCCGACACCGTCAGCACAGGCGAATACTCCTGCTTCTGGAACATCGTATCTGAGCAGGACGGTGACCACAGCCTCACCATTATCGCTCACGACTCCCTGGGCAACCGCACCGTTGAAGGTTTCGAGTTAAATGTTGAATTGATTCCCCCGACCGCCGCTCCCGTCATTCTCGAACCGGCCGATGGTAACATAGTCAATTCGGAAATTATCGCCGTTTCAGGCCAGGCGGATAGCTATGCCGAGGTCGTTCTCTACAATAATAATTCACAGGCAGGCGCCACCGCTTTGGTCGACGCCGAGGGCAGCTTTAAACTTCTCCTGAGCCTGGAAGAAGGCGACAATCGAATACAGGTGCAGGCCCGCAACCGTGCCGGAGCCGGTCCCATGAGTGACGCGGTGCTGGCAACGCTGGATACGGGTCTGCCGTCACCGCCGGCCACTTTGACGGCCGAACCGAGACCAGGCGGGGTTATCCGTCTGTCCTGGCGAAAGCCGCTCGATGCCACGGTCCAAGGCTATCATATCTACCGCGCCCCCAGCAGTTTCAACTCACGCCGGCCGGAGAGCCGGGCCAATTCGAAACTTGTCACAACAACAACCTTCAACGATCTCACGCCTGAGGACAACATCTACTATTACCGGGTATCGGCGGTGGACCCGGCCGGAAACGAAAGTGAGCTGTCCAATGAGGCCTACGACCATTCCGACAGTGTGCTACCCAGGGCCGTTTCCATCCAATACACCCCAGAAGGTCCCTATGATCAGGCAACCGGCAGGATGGGACCGGGCCTGGTGGATGTCGTGGTAACGGCCAGTGAATTTCTTACAGTAAAACCGTTTCTGAGCATCACCCCCCAGGGCGGAACTCCGATTTCCGTTGACCTGGCAGAGTCTTCAGAGCTAACATACACGGGCTTCTTTGTGGTTTCCGGCACCACACCCACCGGGACCGCATATGCTGTGTTTTCAGGACGCGACCGGGTTGGAAATCGCGGCACGGAGGTCGATTCCGGCAGCTCAATTGAGATTGACACAGACGGTCCAGCCATAAGCCATATCACTCTTGCACCGGACCGGCCCATAAAAAATGACGAAAACAATCCCGTATCCGTGACCGTAACAATTGGTCTCAATGAAATCATGAAGGCCGCTGAGACGCCGGAGCTTTTCTTCCTGCTTTCCGGTGCGGGCCGTCAGCCCATATTTATAGATGCGTTGGCCCAGACTGCGGCCCAACCAGGGCAGGCCCAGGCCTGGCAGGGCACGTTCCAGTTGCCGGCCGATGCCGGATTGGCGCAAGTTGAAGCGCTTCAATTTGTTTACCGGGGCGTGGATGATCTGGACAATCAAAGCACTGCGGTTCTTTGCGACAATAGATTCCAGATCTACCAGGGCGACCTACCGCCGCCGGCAGCGCCGGAAGACCTTGCCGGCCAATCATTGCCCGGAGGAAAAATTCAGCTTTCCTGGAAGACGGTGCCGGGCGCTGCCGGCTACCAACTTTACCGGAGGGGCCCGGATGACAGCGAATTGACAGGCTACGAAAGACTTGGGGCAGTTGTGGAATATGTCGATGAGCCGCCGGCAGACGGTCTTTATACCTATGCCGTTGCCGGTATTCGCCGGGAAAATGCACAGGAATCCCTGAGCAGTTTAAGTGCTGGGGTTGATGTGGCCTCCGATTCGGTTGCGCCCGCAAGTCCCCGTGAACTGACACTGGAGCTGCTGGGTAACGGAATCAAGGCTCAATGGCAAGCGCCTCCTTCCACCGAGCCGATAACTTACCGACTGTACCGTGATTCAGATGCCATTTCAATAACCGGCGCCCTGACTCCCGTCTTGGCGAACATTCCAGGAACCCAGGCCCTCGATCCCCGGCCGTCTCCCGCAGCCCCGTATTACGCCGTCACAACTGTCGATTTTGCCGGCAATGAATCCCAGCCATCCAATTCTCCATCACAGGATGTGGATTTGTTGCCCGTATCCAGTCTCAGCGTTCTCCAGTCGGACAATGACCCGCCGGTAGTCTCCTGGACCCACCCCGGAGGGAGCATTGCAGGCTTCAACATCTACCTCGGCCCCGAGGCAGAGCCAATCAAGCTGAAACGGGATCTCATTGCCGGCCGCGCATTTACAGACACCGGCTACAACGGGGGCGAGCGGCGCTATACCATCACTGCGGTAGGCAGCAACGATATAGAAAGCCTGCAGCGCACTATAACCCTGCCGGTATTGAGTGCAACTCTCCAGGAAGATGCCGGTATCGAGCGGGGCATCATGAACCGTCTCGAATACATTGTGCAAAATTTAGGCGCCGCACGAGTGGATAATCTGCGCCTGGCGGTGAATTTGGCAGGACGAGATCATTACTCCAATACCTTTAGCCTTGAGCCCCACACATCGAGCCCAATACCTATAACCGTTGGCGGCTATGATGATCTCGCGGATATTGCGAGCCTGGTTACGACCATCGAGATCGAACCGGATAGCGGTGAAGAAATCGAGATTGCCAGATCCACAGCACTTGCCGTCGCCGACGGCATGCTCGTCATGGGGATCTTGAATGAAGCGTTCGTGCGGGGCGGAGCCGGAGACGTCCGATTTTCGTTGGAAAATACCGGTGATGAGGGGATTGAAATTGTTACGGCAGCAGATTCGGGCGCAAATGCTTCGGATGATATAATCCTTTATCTCACGGATTCCGATGGGAATGTTCTGTCCAACGCCTTCTACAAACAGCATATCGGCGCAGACGTCGTCACTATCGCAGACGGCCGGACAGTGGCCCGCATACCGGCCGGAGCGGTCTATACGTCACAACCCATTAAAATCCATATCCCGGATACCTCACCCGATGCGGTTACGCTGGTGCTCGAAATTTCGAAAATCCATCACCGGCTGTCGCAACCGGATCAAGTTACCATGGACGGGCTCAGGTCCAAACGTGAAGTCTCACTGATCGAAACCACTTATTTCGGCGAAATCTCATCGGTTTTCCCGGAAAAATCCCGGGGGGATGAAGATATCCTCATAGCCGGGCGGGCGGTCGACCGGCATGCCGAGTTGCCCTTGTCCAAGGTGCCCCTGGATCTCATTGTCGCTAGGAACGGATTTGAACGTAAATTCAGAGTTTATACTGACGCCTACGGAGAATTCTCCCATGCCTACTCACCGGAGAAAAATGCATCAGGCATCTACAGGGTGTGCGCCCTGCCCCCGGGTCTGAAGGACCGGCCAAACCAGGGACAGTTTGTGATTGCCGGCGTTGCCGTCAGCCCGACTGACGTGAATTTGGACATTCCTAAAAACTACGAGCAAACCCTCATTATCAATGTGACGGCCGGAGCGGACACTTCTGTCCGAAATCTGCATCTGGAGTACAATGAACCGGATCAACCCGGCGGCGAATTCTTGCCGGGTGTGCACGTTTCCGTGAGCGGCTCGGGCGTCGACCTCGATTCCGGCCAGTCGCAGGATTTGGTTTGTAAAATCTGGGCGGACAACACTGCACCTCAAAATGGTAGGATCAATCTACTGGTAAAAAGTGATGAAACAGAAGGCGGCCAATGGGACACAATTGCTGTAGATGCTTTATTTGCGGCTGCCCGGCCATCACTTTTTTTTACCCCGGATCACCTGGAAACCGGTCTGGCGTTAGACGCCGGCGTAACTGAAGAGATCCGGCTTCAAAACCGGGGCACAGCCGATCTGGTGGGTGTGACGCTGTCTCTTGCAGCATCGGACGGCAGCGATGCTCCGGACTGGATCCGATTGAGTTCCGCGGCAGACATCGGCGATATCGGTGTCGGGGAAGAACAAGTGGCAAGGCTTTCGATTAGGCCGAATTCATCTTCAACAAATGAGGGGCATTATCAGTTTTTTCTTAGAGTTGAGAGCTTGAATGCGCCTGTTTCAGAGGTTCCGGTGTATGTTGCGGTGACCCAATCCGGCATCGGAAATGTGCTGTTTAAAGTTTCCGATATTTATACCGGCACAATAGATAAAAGCACCGCAGAGGTTATTCCGGGGCTTTCAGGTGCTCAAATCAAAATCCAGAATGAACAGGTATCAACCGAAGCGTACACTCAGCATACTGATGGACTTGGCGAAGCACTTTTTTCGAACTTGCCGGCCGGCCGGTACAAATGCCGAATCACAGCGGCCAACCACCAGGAATACATCGGAAGAGTCTGGGTCAAACCCGGCATCACCGGTGTTAAGGAGGTCTTTCTCGGGTACAACCTCGTAACGGTGGAGTGGGAAGTTGTTGAGGCAACCATCGAAGACAAGTACGAGATCGTGCTGAAAGCAACCTACGAAACGAATGTTCCGGCCGCGGTGGTGGTGGTGGATCCTCCGTCTATCTCTTTGCCGGATATGGAAGCCGGTGATGTCCTGCACGGGGAGTTCACCCTGACAAACTATGGACTGGTCAGAGCGGATAATCTCGAAATTGGCGTTCCGGGCGATGATGCCTTTTTCCATTATGATATTTTGCAAGAGGTGCCGCAACACCTTGACGCAAAAGAACGCATCACCATACCGTATAGAATTGTCTGCAAAAAACCGGTCGATCAGGCCGATGAAATCGGCAGCGGCGGTGGCGGCAGTGGCTGTGATAAATCATTTCCGATACACTATTCCTACACATGCGCGAACGGCTATCGGTCCAACGATTCGGCGAATTTTTCCGTCGTCTATCCGGGCGACTGCAGCGGCGGACCCAAGGTTCAAAGTCGAGGTGACGGCGACAGCGACGGCCGCGGCGGTCGGAGACAACCCGGGAGCGCCACAATAGTCGGCACCATGTGCCCGCCCGAGCAAAAGCCATGCGAGGAAGGCGACAAGTGCTGTGAAAGCAATGAGCCGTCCGAAAGTCTGGTTTCTCTCATGAGCGGTGAATACCTCGATGACGTCACGGATCTGTCGGTCGGCATCCTCGGATACGATCTATCGGTAACCAGGCATTTTCATAATAATCAATGGCATTTCAACCACACGTCGAAAAACCTCGAACCTGTGTACGATAGTATCGATACGTCTCCGAAGTATATCAACAAAGAGCGGGTTAGGTACGAAAAAGCGGACGACCGGGGAACGGTCTATAGCTTCAAAAATAAAAAGTGGGTTTATGTAAAAGAAAACGGTTTCAGATGGGAGGACAAGCTGGGCAACTGGAGCGAGTTCGATTCGGCCGGCAAAATGCTCAGCTACGGCAACCGAAACAATGTCAAAGTCTCATTGATTTATGAGGATGGGGAAAACGGCCGACTTGTCGGCATTTCAGACCATTTCGACAACCAGGTTTTATGGTACGGTTACAACGGTCAAAACATCTCATCGGTGCATGATGCCGCAGGGCGCACGGTTTTTTACACTCATGAGTCCGACCGGCTGACTAAAGTTACCGATGTTCTGGGCTATGAAACCGACTATACTTATGACCCATCGGGAAGGCTCAGGTCCAAAGTGCTTCCGAACGGTAAAATTGTGACGGTCACCTACAATAATTCCGGTTATATACAAAGCGTCAAAGACCAGGACGGCATCGGCAAGGAATTTGAATACGCCTATGATGCGGGAAAGCAAGAGTATTACGCCATAATTACGGGGCCTGGCGCAACAGTCATCGAAAAATGGTTTGACAAGGACGGCAGTCTGTTAAGAATGGATGTCAACGGAGCAACGGTCAGCAAAACCACCAGGGACGAAAGAATTAAAATTATTGAAGATGCCGGCGGGAAATCAACGCGCAGATACTACGATGAATGGGAAAATCTAACCAAGATTGTCTACCCGGATGAGTCGACGGTTACCTATAAGTATGATCCAAGGCTCAAGGTGCTGAAAAAACAGACCAACGCGTTGGGTGTGGTGACCATTTATGAGTATGATGCCAAGGGAAACATGACAAAGATGACCGAGGCGTTGGGAACGGATAGCGAGAGGATTACGGAATATACCAGCGATGAGTACGGCAACCGGGAAACGATAAAATTGCTTGGCGACGCCAACACCGAAGAATCCGAGACCGTGTTTGAATACGACCAGGCCGGCAACGTCATTTCCGTAACAGACCCGCAGGGAAACAAAACCGCTTATACCCACGATATCATGGGCAATATTCTTACAAAAACCGATGCCGGGCAAAAAACATGGCAATATGAGTATGATGCCGCCGGAAGACTGAAAAAACAGATTGATCCTTTAAACAACGAGACCGAATATGTCTACGATGCAATCGGAAATAAAATTAAAGAGATTGATCCGGCAGGAAATGAGACCAGATATATCTATGATCTCCGGAATAATCTGACCCAAATCACGGATGCCGCCGGCAACACAACCATCTTCACCTACAACACTGCCGGCAATCTCGTTAAGCGCACGGATCCCGAAGGCAAATTAAGATCCTACGAGTATGACAGTCTTGGGCGCATGACAAAGGCGGTGGACGGCAACGGCAACGAAATAGAAGCGGAGTATGATGACCTCGATTCCGCCGGATGCGTCTCCTGCTCCGGCAGCGGCCGGATATCAAAGGTGATTTATCCCACTTTTACCCGGGAATTCAGGTATGACCGGCGAGACCGCAAGGCTAAAGAAATCGATATCTTGGGGCAAGGTGATCCGCACATAACCGCCTTTGAGTACGATGCCGCCGGGAACCTCATCACCCGCACGGACAAGGAAGATAAAACCACCGCTTATGACTATGATGCGTTGAACCGTCTGACAACTGTTACCGATGCTATGAACCAGAACACGGCGTACTTCTATGACAACCGCGACAATTTGACCGCCCTAACGGATGCCAAAGGCAACACCACCTGGTTCGAGTATGACAGAAACAATCGTCTGGTTAAAGAAATCCGGCCGGAAGGTCAGCAAACGGTTTATGAATATGACAACACCGGCAATCTGACGGTCAAGGTCGATGCCAAAAACCAGAAGACAGCGTACGATTACGACGATACCGGTCGACTGGCAAAAATCGAATATTTTGCCGCTGCCGATCATGAAAATGCGTTGAAAACCGTAACCTTCAGCTATGATCGCGCCGGGAATCTTACCGGCTATGACGACGGCATCACATCGGCGGTTTATGCCTATGACAAGCTGCACCGCAAGTTGTCCGAGGCGGTGAATTATGGAGATTTCGAACTGGCCAACACCTACACCTATTACAAAAACGGCCTGCAAAAGACCTTTACCGGCCCGGACGGCGTCACCTACGAGTATGCCTACGATGCCAATAATCAGCTGTCCCGTGTGAGTGTACCTGGCGAGGGCAGCATCACGTTCAACGAATATGCAGTGAACAGACCCAAAACTGTCACCCTGCCGGGAGGGACAAAGAAAGAATTTTATTATGATCCTCTTATGAGGGTGTCGACCATCCAAGCCCAGGATCAGGGAGAAAACGTTTTCTTGGATTATCGCTATTTTTATGATAAGGCAGGTAATATTACAGCCAAGGAAACCGAGCATGGCCCTTATGATTATGGCTACGATGAACTTTACCGGCTGACGGCCTCCGATAACCCGGTACAGGCCGATGAAGCCTATAGCTACGATGCGGTTGGCAACCGGCTGACGGCAGAAGGTGTGGCAGGAAAATGGAGCTACAATGATAATAACGAGCTTCAGGCTTATGCCGGCGTAAATTATGAGTACGATAACAACGGCAACCTGATCAAAAAGACCGACGCCGGTCAGATCACCAACTACATTTACAATGTAGAAGATCGTCTGGAAAGAGTTGTGGACGGATCCGGTTCCTTGATCGCCTCATACTACTATGATCCGTTTGGCAGGCGGCTTTGGAAAGAGGTTGCAGGAGTAAGGACATACTTTGTCTATGCCGATGAAGGGCTGGTGGCGGAAGCGGATGCTGCAGGGAATATCGTTAAATCCTATGGCTACAGGCCTGGCTCCACATGGACAACTGATCCGCTGTTTATGAAGGTGGGCGGTCAATCTTATTTCTATCACAATGACCACTTAGGTACCCCTCAGAAGATGACTGCAGTCAATGGGGCGGTGGTCTGGTCCGCCAAGTATTCTTCGTTCGGTGAAGCTGATGTTGATCCTACTTCTTCCATTGCAAATAGTCTGCGATTCCCTGGGCAGTACTTTGATGAAGAAACCGAATTGCATTATAACCTTCATCGGTATTATGACCCTCTATCCGGAAGATATAACAGGACTGACCCTAAGAGGTTCGAAGGAGGAATCAACTTTTATCAGTATGCTCATTCAAATCCATCTAAATTCGCAGACCCGGTGGGCCTTCTCCCGCGTGGTTTTTTTAATGTAGTTCCAAAAGACTATTTCGCAACTCTTCCTACTGAGGTTCAGAAATCAATGATATTGGCTTACAGAGAAGAGCAGAAGGCGAAGGAGGGACCACAAATTCTAAATATTTTTAAACCAATGAAGCCCTCGAATCAAAAAGGAATGAGCGAATTAGATAAGAAGTATTGCAAGACTTATTCGAAGTGGATTGGTGTCTGTGCTGATTGGATTGCAATTAAAGGTCAAATATTAGCTGCTGTTGGAGCAGTGGCGGTAAACCCAGCAATTGCTTCAGCAGGTGTAGCAATTAGAGTTTCAGCAACCGCTGTTTCATTTGGTAATGGCGTGCTGACAGCGACAGTTTGTTCAGAGATTAAAGCCTCAACTATTACGACCACAGCATCACTAGTTGCCAGGGGATGGCTTGGGGCAGCAATAAGTGCATTGGATGGTGTATTAACTGCTATAGGAAAGTAGATATCAGTCATGGGAAAAGCATATAAAAAAATTTTAAAGAATTTTCAAAATGCTTCGGTAATAGCTGGATTAGTAATTGGATTTTGGATATATATGCAATATAGTTCAGATAAGTTAAGTAAGGACACTGCATTATTTTATTTGAGTATCCTAAGTTTGGCACTATTTGGTACGGAATTAATCATATCTCTGATAACCAAGGAATCAGTAATACAAGCAGGTTCCGTTTCAAAAAAAGAGTTTCCAAAGTATTACAATGTAGCCGTGACATTGAAAGTAGTATTTTGCACTATAGCTGTGTTAGGGATAATTATTTATTACCCGAATTAGAAACCTTTCATGTTAAATATTGAGAAAAGAGGAAGAGAAAAGAAAAGGGTCGCATCTTGATAATTAAATATTGATCAGAAAAAAGGGGTAGTATCTTCATTCTTCACTCACTGTCAGTAGAGTAGAACCTCGGTGCAGAGGCTATAGGCGTCGTTGACAAATCTACCGGTTTGCCGGCAGGCCTCAATCCGACTACCATACCTTCTTTCCCTTAGTCCCCTCGTCGAACCGGACATCGGGTTTTCCCCGGTACGGCTCTCCGACGACCTTCCCCATGTACTTATCAGTAACCGTTGTCGTTGAATTACAGAGAGTCTATGAGGGTCAAAGCTTGAATAGTGAATAATACAAATGCCACAATATGACAAGGGCGGTGGATAGCAACGGCAATGAAATAGCAACGAAGTATGATGACATCCCTTCCGCCGGATGCTTCTCCTGCTCCGGCAGCGGCCGGATATCAAAGGTGATTTATCCTACATTTACCCGGGAATTCAGGTATGACCGGCGAGACCGCAAGGCTAAAGAATTCGATATCTTGGGGCAAGGTGATCCGCACATAACCGCCTTTGAGTACGATGCCGCCGGGAATCTGTTCGCCCGCACGGACAAGGAGGGAAAGACCACCGGTTATGACTATGATGCGTTGAACCGGCTGACATCTGTTACCGATGCGATGAACCAGAAAACCGCGTACTTCTATGATAACCGCGACAATTTGACCGCCCTTTCAGATGCCAAAGGCAACACCACCTGGTTCGAATATGACAGAAACAATCGTCTGGTTAAAGAAATCCGACCGGAAGGACAGCAGACTGTTTATGAATATGACAACGCCGGCAATCTGACGATCAAGGTCGATGCCAAAAACCAGAAGACAGCGTACGGTTACGACGATGCCGGTCGACTGGTAAAAATCGAATATTTTGCCGCCACCGATCCTGACAATGCGTTGAAAACGGTGGCCTTCAGCTATGATCCTGCCGGAAACCTTAGCGGCTATGACGACTGCATCACATCGGCGGTCTATGCTTATGACGAGTTGCACCGCAAGCTGTCCGAGACGGTGAATTACGGAGATTTTGAACTGACCAACACCTACACCTATTACAAAAACGGCCTGCAAAAGACCTTTACCGGCCCGGACGGCGTCACCTACGATTATGCCGACGATGCCAATAATCAGCTGTCCCGTGTTGGTATACCTGGCGAGGGCAGCATCACGGTCAACGAATATGTAGTGAACAGACCCAAAACGGTCACCCTGCCGGGAGGGGCAAAAAGAGAATATTCTTACGATCCTCTAATGAGGGTATCGACCATCCAAGCCCAGGATCAGGGAGAAAACGTATTCTTGGATTATCGCTATTTTTATGATAAGGCAGGTAATATTACAGCCAAGGAATCCGAGCATGGCCGTTATGATTATGGCTACGATGACCTTTACCGGCTGACGGCCTCCGACAATCCGGTACAGGCCGATGAAGCCTACAGCTACGATGCAGTGGGCAACCGCCTGACGGCAGAAGATGTGGCAGGAAACTGGAGCTACAATGATAATAACGAGCTTCAGGCTTATGCCGGCGTAAATTATGAGTACGATAACAATGGCAACCTGATCAAAAAGACCGACGCCGGTCAGATCACCAACTACATTTACAATGTAGAAGATCGTCTGGATAGAGTTGTGGACGGATCCGGTTCCTTGATCTCCTCATACTACTATGATCCGTTTGGCAGGCGGCTTTGGAAAGTGAGCACAAAGGGGTCGCGTCTTCATTCTTCACTCCCTGTCAAGAATGAAGACGCGACCCTCTGCCTCTTCTTTAGCAAATTTCCAGGTATACGCGAAACTTCTATGGAAGTGTCAAGATTAATTTCACCAGCTGGTTCTGAAGTAATAAATGAGAATAATTTACTTGGTGATCATGGGTACGCTCCAGTATATCTGTACTACCTTAAGATGAGAGTTGAAGAGTTAAAAAGAAATTAACTTATCATGAAAAAAAATATTTTAATCATTATACCAACTATTCTAATAGTATCAGTCGCTTTTTTATTTTGGAAAATAGAAGACCAGATTGATTCAGATATCAAAAATATTAATGGTATGTTATATGAGCTAGATATTGAGATGGATTTACTTGAACATACAAAAAATAAATACCGTGATGATAAGTTTTTGGAAGAGAAAATATTACATTTAGTAGTAAGTAAATTGCTTATTTTATCACATACAAATCCATCTATAGAAAAGCTCCGCGGAACCCCGCTGAAAGCATTGAATCGTTTAATTGCCTTCAAAAAAAGCTATCCTATTAATTTTAAGTTAGGTGGTTCTGAATATGTATCTCAGGCTATTGAAAACTATTTAAACAGAATTGAAAATGAAGTTACTATTGAAATCAGTAGAAGAGATAAGATACTTAGAGATCCCTTAAAAAAGGAGGTCAAAGAAAGATGGGGGATATCTAAGGAAAACAATTAGTTTAATAAAAAGAAGACTTCCAGGACCGGGGGAAAGATGTGGGTCTGGTCTTACACCGATGCGACGAGTTGCTTTATGGGACGTAAATATGATAGGGATTATGGTGGTGCCGATGTATTTAGCCCACTGTTCTGAGTATTTAAACAATGAGCACAAAGGGGTCGCGTCTTCATTCTTCACTCACTGTCAAGAATGAAGACGCGACCCTCTGCCTCTTCTATGAAAATTCATGGTAAGTTTGGTTTTGAAAAGTATAATATTTTAGGTAGATTATGGTATGGAACTCCTCGGTGGGCGAAAGCAGCAGCTATATCCACCGCAGGCAGATTAAGTAATCTGTGTAAAATGGACGAATGTAATAATGACTGATATTAGTGATCTCAGATTCCCTATAATAGCTTTCAATAAAAACGCGATAGTCATATTTAAAAAAAAGGAAAGTCTAACCAGATGTGGAACACATGCTCTTAAAAATAAAATGTATAATAATTTAATAATTATTGATTCAGATTGCAATTTTTTCGAAGTTAAAAATGCAAAAAAAGATAGCTACCATGGTCCTCTTTGGGGATTTAGACTTTTACATACAAGGACAGTTATTGTTGAATTAACGTTCAAAGATAGTTTTTATAAAACTTCAATCGAAGAAGTAAAAGAAAGAATTCGTAAGGCAATAAAAAGGAACAGTGACTTTTGGACATCAGCGGGCGAGGTTGATGAATTGATTGATTTATTAAATGAAGCTAATAGCTTTGAGGATATCCTAAAATTACCATATCTTTCTTGATAGGAAAGAAACTGCGGGAATTCTGGAAATACCTTATTTATCTTCAGTTCGGAGTTTGTGGACGTTCCAAACATTTGATGGATTCGAAGTTCCGGAAAACCCCTACTTATCTTTCTTAATAGATTTTTCGAAGACGGTTGAAGATATATTTCTTTAATCGCCCTTTTCTTTTTGGAGTGGTTATGACCTGTCCCTCGAAGGAAAAAAAGGGGTCGCGTTCTCATCCCTCAGTCTTTGTAAGTAGAGTAGAGCATCGGCGCAGTGGCTTCGATCGCCAGCGGCAGTTTTGCAAGTTTCCCACCATGGAAAATAAGTGAAGTAGTTGACTAAATTGACTTACTGGGCTTAACCAACTGATCTTAAATACGAAAGAAGTTACAGGCGGCTTGAGCTGCATAGCTTCGGCTGTTTTTCATTTAGCCTATGGTGGCTGAAAAGTGAATCGAAAGTTTAGGGCCGAAGCTTCGCTAGTGAATAATAGAAGTAATTCGAATTAGAAGTATGGGAGGGTCAATGCTTGAATAGTGAATAATAAAAGAAAAATAGGTGACGTTGTTGACTGAGTTGACTTTTTGGAGCTGAATAACCGGTATTAATTCCTGAAGAAGATGAAGTTAGTTTGAGTTGCATAGCTCTGGCTGCCTTTTTGTTTATTAAAATGGATCCATCCTTACCAGTGGCTCAGTGGCTATGCCGTCATGGTTGGCAAAAAGTAGGTAAATGGCAAAAGGGACTGGCGTGATTTGTGACAAGTTACATACTGCCTTTTTATTGGACGGCATTTTACCGCTGCTGTTTAAAATAGCCAAATTTCTGGCCGATAAAAAACAATATGAAGCAGTGCATCAAATCATGAAAGCCCCGCTCTTTGCGCTGCAACGGAACCGGGCGGGCGGGGAATTGTAAATCAGACCTGCTGCGAGCGCAGGCATCGGAAGACCTGTCCTTCAAAGTCTGCAGCCCCCTTCGGTAATCTCAGGATAGAAAGATCTATGAGGGCCAAAGCTTGAATATTGGATGATAGACATGTAGCAATGTGTAATTCGCTATTTGAATTCCTTCTCTTTCAATTTACGTATGATCTCCGGAATAATCTGACCCAAATCACGGATGCCGCCGGCAACACAACCATCTTCACCTACAATGCAGCCGGCAGACTCATTAAACGCACGGATTCTGAAGGCAAAATAAGATCCTACGAGTATGACAGAAACAATCGCCTGGTAAAAGAAATCCGGCCGGAAGGACAACAGACGGTTTATGAATATGACAACGCAGGTAATCTGGCGGTCAAGGTCGATGCCAAAAACCAGAAGACAGCGTACGGGTACGACGATGCCGGTCGTCTGACAGAAATCAGGTATTTTGCCGCCACCGATCATGACAATGCGTTGAAAACGGTGGCCTTCAGCTATAATCGCGCCGGGAATCTTACCGGCTATGATGACGGCATCACATCGGCGTTCTATGCTTATGACGACCTGCACCGCAAGTTGTCCGAGGCGGTGAATTAAGGAGATTTCGAACTAGCCAACACCTACACCTATTACAAAAACGGCCTGCAAAAGACCTTTACCGGCCCGGACAGCGACACCTACGAGTATGCGTACGATGCCAATAATCAGCTGTCCCGTGTGAGAATCCCTGATGAGGGAAGCATCACGGTCAACGAATATGTAGTGAACAGACCCAAAACGGTCACCCTGCCGGGAGGGGCAAAAAGAGAATATTCTTACGATCCTCTAATGAGGGTATCGACCATCCAAGCCCAGGATCAGGGAGAAAACGTATTCTTGGATTATCGCTATTTTTATGATAAGGCAGGTAATATTACAGCCAAGGAAACCGAGCATGGCCCTTATGATTATGGCTACGATGAACTTTACCGGCTGACGGCCTCCGATAACCCGGTACAGGCCGATGAAGCCTATAGCTACGATGCGGTTGGCAACCGGCTGACGGCAGAAGGTGTGGCAGGAAACTGGAGCTACAATGATAATAACGAGCTTCAGGCTTATGCCGGCGTAAATTATGAGTACGATAACAATGGCAACCTAATCAAAAAGACCGACGCCGGTCAGATCACCAACTACATTTACAATGCAGAAGATCGTCTGGAAAGAGTGGAGGACGGTTCCGGTTCCTTGATCGCCTCATACTACTATGATCCATTTGGCAGAAGGGTTTGGAAAGAAGTAAACGGCGTTAGAACTTACCTTGTCTATGCTGATGAGGGGTTGGTTGCTGAGATGGAAAGTGCTGGCAATGTGATTAAGTCCTATGGCTATAAGCCCGGATCAACCTGGACAACTGATCCGCTATTTATGAAAGATGGAGGTGAATATTACTTTTATCAAAATGACCACCTCGGGACACCGCAGAAAATGACTGCTGTCAATGGGGCTATTGTATGGTCAGCGGAGTACTCTTCTTTTGGGGTAGCCGAAGTTCATCCTTCCTCTTCAATCATAAACAATCTGAGGTTCCCGGGCCAGTACTTTGATGCCGAGACTGGGCTGCACTACAATTACCACAGATATTATAACCCAGATACAGGTAGGTATATGAGTGTTGATCCGATTGAATCTGATTCAGGGGACAATTTATATAGCTATGCCAACAACATGCCCGTTCAATATGGAGACGTCAGAGGTATGTATTGTGAACGCATTTCACCATGGAAACGTGTTACTGCTATTGAAAATGATACAGACAAAGCAAAGCTCCTATCACGCACAGTAAAGGGCAAATGGAAAAAAATTAACGAATGGGTTGTGCTTGCTATACCTGGAAGAAATATGCCTCGTGGTGGGGGAAGTGGAAAAATAGGCTATGCATGTCAATGGGAAAAAGTTGGCTGCCTACAAACTTCGATATGGCAGAAGCCAGTATTGCATGAGGCCAAGTTTAGATGTGGAATTGGAAATTGCCCCAAAAAGGAATGGGAAGAAACTAGAAGAAAAGAGCTCAACACACAGTTCACCGTGGTTAAAGAATTAAGCTGGCGGCACTGTCTTTATTCATTTCGAAAGAAAACAACATATAGTTCTCAAATGTTAAGTGAAGTTTAATAAAATCGCTGTGGACGCCTATCAATTGTTCACTTAAAGCAAGATGCGCTTGTGGAGGCCTGATTTACGCGAAGTTAACAAAAAAGGCCTCCCTGTGCGCATCCACGCAATTTTAAGCAACGCTGGTTGGTTACAGCGAAGTTGTTTTATCAGGGA
>Ga0209454_1000894_pt1 | contig 17075 bp, 4 predicted proteins | sample WorMetHERISLAND1_2_FD_187400 | JGI IMG/M metagenome (GOLD analysis project Ga0209454, IMG submission 187400) | Marine gutless worms symbiont microbial communities from Max Planck institute for Marine Microbiology, Germany - Olavius geniculatus... | ecosystem: Host-associated > Annelida >... | reverse complement strand
GCTCGGAGTAGAAGGCCTAGTCAATCGTGTTTTTCCTGGTCCACCCGCTGGACACGTGACCACGTGACTGTCCTGAGGCCTGGCAATTTTTTTGAGGGGTCCGTCCAGGAATCGAACCCAGGACCTACCCAGATTAAGTTTACTATGTCTTTTATCCCTGGGGGCTAGGTGAATGAGTATGCCGGCATACCGGCTGGAGTTGGTTGCGTTATCTATGTTGGGTGATGACACTGCGATCTCATACGGCAGGTGACGCTCCGTAGCGATGAGATCTTAACCTACAACAAAAGTGCGGCAACGAGCTTCAGATGTTTGTCTGATACCGACGGTGATGTGGATATAGGAATGCAGTTTGCTCGGCGTCTGGTGGGGACGCAGACGATGAAGGACTGGGGCATGGAACTGACGAACCGTCTGCTGCCGGAGTGCGCTAAGCTCGGCAACTACACGCAGTCGTACATGGAGTGTCACATGCGGCATATCACACTGTCCGGCATGGCACCTGTAGGAACGTGCCGCATTGGTGCTGCCGCTGACCCTGCCGCTGTAGTCGACCCGCTGCTACGGTACGACGTCATATCGTACACAGTAGGCCCTACACTGCATCATCATCATCATCATCATCACAGGGGAGGTTTGGCGTGGACTAAATAATAACTGCATTACTTCTGAAACCTTGTCAGTGAGGCGTCAGATAAGTGGGTCTAGATATAATCGAGCGACGAAACGGAAAAGTCTTCAGACGCTGCCTGAAGACCGACAGTGACAGTGCACAGGTAGGCTAATGTCCGACGGGGGCTCGTGCCATTATAGATTGGCAGCGAAGACAGGGAATGTCCCGTTGCTAAATGTCACCTGGAGTATAGAGACCGACTTAAACGTGTGTCGACTAGTCACGACAATTAACACAACAGTTAATGAATGTATGATTGACTTACTTTTGTTCACACCTGCTCCCCGTGATTAAAGTATATATTACTCGAGAGAGTCGAGACATTTTTCTGTCCAGACTACTAATGTGTGCAGCGTATTGGAAACTGTTCTGGCGTTGATGCGCTAGTTACACTGTGTCCCAAAACACTGGTACACCAAGCTTGATCTAATAACTTGATATACTAACTTTATCAATTGTTAACGGATTTTCAAAGTTCTGTTGTATAGGTTTTGTAAGGTTAATGGGTTAATCGCTAATAAGGAGTTGCTGTCGTGTGCTGCGCCTTAGCTTGCTTGCCCTAGCCTAGTTCTAGGCCTAGCCTATAGCTGTAGTTAGTAATGTGCATGCATAATGATCGATTGACTTTAATCACTTGAACTGCTAACAGTCTGAGAGACGCTTGTCTGTTTTGCGATTATGCCGCGAAATATTGTCTACCGCTTACATGTGGATCCTGACATAACGCTGCTAATAAACATGCATAGGGCCTACCTGGTGTGACATGTCCTTTCTTTCGCTAAGATGATAAGTGAGTGGCCCTACTATCGAAGTTCTTTTGCTGGCAATCTCTGGAAAATTTGCAACAAAACTCTCGCTAAAGATTTCGCCACACCCAAAACGCATCGCTGCACTGCCTAGTAAAATGCGAATGCTGCAAACTAGCATGTTTTGTGCGTGTTGAACCATAGTCTTGGGTGTGTCAGACAACAAAATGTGGTAAGAGACTATGCACCTTGTCCCCAAAAATAAGCCACTTTGATTTTTTGAACAGCATAAGACATTGACAGATTTTTTGTATAATTTTTGGCATGCATCATTATCACACATCACATATTCGTTCAATTGCAAAATCTGACATGCTCAAAAATGCTTACAATGCAACTGTCGGCCTAAAAACTAAAAAAGAAAGTTCATCGTCTAGAAAACAATTAGTTTAAAAAAGCAACGATTGCAATATTCGCAATATCCACATCAGTTCAGTTTAGTTAGGCTACTAGTAGTATCAGTTGGTGCGTAACGCTGGCGTGGATGATGGCACCACACCAAGAAGAAACTTGATGTAAATAACTATAATTTTGCCCACTTCACCTTAATACTGTTGCTACACTACCCTGTGAAATGGAGAAGTCGTAGTTTGGCCGTTGACAACAATGAATTCATGCTAGGTAGCGCATGCGATGACGAAGAAAATCACCGAGACCACAGAATCATTGAAAAACAAAATTATTCATTTTAAAATCGTTCGTCGACGAACTGAAATGACGCATTAACATCGAGTGAGCCGCTCTGGGTCACGTGGTTATTGAATGTGCTGTTAGTGAGTGGCGTCAACGTCCACCAGCTGCGTTCGTGCTGGAGGAGGACATTTTAAGCACGTGCTGTAATAAAGATGATGTGATGTAACACGTATGACTTTTCGAGAGACAGTAATTGCCAGTCGTGTTTATGGTGGATGAATGTTTCCGTATAGCGTGCGCGGCATCAAAGGTCTTCGCGTGGCCGATGCTTCTATCATCCCGAGTTCAATGAGCGGCGACACGTACGCCACGCAGGTGATGATTGGTGAGAAGGCGGCCGACATCATCCGCGAGAAGGACACGGTCAAAGCGATCAAAACCTACTTCCATCACCTGATCGAGATGAAGCATCACCGCATCATGGACGACGACGAGTCGGGTGTCGCGCACTCGCCGCCGGAGCAAGTCAAACGCTGAATCCACTCTCTGCAGTCTATAAATAGGTCGAATCTCATCTCAACCCAACCCAACGACTGCTTGATCGATCGTTTATGACCCACGTCTCTCAATCACGCGTAAAAAATTCCCTGCGCTTCCAGTTGCCGTCCGTCTCTCAAAAAATCTCCGTCCCTAAATTTTTTTAGACCCTTAAAAATATTGGTGCAACGTTGTTTGTTTGTTTTCAACGTTTTAGTCAGCCTGCTAAGAAAACGTTTGCATCTATTACATACTGCAATCGGCTTATTTTTACTTTACGCCTAATTCTTTGGGCCTGTGTAGTAGGCTAGGGGGGCTTATTTAGCGCGTCGCAATTGTTTTTACGCGCGAAAGCAGCTACTGCTTTCAGCGCGTCTTAGCCATGACAATTTTGTCTGTCTGTCCGTCCGTCTGTCCGTCACACGGGTGGATCAGTCAAAGACGGTGCAACGTACGTAGGATCACTAAATCTTCACAGTCGGTTGCCTGGAAAACTCTAGTTTTTATGAACCATAAAGCTTTCCATAAATTCGAAGGAAGTCATCCCGAACAAGGGCGCTGAATGAGAGGAGGTGGGAAAATTTTGAGATTTTTAGCCAATAAGTCGCTGTATCTCAATAACGATGCGAGATAGGACCTATAGCCTAGGTTACTATTAATCACTAATAGGAAGTCGTATACTGGCTCTCGACTGCCACCGAATTTAATGACCCTGAATGACCTTGATCGCTAAAACAAGGGTTTTATGGATTTTTTGGCGATTTCGGGCTGCGACACACATTTCAAGAGCAAATTGCGCCGAAACTAATTGAGATAGACATGAATAAGCTGCATATGATATTTTTCGCATTAAACATAGATTTCGACGGTCCAAGTCTCGATTTTCTAGGTTCAAAGAAACCTGCGCATGAGGTCATCAAAGACCGGTACCTCCGTAAAAGTCGTTATTTTACCGTTGTTGGTTAGTCTTTCGTGAAAACGGTTGCAGATAGGCATGGGCATGCTGCTTATCAAAACAAGCGCTAGTGAAGAACTTTTCAGTCGTATCAACATCAATGACTTTGACAAACCCTAAACTTTTAAAATAAGGGGTTTTTGCTGATTTTAGCGATCTTCGGCTGCAGCGCACACTTCAAGAATGAACTGCGACGAAATGGCTGGAAATAGACTGACAGTTTGCGAACAGGAACTGCTATATTCTTTCGCGCGTCTAGTGAGCATTAGCTCAAATTTCTTGTATGAATCGTTGTATAATATTTCACGGCATGTCATGAAATTGAAAAAAAATAATAATGCTTATTTTCTTATCCCCGTTTCTACTTTTTCGCCGAACTGCAACTGGAAGTAAGCTTACATTTTTAGGCTTCACGTCTACAGCCCGGCGGCCCACACTTCGCACACTACTAGTGCTTTCGCATGAAAGTCTGTTCTGTGTTTATGCCACACTGTGCTCTAAGTCTGTAGTAGCTAGAGTCTTTGTACCTTGTATATACGTTGCGTTGTTTGTATGTTTTTTTTTAATTTTTCCCTCACAGTTAATTTCAGCAATACGATGAGTTGTAGTTTAGACTCCCAGTGGCGGTCCTAGCGAGCAATATCTAGGGGGGACACGGTCCCATGGCGAGCGCGGTAGCGCAAGCCTATGACGGGGGTCTGGGAGCAGAGCCTTTAGCGGGGTCCAGGGCAGAGCCCCTGGTCAGAGGGTCAGGGGGACGAAGCCCACTGAAGCTGAAGCACTTTTGGTTTTTGGACGTTCGATGGAAACCGCAAATTTGCCTACTTTTCTAAAATTTGGAAACGCAATACATGAGATATTTGTGTTATCTTTAAGAAAGTCATCGGTAGCCACGAAACTGAGGGGCTGGAGCAAAATTGGGGGACTGTGCCCCTTTCACACCCGGCCCGAGCCTAAAACCGCCACTGTAGACTTCCGTTGTTATGTTTGTAAGATTATAGTTTTTTTTAGAATTTCGTGTCCATGTAGAACGGCATAGGCCTACGCATGGGCTGTAAGGCCAGCACTATAGTCCAGACCTCCCAAGTATAAGAAACATCAATGGCGTTGTGGCCGGAGGGAGCCAGTAGGGCAATTACTTCCCAAATTTTGGGTTGGCAGAAAATAATTGGAAAATCTTAAGTGTTCTTCTTGAAAAAAATTTTGGTCCAAAAATAGAAATTTTGATCTGAAAACCATTATTTTGGAAATATTTAGGACAGAGTTAAATTCTGAGCATCTATAATTTTATTTTTATCATGTCGGAAATTTGCAGTTGTTTAGCTCATTTTGACGAAAAATTTCAACTTTCTATCCTGCCTGTTCTAAACCCACGACTCCTCTGGAAAAGGGAATTAAAGTTGGAATTATAGATGTTTTAATAACTACAAAAACACAACATTATAAATAGGACAAAAACATGTTTAAAAAATATTTAAACATTTAAAAAAACATGTTTTTTAACATTATAAAATAATGGTTTTTTGCATTTATGCTTGGAATGGAATATGGTAATGAAAGAAAAGTATCGGGCATGCACCAGTCTTCAACTTGTTGAAGTTTGACCAAATGGTTTGACTGTATACTCAGAAAAAAAACAAAGAAAAAAGAAGGGGAAGGAGAAAAAGTAGTATGGAAGGAAAGTGTAAGTTTAAGCTTTTTATTGAGAAATCTTGCGTTTGCTAAAACAGGTGATGACTTTTTTGTCAGCGTTTCTTTGCCTTCGAATGTAATGCTTCACTTTTTTTGAAGTTGCTGGAGTGTGGTTTATTCGAAAATTATTTTCGACATATGAAGTGTATTTTTATTCTAGACCAACGTCACGTCATCAACTTCCCGGCCTTCTTAATGAAAATCCGAAAATACTTCTAAAGAGCTCGCAGCATATTAATAATACTTTATTATTTTTATTTGTTATTGTTGTCTGATATGTAATAGGGGCCTACACTAAGCCTACTGTAGTAACGATAAGATTTTTTATGACTGCCATTTTGAAAGTATCGGGCATTCTTTATAAAGTTTAATATTCTTTTTTTTATAGCTATTACCAAAATGAGAATTTATACTACGTTTATGGCAGGATGAAGTTCTAGTTCAAAATGAGGATATTAGGTGCTTTACGAGGAGTTTCTCAAACTATTTTTTATGAAGTAAGAATATCACTAAAAACTAAACTTTACAAGTTTTTGTGATGACTGCCATTCTGATTTTGTCTATACAGTTATGTCCTTAGGACAATATGCCACTGCCGTGTGTGTATATTCTTCTAAACTCTTGTAAATTGTGTCGCAACGGCTCGTAGATATTGACAGTTACTTTACCTGTGTTGAATTATTTACCTGTAGCGTATTGGCTAGATGCGTTAGCATGCGATGCATTATTACGTTTCCATATTTGTGCAGGAAAGTAGACAACGATTAAAGACTATTTGGATGCCGTAGATTACTCCAAAACTGGTGTACTGCAGTCATCCATTCTGCAATTAACATGCACTTACACGTAGCATCAGTGGCGGATCCAGAAATTTGGAATAGAGGCGGGGCGGAAAGGTACATGTAGGTGGTGGATTCTGGGGGACTGTCCCCCTCTCCAGAAAATGTTTGAACATTTTATGCCAAAATAATGCATTTTCATGCAAATGTTTCACTTGTTTTGAGATGCATCCATTTAATAGGGGGTGGGCGCCTCCTCCCGCTTCTTCCTTTTGAATCTGCCACTGCGTAGCATTATCAAATTATGTGCGTGTCTAAATGTTTCTGAGTTTTCTTCAATAACAATGTCACTGCAGCATGTCACTTATATATAGTGGCAATAATGCTCAGTCTTGAGATAAAAATTCTTGGCGATAGGCCTATACATGTAGTTATAGGCCGGTTGAACAAAACGTGCAGTTGGTGCAGCAGCATAGGGCCTACACATACCCAGCTGGCTGTAGTTTGTCGTGATTAAAACGCGAATCTGCGTCGAGTGTCATATGTTTCGTAGACGAGTTTTAGGCGTACGTTTTACGTTGAACTTGAGTACTTCAATGACGATCGAATCTTTGTTCTGTTGTGAGTTTATGTTGCGTCGCTGTTGTTCGTTCGTAAAATGACACATCATCAGACTTTCAAAACTGTTGTTTCTTTATTTTAAAACATCTAATTTTTTTCGAAAAATCGACACAAATGTGCAACATCTTGGTGATCCAAAAATTAAGCTTTACAAGTTTTTTGTGATGCCATAACTGCATCTAAGATTAACATATTGCCAGAATTTTTTCGCAGATATTTAGGGCTTAAATACTCTGCAGTAAATGTGCAACTAGGCCTAGTCCACTAATGATTAAATCATACCACAAAAATGCGTCGCTATAGGCCTATCTTGTGAAATGTAGTTGGCTTTGAAGTGAGCTACAATATTATAAGGATTGCTTCTTCAATCATGATTACTGTGAGACAATTCGGTCTCATGTTCAAGCTGTTACTTTGCTGTTGGGTTTTATCATCATATACACTGTGTTTAAAAACGTCCTACTTTGTGATTGTCCATATCTTTGCCAAATATTAGGCCTAATCGATTTTCAAAAGTTTTTCACTGACACACTGTCTGGCAATAAATTGATTATTGAATATCCCACCACACTTTAACAATGTCGCTATACTATCTTGTACAACAGGGTTTTCAATAGCGGGTGTTTGGGCGTAAATACGCCAAAAAAAATTTAAGCCCGTACGCCCAAATTGACGTAGACTTTACGACGTCCAAATTCAACTGCCTCTTATTATGTCTATTTGTTTATAATAAACTGCAACTTGACATCTGCAGAATCTGTTTTCGAGTGTTTTTTAGTCTAATAACTTCTGTTGATTATCGAGTTTCTGCATACTTGATTTCATGAAAATGTGGCACGGCAACGTGTCACTGACACACTGTCACTAATTTCTACTCTGGAAAACAAAAATCGCAGCCTTTTTTGCCGACCGTACTTAAGTAACGGTCAAGCTATTGGCATGGTTGTCGTCTGTTCGTCGTCGTCATCGTCGTTTGTCGTCTGTCGTCTTTAACGGATGTATCGTAACTAAGCTTTAGGTCATAGGGGGCAGTGGCGTAGCCAAGAAGGCCCAGCCCCCGAATCCTCCAGACAAAACCTAAGCATATGTATAAACTGCACAAAATTTGCCAATTTGGTCAGCTTATTTTCCGGAAAATAATTAAAATTGTTGCCACTAAATTTTTTTCTTCAAAGCTAAAATGCACCTAATTCGATTTCGGCTGGGGCTTCGCCCCAGACCAAGCTGGGGGAACTCACACCGCTCTCCCAGCCCCTAGCTATTTTAGGGGGTCCTACTTTTAAGGAAAAGAAGGGAGAAGAAAAGGGGAGAGCATGGGAAGGGAGGGGAGGAATAATAGGGAAAGCTGCAGAAAAAGAAGGGACAATAGGAGAAAGGGGAGGGGAAGAGAAGAAAGACGAGGCTCCCCAACTGAAATTTCTGGCTACGCCACTGCTAGGGGAAAAACTTTTTACACGAATAAAGAGCCATTGTATTTTAAACTTATGCATGTAAAATTTCTGCGATCTAGTGGAAGGGAAATTAACATTTTCAAATTTGGGGTTGAACGAAGGGAAGCAAAAAATTTAATAGGAAACTGGCCATATCTCGAAAACGGTTAGAGATAGGGCTAATATTACTATTAATCACTAATAAGAAGTGGCGTACGCCCTTTCAGATTACATGAAAATCATTGACTTTGGATGACTTTGAAAAGTCGTAACGCACTATGGTATGCCAATCGTGCGGTATTAGGGCTAAACGGTAAGTCGTAGGGGGTCGGCGATAGTACCATCACATAGGACGTTGGCAACTTCCTATGGGCTATCAATAGAAGAGCCTAACCAAATCTCCATCTGCAGCGGTTTGGACACAATTTTCAATGGAAAGTTTCAAGCTATAAGTAGTCGTATCTCGGAAACGGTGAGAGATCAGTGGCGTAGCTAGGATCTAGTTGTAGTGGGGGCACTTGTACGTGAGGTGGGGTATAAGGAGGGGCGTTCCCTCACCACGGGGAAGAGGTCTGGGAAGAGGGATGTGCCCCCTCCCCAGAAAATTTTTAGATTTTGGTGTGAAAATGACGTGTTTTGGTGTATTTTTGGCACTATTTTGAGTAACTGAGTAGGCTCCTAGGGGGGCACGTGCCCTCATTTCCCCTATGGCTACGCCAGTGTGAGATATAGGGCAAGGTTGTTAATAATTGTTATTGTTATTGATCACTAGTAAGAAATAGCATATACGCCCATCCAGATGAGATGAAAATCATGGACCTTGGATGACCAAGGTCACTGACAACAAGTACGGTCGGCTATTGTAGCGACAACTGGGTTTTTTGTTTGTTTTTCAGCATGGGCCATACTCCACAGGCCCAACATTCTGCTCTTTAAGCTGCATAAGCTTTATTCGTTTTGTGTTAAATTGTTTATGAACAGATTAACTTGTTCTATGAACACTATTGAACTCTGCAAATTCGTAACTTTTTCTAATCCAGAAACTGCGTTTTTCGTTTTGCCTAAAGCTAGAATAAGATGTTGCTTGTTTTCAAAACCAATGTCTATGTTGGTGGTGCTTAAACACCTAGTAAGCATTATTGTTTTGCTGCTGCATTATGTTAATTTTTGTTTGAGCTTTCTTGCAGGCCTACTTGACTTTTAGATTTCGAAAAAACTAAGAATCATTCACTTTTAATATAAAAATTAATAGAAACTTGTTACCGAAAATATTTTTAGCCAACCGTGCTCAAGTAACGGTAAGGCTAAGCTTATGGCATGGTTGACGTCAGTCGTCATCTGTCTGTCTGTCACAGATGTATTGTGGCTAAAAGGTGCGAGATACAGCCTAGGCTGCTATCGATCGCTAATAGGAAGTCGCATATTGACTTTCAAAAAACATGGAAATCATTGACCTTGGATGACCTTGAAGGGTCATAACACACTATGGTATGCCAATCGTGTGGTACTATGGCTATAAACGGTCGTAGGGGGTCGGCGATGATACCGTCGCATAAGGCGCTGGCGACTTCCCATAGGCTGTCAATAGTAACCATGTTTCCATCTGCAGCGATTTGGCAGCAACTTTCAAGGGAATGTTTCAAGCTATAAGTAGTCGTATCTCGGAACGGTGCGAGATGGAGCCAAGGTTACTATTGATCACTAATGCGACATCGCATACCACACCTTTGTCGCTACACTACCTTGTAAAATATAAATATCCAAAAACGTACAATATCTACAGATGGTAATAAGATCGAGTGGTAAATTTTCAAAGTATTAAGGTAAAATGTTAAATATTTAAGTGTCAAAAAGTTTTAGGTGTAGCTACGCAGTAAGTTTTCATGTTTCAAAAATAGTGCACAGCTTGTAGAGTCGCACACCTGAAGTACATTGCTCCGTATGCTCGTGCAGCTGAGTAAGAATGCAGCCATCAACCAGCATTAGTGTACACTGAAAATTAGTGCACAGTAAAATCGTTAAAATCATTTGAAAAATGTTTAATATGTTATGTCCTCCAATGTTTTTGACACTATAACTCATATTCTAACATTTTAAATACTTTAAAAATTAACCATTAGACCTTCTGTCAATCTCTAGATATAGTATGATTTTTGGAAATTTATATGTTACAAGATAGCGTTAGTGTAGCAACATAATTACAGTGGTGTGCATGTCACTAAGTAGCAAATTTCTTGCAGTCCAGTGGTGAAAACATTGTGCAAATTGATCAATATTTGCAAAGATATGGACAATATAAGCACAATGTAAGCAATAGCTTACTTTTTTGGCCCACCCTGTATGTCTGCCAGAAAAAAAACAAAGGACTAAAAAATTGCTGGTGCCGGTTGACATCCGTCATAAGAAAACCAAGATTAATAATACCTTTAAAATATACTTGCAGGTTTTACTGTTTTCAAAGCATTACTGAAAAACGTATGCATGTAGTTTGTTATGCTGCAGTAGGTTTACTTTCCCACAAGTACTCTAGCATTTTGTAGTTGTGACATTACATAACATAAACTATGTGAACTTCTTTTTATAGGCTGCAACCAGAAGCCAACACCTGTCTTAATTTGTTACAGGAAACACACTGGCTCATGTTTACTCAATGGCAGGAAATTTTCTGTCAATTTGTATGCACTGCCATTGCACTAATGTACAGTGGCTTCTACCCCTACACATGGTGGGCGCTGCTTGCACCCAGTGAAAAGAGGGGAAAATTTTGATAAGGTTGTAGATCGAAACTTTCCCCCTATTTTTTACTTCTTCCTACCTTTCAATCTGCACCTTTAACAAAAAATTCCCCCTATTTCACTGGGCATATCTACACCCTTAACAACTTTTTCCCTAGAGGGAAAAGCCCAAAATGGAGGGAAGTTGCACCCAATTTTGATTCCAGATTTGGGGGATAGAAGCCACTGCTAATGTGTGTGCATATTTCTGTTTTTAGACTGGAATATATCAAAAGCAGAATGACAAAACGCTGTAGGGGGCTATCTAGTTTCCTACCAAAACGTTATAACCAGAAAGTTCTGTAAAAAAGCAATTCATACGAAATGTCAAATATTACAAAATAAAATGAAACGTAGCAACCACGCTTGTAAATTAATTAGGAATAAAAGTGTAACTACAGATTAAAAACATGGGAACATGCATCACGTACAAAATTTTGTTCAGTTTTTCAAAAAGTCATTTACAAGAGAGTTGTTTTGCCATTCTGCCGTCAATATTCCATGTAACAAAAAAACTACTGTGACCTGTCCTAATTGATAATGCTGACTATGTGACTTTAAACAAAAACAAACAGGTTACATGTATATTAAATATACAGCACATATGTACAACACAAGTAACTCAGTAACAAAAAATACAATATTAATGCTGCCTCAAAAGATTTAGATTACAAATACATGCAAACTTACACACTAGCAGATCACTATCCTTTTTCCAGTGCTAAAGTTAAAAAATTAAAACATGTCTCAACTCTGTTACTTACATAAGACTAAATAGAAATAAGTATAATTCTGTAAATTTAGAACCAATGTTAAACAAAACATTAAAAATTAAATCTTAACAAAAAAATAAATAAAAACTACAGGGATAACAAAGACTGCTGCAAAAGTCACACGCACACACGCACGCACCCTCACACACGATGGTTCACACATCAGACGCTACAGTCAGTGAGACTCAGTTCATGGTAATACTATATACAACAGGTCGGTAAGTCCCCTGATTGTCAACAATGTTCACTTCTTCGCAGATTTCTTTGCCTTCGCTACCGCCTTGGGCTTCTTCGGCTTGGCTGCCTTTGGCTTCTTGGCTTTAGCTGCTGCTGGTTTCTTAGCGACTTTGGGCTTCTTGACCGCTGCCTTCTTTACCTTAGGGGCAGCTGCCTTCTTCGGCTTTTTCACCTTCTTGGCACCAGCAGCCTTCGGTTTCTTCACCGCCTTGGCCTTCTTTGGTTTCTTCGCCTTTGGCTTCTTGATGGCCTCTTTCTTCTCACCGACACGGAAGCTGCCCGACGCACCGGTTCCCTTCGCCTGCTTCAGGGTGTGGTTCTTGACTCCGGCACGCAGAGCCAGCTTCAGGTGTGCGTTGATCACTCGCTCATCATGACCAACGTTGTAGTGCGCCACGATGTACTTAAGGATCGCCTGGCGAGATGAGCCACCGCGCTCCTAACAAAACACACACAGACCAGATCCTGTAGCAACTGAACATCAACGCTAGGCATATGGGAAATGTGAAATGAGTCAAAAACATCAGGTCATTGGAAAAACACTGCGACTATAGACTCTTGGTTCATTAAGCTCATATTTTGACGTCAGATAGCTTTAAGACTGACGACTGATTGTGGTTTATTGACTATGTCTTTTGACAAATAAGGAATGCAAGGTAAAAATTTGCACAGTAACATTGCATATGGCAACTTACAGGGTTCCCACTCAAATGACAAAAAAAAAATTCGGGACTTTTTCAGCACCATAAAGACAAGAATAACCCATCAATGCACTTAGCTAAACTACAAGCACCCGAATTGCTTTAGTGAGAAAACATGACTCATGAAGTATTACCTGACAGGTTAATGCTGCATGTCAATCAAGCACAATATTTATATTATAAAAACGTTTCTAAAATCAGAACTTGGTGCTATTTACATTGTCACAATGTCACTCGTGTTACACTGGTGCTTCACATATGTTAGTGGAAAAAATTATGGATTCAGTATCTTGGTTTTTCTTTAGGATAACACTAGCAAAAATCAGGACTTTTCATAACTTTTTCAGCACCCACGTCCAATTTCAGGACTTTTTTTAGGACGAGTGGGAACCCTATACTCATTCCACACTTAACCCAAGCCTAAAACTGTGCACTTTACAATGACAGTTGTCAATTATGCACGGGTACAAAAAAACCAAGGCAAACACGACAAATGTGCTACACCATGATAGCAAAACTAGTGACTGTCAGCTGAAAATAGCTGGCAACGGTAAAAATGGCATTCACAACCTGACTATCTGGCAGTGACGTTATCTAGAACATCCAGAAAAAAGTGACTTAGTATGAGGTGCTGTCCGCGGAAACCGGAACAAAACGTTTCAGACTGCCCTCAATTTAGCAAACTTGACTTCTATCGTCGGATATACAACAAAACTGTATTAAATGTCGTCCATTATTTCTGCAATTGCGTGCGTCGTACGTCTTAACAACTGCAAGAAGTTAACAACAACAAAGCAGAGTTTTAAACTGATAAATGTAGCAAATAACTGATTTCGTCGACTCAACATACCTTCAGAGCGATGAGAGCCTCCTGGATCATCTTCGAGTACTTGGGATGACTCGACTGCTTCTTCGGCTTTCCCGATGACTTTCTCTTAGCTACTTTAGCCGGAGCTGCTGCGTCAGACATTGCGAAGTTTCTGGATTTCGACTTGCACAAAGCACAAAAGAACTCTCGAATTCACGATAATCTCTGAAAACCACCAACGATGCGGTAGAAATAATGGCGCCTCACACGACGCGCGGTTATAAAGCAAACGCGCGGACCTTGTTGAGGCACAGTCAGTGCCCGTTCGATCCCGCCGTTATTTCACGATCTTGCTGACGTTCAGTTGTGCTTGTGTGGTCTACTTCTCGCTTTAATTGTAACGTACCGCACTGTCTTTCCAACTTCTTGTTATATTGCACTGCTACTACGAACTCTTGCCTAACGTTCTGACTAACTGTCACGGTCTCGGCGTTTTTGCTGTCCGCTACACAACTGTTCAAAACAAATTGGGTTGGTGCGTGACAGAAGGGTTCTGCTTCGTTTGAATTAAATTTCGCTGATTTCTGCAAGTATTTTCCAAAACTGTCGATCGTGTAAGATAGAGCGATCTTTTGACTGCATTTATTCGTATACGTGCTTGAAAAATAGTTTAACGTGAAATGACACTAGCCTTATAAACTTCACTACACAAACACAGAATCGCCATTTTGCCTATAGAGATGCACTCACATCAGTCGCCGTATCTCTTATAAATGAAACCGTTTCCCAAAAGAAATTGTTTTACAGAATTTACCGTGTTTGTGGTAAAACATTGTACATTGAACTGGCAAGAGGTTGACGTTTTCGAATGCAGTATATACGGTATTTTTCGCCAGAAAACCCATTTCGTGCGTGCGCTCCACTGTGGTCTGTTAACTCGACGCTTGCATTAGATAGTTCCCAACTTCCCAGCTAATGTTACCAACTTTGGTCTTAATTTACATGAACTACCTGGTTTTTGTTGTTGAATTTAGCATTATCAAGTGTGCTTTTTCTACAGATTCTGTTTCTCATTTCCTTAATAACTCAAAATTACCGCGCTCGGACATAATTTGTTCAACTGTTATGGACCTAAGCTATATGCCATAAATGACTGTTAACAGTGTGCAGTATTGCTAGCATGGCATAGCACCAAGCCTATTTTTATTCTATGTTTCATCATTTTATAATTTATACTATTGAAGTAGCGTATGCATATTTCAAGATTGCGAATAATGCAATAAGCTTATTATTTATATGCAACTTGCAAATGCAGGGCCAACTGATTTCCATATACACATACCGGTAGCCTCTATGCAAACTCTTGGAGCTATATAGCCTAGGCCGGTACAAGACGTGCAAAAGAAACACAGGTTACCGTCTATGTCTATTTTACATGTAGACCTATTCAATTAGGCATACACAATTTGAATTAGGTTAATAATAGTTTACTGTTTGATTTATTCTTCTATTTCACATTCATTTCATAGGCCATAATCTGCCTCTTCAGAAAATTTGATAGTTTATCAAACTGGCGTATTTTCGCGGAATGTTTGGTGCTAAATTGTTTCTTAACGATCAAAAACAGTAAAAAATACTAGGATTGTCATACGAGTTTGATGGAGATCGACGTGAACGTGTCACTTATTGGCTCGCGACGCTGCACGCTATATATAAGCGACCCTTGTTCTCAGACAGCGTGTCTGTGCATGACTGTCTCATGGCCTCTGAGACTCATTTTCCGAATGAATGTTGATGGTATTCACGACAGTGGCGTAGACAAGAGAGAGCCCAAGGGGGCCAGCCCCCCAGACAACACATAATAGGCGTTTAAACAACACTGAATTTGCCAATTTGGTCAGTTTATTCTCGGGAAAATAATTAAAATTGTTGCTAACAGATCTCATCATTTAAAGATAAAATGCACCAAAATTGACTTTGGCCGGGGCCCCGACACTGGATGGGGTTGTCTTACTTCTAAGGGAAGGGAGAGAAAAGGGAAATGGGAAAACAGACGAATAAGTGAAGAGGGGAGGAAAAGGGAGAGGAGAAACGAAACGGGGAAGGAAGGGGAAGAGAAGGCAGACGAGGCCCCTCCCCAGTTTACATTTTTGGCTACGCCACTGATCTGATTCATGACATAGTTAGGCCTTAATATGTTGACTATCTGTTTTCTAACGACCAAAAAATCAAGCTCAATGAACATCAAAAATTTACAGAAACGTTCGTACCTTTGCGGTAAATTAGATCACTTCGTGGTGACGCCAGCTACCTAGGAGGGGAAGCCGCACAATACGTCGGCAGTGGCCAACATGTTGCTAGCATTTTATAGCTGCCGTTCTGGCGACAAAAGATTTACACTACATGGCATATATGTATAATAATAATATAATATACCATATCCATGCAGTTATTATGGCACACTGACTGACATATACCAGCATTCGGTAACAACTACTAACAACTAAACGACGATTATCAAACATGCAGCAGCACATAAAACATTCACATTTATCTCATTTTCAGTAATTGTCATAAAATGCAACATACTGGTAATATACAGCACTAATTAAAAACTAAAGTGTCATACTGAATGCCAACAAGTCACCATATTACAATGCAAAGAACAGTATTAAATCAAACACAATGTCATTGTTTTTATCAACTGTTCAACTAATTGCAGACAACTTTTGCTGAAGTCATCAGCAATTTAGGCAATCAGGCCTCGCACTATGCAAAATTTGTAGGACACCAATAGCCCTCAAAATTCTAGACATTTACCAGAGCATTTTCTAACTAGATGATCTAGTAAGTACAACAACTGCACACACCGGTGACTGCATTAAAAACTTATGAAACTGACATTTCCTTAACAGGAGGCAATGACAAATAATTTCCAAGGCAACACCAGAACGTCATTATCTGTTGTTACTTCTACTGGGCGTATCATGTTTTTAAAAAATTTTGCCCAATTTTCAGGATTTCCAGGACAAATCTGCTTATTTTAGTATGTGAGTGAGTGAGTAGGGATTAACGTCCCACCTGACACAGTATAGGTCATTTCGGGGACAGCCTTTTCAGGCAGAATGCCACAAACACATAATAATGGAACAGTAAGTTGAAACTTTACAATAAACAAAAAGTTTAACCTCTACAGAAACTCAAAACACAAAAATGACCTTAACTTAAAATTGCAAGAACCCCATTATACAATTTTAGGTTAAGCTCATTTCTGTGTTTTGTGTTTCGGTAGAGGTTAAACTTTTTGTTTATTGTAAAGTTTAATTAAGTACATGTAATTTCAAGAACAAGCTTCAGCTTTCATGAACTTCAGAATGATCGCTGACTGCAACGACATGTCGATGGCTTGGGCAAGTCAAAAAACATTCAGTACACCTTACCATTTCCACTCATTAACTCATTACTACACCCAATTGCATAAAAAGTGAATTCGACAAGAAAAGCAGTATAATTTCCACTAACAACATTGGTGCTGTGAAAAATCATAGATCAGAATTGCAAATACTTTCCATCAACTACATTAATCAGCAAACGGATAAAACAAATACAACATTAAAACTGTTTTAAGAACTAAGTAAAAATTACATTCCTAATAT
>Ga0209454_1000892_pt1 | contig 17091 bp, 21 predicted proteins | sample WorMetHERISLAND1_2_FD_187400 | JGI IMG/M metagenome (GOLD analysis project Ga0209454, IMG submission 187400) | Marine gutless worms symbiont microbial communities from Max Planck institute for Marine Microbiology, Germany - Olavius geniculatus... | ecosystem: Host-associated > Annelida >... | reverse complement strand
TGCACTCTTGAAAAGAAAAAACAATAGATAATATTCTCTGTATGTTGCTAGCATAACTGAGCGCCATGCCAGCATCCAAAAACTAAAGTTTTTTTCAACAGAACATAGCTTAGTTTACGCACATACGGACGGCCATGATAAGCCGTGGAATTTGGACAATTTTGCCGCAATCCACAGTGGAATTTTGTGAACTGGCCCGCAGAATTTGGAAAAATATTCCGTGGAAAACCATAGGCCGTAATAATAAATGTTAGTGTTAACAGTGATTTTTTCTGCAACATCTACCTGACGGCTGCCAAATTCCATGACATGTTGAGATTATTCAGACCCAGAGTCACCAAGACTATAAGTAAGCGTCTTGATGCATTTGATACCTATGGTGCCCATGGAAAATTCTACGGATACCATATACCAGGCACACTAAAAACGAGACAGTTCGAGACGTTACTGCTTGTATACCAGTCTCTGAAGTGGTCAGGTCGAACCGTCTAAGGTTCTTTGGCCACCTGCCTTGCACAGCCCCAGCAGCACCACCGCATCATAGCCGCCACGCTCCGTCCACCCGCTGAATGGAGGAGACGATCGAACGTCCAAGAACAACTTGGCTCAGAACAGTTGATGAAGACGTCCAGCCTCGGAACTTTGGAGTTTACACTGCCTGGAAGAAGGCCAAGGATAGGGACATCTGGCAACAAGTCATCAGTACGGCAACACTCTGACAGGAGTTCTCCAAGAAAAAGAAGAAGAAGAAGAAGAAGAAGAGTCATCAAGCACTGATTGTCATAATAATGCCAAACAGTGAAACAGAACGGTATATAAGTTCTAGGAAAACAGACCTGTTGAACAGAGCTGGTGACGTGGCAGCTCTGTCTTTTAGACCTTCGGACGATGGGTTCATAGTAAACACAACGTGAAGGTTGTACATCACCTGACAATATGCATCAACAACCACAACATCTCACAAGTCATGACAAATACAAATATCCAGTTAGAGTTCTGCACATCTACAAATTCACTGAAATTAATGACTACCTGTCCACAGGTCTTTTAATTCTTCAGTGCTTCGATGACATTGTTCAACAACAGAAAATATTTCAAGAGATTGCTTCAGTATGTTTTTACAAGCTTAGTCAACACTGAAAACATTCACCTTGCTACAAATAATTAGATCACTCACACATTATACATTAGACAAGCTCCGTAAATGAACAAAGTGCTTAATAACCATTAACTACCTGCACAAATGACAGTAAGCAAACCAAATAAAAGCTATTCCCATGATGTCAACAGCGGAACATTTTGGCACAACCAACACCTGGTTCATCAATACGCATTGCACTGTACAAAAGCAACGTAGAACAAAAACGTACACATAACACAGTGAAACAGCAAACATCAATAATATAATAACACTAGAAGTAATAATAACTGACCTGCTGAGTAAACCACTTGTACAGTTCTTCCTGTGAGTCAAGCATAAGACCATCTCTCTGTGCACCTTCCTTGCACTGGGTCATCAGCGTAGTCATCTCGTCTCCCTCGAACAAGCCAGGAACTTCACCGTTGGCCAGCAAAGTGTTCATTCGCTCAAGGAAACTTGAGTCCAGCACGTTTGACTCATCCATGATGAAACAGATTCTTTCTCCCTTAACATTATCAACGTATTATCATCAAAGTCACTAAGGTCTTACTAGCTATGAGCGAGTGAGTGAGTGAGTAGGGTTTAACATCCCGCTCGACACAGTATAGGTCATTTCAGGAACGGCCTTTTCAGGCAGAATGCACACAAACACATAATAACGGGACAGTAAGTTCAACCTTTACAATAAAGAAACAGAAAGTTTAACCTTTACAGAAACACAAAAGCAGCTACATCACAACAGCATGCAACTGAAGGAATGAATCATTGCCATTGAGCTTCAATGAATCAGCTACAAATAAACGTAACAAGTTAACAAAAACGTTTGGCAAAAGAAAAACTGAAAAAAAGTATAAACTACAAAAGAATCAGAATCTCAGTTACAAAAAATATAAATACAGCACCGAAGAAAAACAAGCAATTGCAGCAAACTACTACTACTATTACTACTACTAATACTAATGATGTATACCCTGCATCCAGATCTGCGCAGAACTCCTCTCAGATCTTCGTCAAAATCGTCAGCCGTGTACTTGTTGTGAACTTTGACTTGAAAGACGCTGAGACCATTCATCCACGCGACAAAACGAGACAACGTTGTCTTGCCGGAACCACTGACTCCGATCAGCAGAAGATGACCCTGGGGCTGGCGAAAGATACGATCAATGCGTAGGACGTGGTCCAGCACTTCATCAAAAAGCACCAATGGAACATCCAACTCCTCCTCGTAGAACACCTACACGAAAACAATACAGTGTGACAGAAGACTAGATAATAGGCTGGTTGGTGTTTTACGACACTTTCTAACATTGTAGGCTACATCATAACCATTTATGTAAAGTAAAGTAAAGTCCTTTCCCGAGCCTTAAGGCCCATGGGGCGGCGCTGATCTCCGTTTCCTTGGCCCTCAGCCAGACACCAGTTTTTACACTGCGAGACCACAGATACGGAGCCAGTGTATCTGCTTACATCCCAGCGGTAAAGCCGGTACCAAATTATACTGCTTGGTGACAGAGGCACATGTGTGTGAACAACTTGCCTAAGGTCGTTTACCCAGCAGTGTACTGGTGCGGAGTCGAACCTGTGCCCCTGAGTGACCTAAGGATTACAAGTCCAGCACGTCACCATTAGACTACCGAGCCACTTTTATGTAAATACATAAATTTATAAAGCAACCAGGTCAAAAAAATGAATATTTATGAGGTGCTAAAGTAGATCACTATGGTGCAACGGAGAATGCCAATTGGAAATAAAAAATCTTAAAGTAATTCTTAAATGTTGTTAGAAATTCACATAAATGGTCACTGTCAGACAGTGAATTCGAAATGGTGAGATTCCACGCAAGAAGCCATTTTCGTGCCAATGCCATAACAATATTAATAGCAACGAACTAAATAATACAGCACAATGTCAAGGCTATTTAACTACATTTCAAAATGATAATCAAAATTACTTACTTACTTACTTACTTATAACAACACTACAAAGGGTTAACTTAATAAAAGCAATGCTGCAACTGTTAAAATTCTGTGAAAGTTATCTGAAAGTATGTAACACAAAACTGAAAAAAGAAATGCAAAATACTACACAACGTTTGGTATACTGCATATCACTCACGCAAACATTCATCCGATCTGCTAAGAACCCAGGTCCACAAAGATAGACAACAATAATACCTTGAGTCTGGCCTGAACATATTCACGGAGTCTCTCCTGTTCGACAGGCATGTAGTCCTTTGACAGCCAGTTGCTGTATAGGATCGGTCTCTTCAGTGTAGCTTCGCGGTTGATGTTAGGGAAGTGCTTCATAGCAATGCTGTCGATGCTTTCATTTGTCCACACTCTCTCCTCGGTCTCCTTCAGTCTTCATCAGCATCATAGAAACCATCCTCATTATTACTCACATACAATCAGTGATAACTCACAATGCATTTAAGCTCTATATGCATCAGCTACCTAGCAGAACTTGAAGCAAGTCACACATCATTACTTACGATACCTTCTAAGTTAAAAATCGTTCTTCTTTATTTGACACTAGGAGTAAAAAACAATGGCTATTCATCAGACAGATAAACATTTACTTTTGTCACACGAAAAAAAGGAAAGAAGAAAACGTCAGCATACTTTCGGTGAATCAGTGTCGTAGCTGTATTTAAACACCATTTAAATTGGTTGAAAAATGTGGGAGCTGTGTGGGGGTTCGAATTTTTGGCATTCCCACTGACTTGGCACATCACATACAATAGCTTGTTGCTACGGCACAAGCCGTGATTTGTTCCAGTTCATTGTCTCATCTAACCATCCGCCTCCCTATATATAGGCACTGTCCTTCAACAACTAACAACAAACAGAGAGACCCAGGCAGTTTGCAGCAGTGCATACCTGTCCTGGAATAAGCGCTGTGCCTCGTGAGCCCAGATGCGAACAAGCCCTTCAATAGAGAGAGTCTCCAGAGGCCTCAGAGCCTCGCAAATACCACGGACCCAGCGGGTCATCTCACGCGGGCTGTAGATGTAATGTGGCTGCATGTCCTGCGTAAACTTATTCTGCACACAGATCACACATGATCCACCAGTTACAAACACACAAGTCCAGCTAAGTGGAACTGCCTGCACAATGTCGTCTCAGGCAGCCTTCAGGTGACAAATGAAAACCTGTTTTTATTCTCAGAATTTTTTAAACACTGACTATGATCAGTTACGACTTTTTTAATCTTTGACTGATGTACCGATGGTGTAATGCATCCATGGCAATGGATAGCGGTGGGGCTATAAATTTTACATAGTATATGACAACGATGATGATATGACAATACAGCATAAATGAGTCACTTAATTACGATTTTTCTTCTCCGAGTCCACATCTGCTTCCTGACATTATCACAGACACTATGAATTCGCTCACTGACAACTGGGAAAAATGCATTCCGGTACAATGTACAATGTATGACAAAACGGGACATTAAATATATTCACAAATGAATACTGTAACAAGCTGCAGCTTGTTGATCATAACCACTAATGCAGCTATCAACGTTGGGAATGAACCCAGTCTGACCTACCTGTGACAGCAGATAGAGCTCGACCATTGCATTAGTGAGTGGCTCGGCATAGGTACGCAGACTGGGTATCAGTCTCAGCATGGCGCGATTGAAAGTTCCGTAGATTTGCACGAGTGATGCCTGCCCAGGATAGTCGACGTACACTACCGGAACGTGGCGCAAGAATCTGACAATAACACGATTCAACTAAAGACTCGCATCATATCAGCAGCTACAGAAACTGAGATACACTAGTAGCAATAAGAACATCGCTATGCAACATACAAAACAAAGTCACTGAAGCCAAAAACTGCAGAGTGCTATTTCTCAAACAGTTTTCAAAGTATGTCCACAAAACTTTGCCACACAGTCTACAATAAAGAATAAAACATCCGCATCGATGATTTCTTTTACACTGCATAAAGTTCACAAAACCAAGATACAAAAATATGACAAATGTCTGAGACAATGCAAAAATTTTCTTGTAAGAAAACCACACAAACAGGAAGCTACTTTTAATGGGGCACAATTGACAAAACTTCCTAGGCATTTTTCTAAAACTTTCCTGAGATCTGCCAATGTTCTTCCCAAGTCAGCAACTTAGTTATGTAAAAAAACTTTTCCTACCCTGTTCTTGCAATTTTTTTCTAAAATGGTTTTTTGTTACAGATATGCATCAGTCTCATTCTCCCCAACTTCTGCAATTTGCAAATTGGACAAGTAAGCACAAGATACATCAGAACATCAAATCAGCTGGCAAGAGACATACAATTATGACTGTGCAAAGAATAATAGCAAAAGACCTGTGTGAGAGAGGTTTACGTCCAGGATCAGTAGGTGGATTACATGCACCGACAAACTGAATGCGCTCAAACTTGACCCACGCCTGGTCCGACGTCCGATAGAAGCCACCGTGCTCAACCATCTGACGTAAAAAGGAAATGACACGCTGCGTTCCTGAATACACACAAACATGACAATATCAATCAATCTATCTTCACTGGCTACAAAAGTATCTGCAGTCTGTCTATTAGACACACAATACACACTGCAGATGCATCACACAGTTTAATTCTGCCGCAGAAGATCCTAACACATCAAGTATCAAATATGTCATCGCAGTATTAATGAATGAAAATATATCAAAGTCATCATAAATAAACTTTAATTATAGATTTTCCCATCAGAACTATGCACAATTACCTCACGACAACATAATTTTGATGCAAACAAACTCAAGTTCTTTAACGTACAAAGTTTTTCTTTCAAAAAGCAAGGTAACTAAAATAAGTCTAAGCTCTGTTTTGGATGTCTGTGCAGAAACTGTCAAAAAAGCTGTATTATCGCCATAGAAAACATCAAAATCAGATGCCTCTTTGATCTTTCTGACAAAGTGTACTATCTTTCTTGGCTTATATTTAACCAACCTATTTTCTACGCATCTCAAGTTGGGCAAGATCCAAAAAACTCAACTTGGCTTTTACTGATTACAATAAAGTAATGACAACTGACAACTGGCCAGCGGTAATGCACAGCTGACAGCTGGAAAAATGCCACAAGGGAAAAAATCTTTTGATGACTACACATAATAGACCCATGCTGGGTTGAGAGGGTAAGTGAGTAGGGTTTAACGAAACGCCTGACACAGTATAGGTCAATTCGGGGATGGCCTTTGCATGCTGGGTGAGACCACTAGACTATTATGCATGCATTAAAGCATGTAAGGCAATGAAACAGCAAACAGCAGGGTTTTCAATGGGACAAATTTCGAACCATACCAAATCTATCCATATCCGGCAAGTTGATTTCATCACAGAAGAGCACGAGCCATTTGTTCAGCTGCATAGGCGACAGAACAAGGCCGTTGGGAGTCTTGCGATATTCGCAGTAATGATCAAAAGTCTTCAACATCAGCTCCGGAGTCGTAGCGCTGGAGAAGTTGAGTCCAACAACCTGTACATTCACAGACACTGACATAATGGCTAAAATACAACAAATACCCTACAGAAGCAAGAAAAACCTCCCTTACATTGCAATAAACATCACAACAATAAGCAAGGTTCTTTGAAACTGGGCTCCTCAGAAATATTCATTATCCCTAAATTCCTGGCTCTACTATACTTCCCAAGATACTGTTTGATGAAAAAGCTATGAAAAAGCATTATCTATAATCACCCACCCTGTTATTAGCCAAAACCCTCCCGACAATTTGACAGTGCTATGCTAAGAAACAAGCAAATTTATCATATCACAAGTGCGTACTGGCAAAGTGAAAACCAGATGCCACTCCAGTTGCTTCAAACTGCTGATATACAGTTATGTTTCATTTTTGCTATCAATTACCAAAGACATTATACAACAGAATCTACACCGTGTCCCCCCAAAAAACGTCCCACTGTCATTTTCCATAAGTTTGCCAAATATCAACCGATTTTCAATTTTTTTTCACTGGCACATACGGTGGACAATTAACAATATAAAGTAGCTGTTAAATATCCCATCACGACTTAACAGTGTTGCTACACTACCATGTGAAACATAAATTTTCAAAAAGCACTAAAATCATTATAATACATATGCAAAAAAATCATTTTCTGAAGCAATTTTTTTACTAATTTTCATACAACAATTAAATTATGTTAAGTGTTACATACATTTCGGATGTTTGTAAACAACAGCAGACGATATTGTCGTAAATAATAATTTTTAATGCACTGAAGATATACTGGTGATGTAATGTGCCATTTAGCAGTGGAGACAAGGCTCTGATAAGGAACTTGTACCGGTTCAAAAAATACAGTTTTCGGAGAATAATGGCAAAATTTAAAAAAAAAAAACTGCAATGGGAAAACAGCAGGAATGTTATTAACAGAGATTTGGAAAACAATGCAGCACCAACTAAGGGCATGAGACCGGCAGACTAAATCATACACATACCAACCGAAGAGAATGTGATCACTGTGGATGAAATGGTAGGCTTGCTAAATCACAAAAGCCAGAAACAAACACATTGTTCAATACGCCAGATATCCAAAGAAACAGATCTAGCAAAGTCTAGCATCGTACAGATCATTCAGTGCATTTTGGCTGGAAGTGTATTTCGTTTACCAACATGCTTGCTGTCTATGATTGCTGGTTTTTCTTGCATTTATATTTTACAAGATAGCGTGTAGCAACACAGTTTAAGTATGGCAAGATATTCAATAATCCCTTTATTGCTAATTGTCCACAGAAGGTAACCGTGAAAGAATTTTGAAAATCGGTTAATATTTGGCAAAGATATAGACAATCACAAAGTGGGACATTTTCTGGGACACAGTGTATAAATTCGAACCGCACAACCATACAGTGTGTTTACATAAAGATTACATAAAGATCATAAAGGAAAAGTGTTGCATAGCTTTTAGTAGGAAACCAATCACAAAACTACACAGCATGACAGTGACACAACTGGAAATCAAATCCATGACTTCTCGAAAGTAAGTCCGGCACCCTACTTATAAATGAATTAAAAGCACTAAATGAAACATGAAATTTAGAACTGACCTCCAGATCAGGAAGAGCTCGGAGAGCGCTGAAGAGTGTCATGGTTTTGCCAGAACCAGGAGGTCCACAGAGCACCATTGGCTTGTGTTCAAAGAGCCAGGTGGAGAGAAGTGCCTCGTGCCGGACAGTGTCGATGGTGGGGATTACAACGTCAGGAGCACCAACCTTGTGAGTCTCCACCTCGACCTGTGGCACCTTGGCCGACCACGCCACCCACTCACCTGTGATTGACACCTGCAGCACAATCAGTGCCAAATCACACGTGTCCAGTATCCACAGGCAAAAACAATCAGTGTCAAATTAGTCATCACCCACTTACCGGTATGTGCTATTGACACCTATCCACAGGTACACAGGTAGCACAATGAGTGTCAAATCAGTTTTCACAATACTCACCTGCAACTGACACCTGTCTACAGGTAACACAATTATCAAGTCAATTCTATCATCCAGTCACCTGTCCATGGGTAACGCAATAGTCAAAACATTTCTGCCATCTATACTGCCAGTGAATATAACAATCTGTGGCATGAATTTTCCTTCCATCAGCGTTTTAAGCTGCCTGCTTTTCAAGACACAGCGAGGAACACAGATTTCTCATAATGACAAAAATAGCTTCTCTAAAGCAAGATTTTCTACAGTGGCCCTTCAAAACTAATTGCTTCTGTCAACAAAATCAGTAACAATTTCAACTAATACTGAGCACATCAGTTACAACAAACAGTAATGCTTAAGCATTCGAAGTTGTTATGATACAGATATAAAACTGTTCAGAACTACAAGCCTCATAATCGATAACCGACTGCTGAGCAGTAGCCTGTGGCAGAGGAATGGTAGAAACACCACGAATGAACTCTCCGAGCTCCTGGCGAACCTTCAGTCGGCCGTCACCAGCGATCGACCATAGCAGTGAGTAGACAAGAGACCGAGACATGTATCGTTCTAGCTGGTCATGCTAACAGCCACACAACACTACATACAGCCTAGTCGATAGCACACATCTCTACTGAAATTTTGCATGTAAATCATGGTCTTCACACTTAAATACAGCATATAGTCCAGAGTTTAGACCATGAAGCTAAAAGTGTCACATAATCAAGACATTCCACAACTTTCGTTCACGCTAGGAAAAAACCCAAATTCTACAGTTAGTTAAGATAGAGATGCTACAGACAGCGAAACTTTCCACTCTATAACACACAAAGTCAACAATTCATTACAGACCATCATTGGGAAGTCCGGGTGGTTGTGGTTGTAGTTGAGAATGTTGCGAACGGCCTGGTTGAGCATTGAGAACAGACTGGTGAGTGCTCTCAGCTTGGTGTAGTCCATCACGTGCTCCAGGGTCTGCCCATGCTCCAGGCACTTGGCCACCACGGCGTTTGTAGCAAAGTATGGCTGCAGCACTGCCGCACACTGACGTTGAAGCTATGCACACAAATAGAACAGGCATCATTAACTCACTTAGTGAGATAATGGTTGAGTCACTAGTAGAGACAAATTGTGAAACAATATGTGAAAAAACTCGAAGTGCATAGTATTCTGGACTGCATAGATCAATCTCAAAGTGTTGGTGTATGGACACATTGCGAAAAAAATGGCAGATGGAAAAACTGTATGGCTGTACGGCGTTGGTTACAATGGACTCCATAGACCACATAACCATGTAGGCATCCTCAGAAATGCTGGATGGACATCACAAGCTGTGAAAACATAAATGTATGGTGCAGGACTTAGGCCTACCTGAATCATGTACAAGATACAAATGAGACAATGGTTAGTCTCATGAAATCCCTGGCAGTATTTCATTAGTACTTCAATGCTCAATTGTTCACTCACTTGCTCCTGAGCCTAAATGGCTCAGTGTTATGCAACGAGTGACTTCACTTTTTGACTTAAGACTTTCGCTGAGCCTTTTTGCCGAGTCAAAGTTGAAGCTGAACGCTAAAGTCTGTACTTAGACCAAAGTTAAACTTAACTTTGGTCTAAGTCTTATACCAAAACGACTAAAAATGGCAGAAAACCAGTAAACCTAAGAGGAAATAAATAAACCAGTTACACTTGGACTTGCTTGTTTAATTGCGCCGCACATGCACATGACGTAATTATGCAACATCTTAAGTTACTGTGTAGCCATTACAGCGTTTATTATTGGTACCAGGCGGCTTTAATTTACTAAACTATCCGTACGTATAAGACTGTAAATAGTCGCCATGTTTTCGTTCAGCTAAAGTCAAAAATTGAAGTGGATTCCGGCTCAGAGAAAGTTTAGCCCTTAGGGCTAAAGCTATCTCTTCCATGCAAATCGAACCGACTTTAGCCAGGTTAGTTCGGCTAAACTTTGGTCAAAGTAGATACTTAAGTAAACTGTAGGTACATGGACCGAAGTTTGGTCTAAGTCATGTGAATTACACCAAAACTTCGGTCTAAGTACCTACTTAGACTAAACTAGACCAAAGTTTATGCTCAGCGAAAGTCTTAGTGAAAGTCTAAGTCAAAAAGTGAAGTCGCCCAATGTCACTAGTGAGTGGCCAAGACTTGCCAATATGCAATGACAGATAAATCGTGTGTCTCCTTCCACCTGCTAGAGACAGTTTTTCAAGAGTGGTTAGAGGAGGCTTCCAGTCAACAGCAAGAGGCATAATCAAGTAAGTAAGAAAACAATTTATATGTTAGTCACAATGTGCTACAATTTTCGACAACCAACTGTAGATGTCCATAATGTACAGCAACTGCCTGAACTATTCAAAGAGAATGCACCGACAGCCAAAAACAGTACATGTGAGACAGGCATGTTGCACATGTACCAAAACACATAACAAGAAATGCATCAAAAACTTGCTGTCAAGTGCAATATAACCCTCTAAATTTGGCTCACCAGCAAAGTTACCACTAAATTTGCATCAGTGACATTTGAGCAACATGGAAAATAAAGTGGCAGCCTTTACGGGTGAAACAAACTTCCTGCAGAAAAATCCTGTGGCAGCTCATAAAAACAGATGTAAATTTTTTTTAGCAAAAACTATCAACAAAGCTAACATTCCATCCAAGCCAAAGTCAGAGTAGCAGTACTGACATGTATTGATTGAGGTATATCTTCATCAGTTTCAGCTGCAGAGCCTGAAGCAGCCTTGGCACTGCGAGCCCTTGCAGTCACTTCCTCCTCTCCTTCCTCTACTGGCACATTGCGCAGTCGCTGCATGAAGTTCTCAAACATCATGTCGACCGACAGAACGTCTTCACTGAACCAGACCATACCACACCGACTCACCGTTGCCAACGTGGCATAGCGCAGGTCTTGCACTTCAAACATGATGCGTACCTGTCATGTCACATGCAACGAAATCAAGGCATCAGTTTATATCAACATGCATAGATGTCAGCTCGCTGCCAACATTAATGTGAGACGGTCGAGACCATCCGCCTACCTGCACACTGCACAACACAAGTCTACCTTTACCCAGATCAACTGAGCTAAAAACTGGCACAGTGGTTACTAGGCAGATTTGCAGAACGTTTGCACCAATTGTGTTTTTCCTGTACTTTTTAGTTTCTGCATTAGTAATCTGTACAAGACAAAGAGATGGTCAGATGAACAATGAAGACCTGTAATGTGATCTATTAAGATGGCTAAATAATAATGCTTGAACAAACATACTAAAGAATTTGGCAACCAATGACAGAACACAAATGCTGGCAAGAACCTATTTCTCTACTGAATTAACAAGAAATCTAAGCTAATGCTCATGAAAGTGCGAGAGCTTATAGCAGTTCCCGTTTGCAGGTAGTCTTGGTCTATGTCCATAATGTCCATCCATTTCATTGCAATTTACTCTTCTGCAGCCGAAAATCACAAAAATCACTAAAAACCCTAATTTTGGAGTTCAAAATAATTCAAGGTCCTTGATGTTGACACCAATAAAAAGCATGTCACCAGTGCTTGTTATGATACGCAGCATGTCTGTGCCTATCTGCAACCATTTTCACGCTAGACAAGCCAATAGTGGAAACATAACTACTTTTTTAGGGGGCACCCTTATTTGACACCCAAATGCGCAGGCTTCCTTGAATGTCGGGACTTGTACTGCTAAAATTGTATTCAATGCTGAAAATTTCATATGCAGGTTGCCTTCAACATGTGTTCAAGATGCTAAAATGCTGCACAAGATTTGCATAGATATTTTGTAACATTTCTATTTGACATGTAATAACGACCTAAAGTGTCAGACAAATAAGTTCAGATAGAAAGCCAAGTAAGCAGATCTCTCACATTGGGTGGGATAGCAAGACGCTCTCCATTGGGAAGAGTCAGCAGTTTGTTGTCATCAAGAACTGAGTTCAAATTCTCCACCCACTCAGGGTCGACGTCTCCGTCAAACACAATCCACTGACGCTTTCCAATTTCTCCACGAACGTTGTCAATGATTCTTAACAACAACAACCATACAACTACCAGCACTGGGTTCAAGGTCATCAAAAAGCTCATCAGCAGTTCTTTTTAGAATAAGCAACAAGTCTATGTCTATCTGCAATCGTTTTCACGCGCGACAAGCTAACAGTGGTGACAACTTTTTAGAAGGCATACCCCTCTTTAACACCTGCACGTACAAGCCTCCTTGAACCAAGGGGGATGGGTGGGACTTAGACTGCAAAAATCCAAGCTTAATGCTAAAAATTTCATATGCAGGTAGTCTTGGTCAGCCATTTCATTGCAATTCACTCTTGAACTATGCAACGCAGCCAAAAGTTGCCAAAACAATCACTAAAACCCCCTATTTGGGGGGTTTAAGTTTACACCCCTAAAAGCTCATCACTACTGCTTGTAATGATGAACAGCATGTCTGTGCTTATCTGCAATCATTTATATGCTAGACAAGCCAATAGCAGTAAAAAAAATTCTGAAAGGGTACCTCTCTTTCATGCCCTCGTTTGAGGACAACCCCCTCAGCCAGCACAAAATTTTGTGACAAAAAAACTAGAGTCCTTATCACAGCCAACAGTAAACATTTCGTGATCCTAGCATGCACTGTTTTGATAGCGCTCAAATGTGTGACGGACACACAGACAGAGACAGACGGATGCCTTGACGACAGCTAAGGTGCATAAAGCATTACATGCTGCTGCACGTAAAAATGTAACAGAATATTATAATTTTGTGCTGAGTAAGTAAAAAAATAAGCAGCAGCATCAAAACTCACGATAATAAAAATGGTGTAGAATACTAATAAGATACAGAGATTGAATGACAAAATGGACAAATAAACGAACTGGATCTGACATACTTGCGCAGAATGTGTGTAAAAAGTCCATCTGTCCACTCGCGAGTGTTGGGGTCCATGCTGCCATACAATGCATCCTTTGATATTGACTGCAAAACACCACCAAGCATCCATATGGACTGCATATCACACTAAACAAAGCCAGAACACTTTTAGAAACTCAGTAAAATAATGCAAATCTATTTTTCATCAATCTCTGACATGAAAATACAGTTCAATATATTTAGTACAATTTATTTTAAAACTTACATGTATTCAAAACTGAAAACCCTAAAAAATGTAGTAGTATTGTAAGTTACCATAGCTAAGAGTAGAAATGACAAATGCGGCTAGCAACTGGTGTTAAAATACACTTTATAAGGCAAAACATGCTTAATATTTTTGGACCACGTATAAATTTAAACAATCACTAGTCAAGGTTAGTTTTGTTTCATGTACTTGCTACTGTATCTCTGGCAAATAAATCAGAACTATAAAGCAAACACAAACCAATTTTTAAAGTCACTTATTCTATGTTGCATTAAAAATTCTCAGTATTTCTTTATATTTTATGTAGGTTTTTAGTATGTTCGTATTCGACATTGCTGTTTTATTACGCTTGCTATGTTTTAATTGCATACTGTAAACTTAATCCAGCCAATCTGGGCTGAAACATCAATAAACGTATACCCGATAACTAAATGCAACAATTTCTTAATCAGACCAAACATCAGAATCCGAGTACAGACAGTGCATCATCAGACGGACCTTGGGATCAATCACATGTGACACACCCTCGACGCCCTCGAGACGTTCCAATGCCTTGAGAAGCACACGCCAGGCTGAGCTCTTGCCACTGCCACTAGGGCCGACCATCATCAGTCCGTGATGAATCAGTGTGATCTGGTACAGCTGCAGAACCTACAGATGTTTATAACAAATGACAGCCTACTACACTCCACTGACATCAGACATAAACTAATTAAGTAATTTATATAGTGCGTTAGCTGTAACAACCACAAGCGCACTCGATGTGCTAGTAAAACGGTAAGTAAAAATGTTTTAGATGGCATCTGGATGCGGATACAGATAGTTGCAGACTTCACATATGTTAGGCCCTTATCTGTAAAAATTAAAGTTAAAGTTATGGTTACGAATAAAGTTAAGGTTAGGGCCTTAAGATTAGAGCTTAGGGTAAGGTTTAGGGTCAGTTTTACAGGTTAGGGCTTTTAACAGATATTTTAACAGCACCGTAAATTGCAAAGTCTGACAACTGAATTTAAGTAACAAATTACCAGTAGAAATAAAATGTGCACACACAGCATCAACTGTAAATGAGACAAGTTCTCAACACACCTTCTCGACCCATTGTCCACCAATCTCGTCGCTGCCTACTTCACTGTAGGTCAGGTACATCTCCCTGCAGACCTTGGCGATCTCCTCACGCAGTCTTGTCATCTCGGCCGGGACATACGCCACGCCTGGGAACACGTCACTCAGCAGACTGTTTAACAGCGGAATATCCTCCGCTACCAGCTTAGGCACCATCGTCTCCATCACCGACTGAATCAAAATCTACAACACCAACCAATCAGTAACTTTTACTCTTTCGCTGCCAGATTTCTACCTGCAAATGCTGCACTCCGCACATAGTGTCTACTTACGGAAAACATACCAGACAAATAAAACTATAGTCACCAATGGCAGTGAAGAGTTAATACAGCAACCTCTAGCAACTGAAGCATGCACACAAACAGAAGGCATGCATGTGCCTGTGATAAGTCTCTATGACTCTGACAACTATGATTAAGGGGCACTCTATAAAACTGCAACATGACTGATCAAATGCTAAACAAGTTACCACATCAATGTAACATATTTTGGAACATTTACATTTTTATTACACATGACACTGTACATTGAAACTGCATAAAATTTTTATGGTCACAACAACTGCTGTAATCCGCCACTTTGGCAAGTATCAAGGTGAACTTGAAATTCTCTGCGACATAAACTCAGAAAGGTAACAGATTACATAATTGAACAGAGTTTACAGGCTACAGATCTACAGTGTGTTAAGACCAAGGATGGCAAAACCTGAACTGACAAATGCACAACTTGGGTTACCAGTATATCAAATTAATGACGCACTGCAAGGTAATCTAGTAAAAGTGACAAAGGAATAAACAATGCAAAGGAAATTTAAACTGTACGCTCTATCACATACACATCAGGTCATCATCCATTTATCATTTATAGAAAAATAATCCAGTCCAGTTCCATATGGTGTTCAATACAGATTCTGAAAGGCAGAGACTACAATACAAGCCATAAGCAATAAGACCTAACCTAATTCACGATTACACGGAGATGACATGATCTGTGTAACTGGCAGGCTTCCGTGTAATTGGAAATATATATAAAATAGTGCACAATTCCAAGATTTTCACATCTGTATTTTAGGGCAATTTCTCGATGTTTAGCTCACAATTTTCAGTGCATTGCATGTAACTGACAGTGGTCATTGATGATTTAAACAAAAGACATACAAAATACTCGTAATAATGTGTAATTGGAGCTTTTCTCAAAAAATGTCTGTGTAATTGACATATTTTCTGCATGAATTAGGTTGGGCCTTAATGATCGATGACACACCTCCTGCTCTGGCAGCTGCTCTGCAATGGCTGCCTCTTCCAGCTGTTCATTACGTTCCTCCAGTCCTTGCTTCACACGCTGGATACGATCTCTCTTCACATTGCCGGCACTGATGAGAACGCTCTTGAGCGCTCGAAGGCCAAAGTCATAGTGAGACTGCGGAGACAGCTGTTCCTCACACAGTCTGAAATCAATATACATCAACATTCAACAGTGGTAACGCGTAGTGTCTGCATCAGGCCAGGTTAATACTTGAACGGGTAACCGCCTGTGGGTATGTAAACCATGTCAATTTCTAACCAGCTGCCTAGGTCAACTCGGCCTTCCAACCCTCCGGGGCAGGTAAATCAAGTACCAGCCTATCTGGCTGGAGTTAAGGCGAGACACGTTCACCTGTGTCGGGTGGCAGGTAAACACTGTGTGATTCCATATGGCAGGTGACGCTCCATAGCTCTGAGATGGGCTTCCCATAAAGAGTTATATCACCACCTTTAACCTTTATATCCTCAACTAATGTTACTGATAGGTTCTAATGATTTGACACCTTCTTCCTACTAAAACTGTGTCACAAGTTCCCCTACTAACTTACTTAGAACTGTTCCAACTGTGCCCAATCTGTTTACGCACAATTACAGCTTGTGTTTTTTCTACATCCTTGTCAACTATGTGCCACTAATAACCCAGTAATTATTATAATAGTAACAGTGGCCAACATCTGTTAACAAGGTTGCTTCTCACCATTTTCTTCAGCACAGCTCTGGATAAGCATGGGTATGGGCATCAACTTCACGTTATACTCTACATCAGTGCTGTCCAACCTTTTTGACACCGCAGGCCACTTAGTTAATTTTCCACCAGCTGGCGGGCCGCAATCAACGGTGGCCATGGCGAGTGCGCGGAGCGCGAGCCTATAAGGGGGGTCTGGGGGCGGAGCCGCCAGCGGGGTCCAGGGGC
>Ga0209454_1000891_pt1 | contig 17097 bp, 10 predicted proteins | sample WorMetHERISLAND1_2_FD_187400 | JGI IMG/M metagenome (GOLD analysis project Ga0209454, IMG submission 187400) | Marine gutless worms symbiont microbial communities from Max Planck institute for Marine Microbiology, Germany - Olavius geniculatus... | ecosystem: Host-associated > Annelida >... | reverse complement strand
CGGTGAGGCCCCAAATGTTGCAGGGCCCGGGGTAGCTTACCTGCCTCTACCCCTTTCTTCTTGACCGGCTTGTTTTTCTATTATTGCTTTTCATCAGTTTTTCTTAATTTTTTTACTTCTTTCTACTACCTCACTAATAGCTTTAGCAATCGTGCGTCGTCATCCTATATCCTAATCGTTTTGGTATAGAATCCACAGACACGAAGAACATACGTCACGAATGGCATGCAATGTCCCCTCGTAGGGTGAGCCAAATCATCGGGCGACAGTTAGGCGGCGACAGTAGGCCTACACCGGGCCCAGGTGCAGCGAGTGTACTGTACCGTGGGAGTTATACAGCAAGTTTAGTTTACATTTACTATAGGGCCAGAGTACAGGGCGACTGAGGCATGCGTGGAAGGAAGATTTTGACTGACCTGGTTCGTGCACGAATGATAAACGGTGTCCAGTGAGCGCTGGACTCGGACGCAGCTGCTGCAACCATCATCCGAGTCTGCAGCGAGTCAACGAAATCGTCACCCGTTCGACCGTCTTCGTCCCACACGTGAACTTTGACCTTTACCCCATTCTGCACGCGTGCCATGTCCACCGGTCAAACACAAGGCAACGATTAACTCAAGCTCGTAATTATGCAAGCAGATGTCGGCGTCTGTCTGGTGCGTAGCTCGTTTGTCGATAATTTATGTTGGCCGCCAGTGCCCTATCTGTGAATGTGAAGCAATGAGGATCCATGGTTATCGGCCAACGGACGTGGAATGATCCGCCAGACGACGTACGCCACATCTGCTGAGTCGTTATCCATTGTCCGCGACTTAAAACAAACTTTCCACGATACTTTTTTCCTGACTATTCCCTGAACTGAATTCCATTTAACTCCCTCTAGTAAATCTAGCACTGATTTGTATTATCTAGGCCACTTTTAAAATACCTGATTGATTAACTGATTGACTGAAAGACGTAGACACAACAGCACTCCGTGACTGCCAAATACCATCCAGTCTGAAGTTCTGTTTATATTGGAGGATTATAGGTCAAACTACGAGGCAATCGTCTAACGCAAACAGGGCTATAAATTAGTTTATTCTCGACAAATGCAAATCGTGATGTCTTCAAACAGACCTAATGTCTCTGCAGAATGGAAAGACTGTGGAATAACAGTTTGTAATTATATAACTTTTTATTCGCGCAAGTGCAAAAAAACAAAACAAAAAAAAACACGGAATGAAACAGACAGCCCGAGAAAGAAAAGAATTTTTGTAAGTTATACACAAATTAAAAGTAACAGCTTGCTTTTGTCGTTACTTTTAAGCCCAAATGCACTCGAAACAGACAAACAGTGTGACAGCATGTTAATGAAAACCAGGAGCTTGACTTACATTCCAGCGAGTGAAAGGAATCTCAAACGGATTGGCGGTATTACCAATCATTGACCCAAACTGGACGCTGTCCTGGTTCTGACTGCTACCAGTTCTGTGACGACCAAACGTGCATGATTCCATACTGTCACTCCTGCGTACAAAGCATCGCCAAAATGTTCATGTACCCTATTACGTAATTGTTACAAACATCACTTTATTAGAATTTGTTATATTCAAGCGCAAAAACCTGTTTTGCTAAGTATGCAATTTTATGTTCATGCAGGAACTAAACGTTTGGTATTATTTTGTAATTATTATAGCTATAGCTGCCAAAAAATGACTTCTACTGACTGACAAATCCTTAGAAAATTGTCACAAACTATAGCATACGGCAAAACTGGCACGTGCAGTTCTGTAGCTTATACAGAACTGGTAGCCTACGTGCTAAAGAGGTCTCCATTGATTTTGTGCCTGAGAAAGTATATTGAGTTCTTCGACCGAGAGTCTGAACACTAATCTATAAAAAAACGCATACCCAAGTCTTAGAGTTGTTAAGTTTTATTGGTCTACAGTTGTATAATTGAAAGTTTTGACTTGGACTCAAAAACTAAAAAACTAATTGTAAAGGTCAATACAGGTACGCTACAAAGCTGTAAATGCATGCGCGTGCATCACAGTTATATTGTGCACCAATTTATAACTGCACATTCACTAAACGAACGGAGGCTGGCTATATGCGCTGATCACTATGCATCTACAAAATGCATGCAATAACAATTTGTAACAATGAAAATTGACTTAAGTAAAGAAGAGCAAAATAAATTAATAATGGGCGTAATTATCCGACCCGTAATAGCCATCGAGGCAAAGCTGAAAATAGTAGTCACATCCTCGCGGCTCGCAAAAGATCAGACGTCCATCGCAGCAGTGTCCATTGCTTCCTTTGCCCGATGGGTTATCATACTGAACGAGACGCACTTGTATTTTACCGTCACCGTTTACCTGTGTATCACAAAGCCAAAGGAAACGTTAAAAAACAATCGCACTTTTCTGCGAAAATTGTATAAAAAATCTTTTAAGCTCAGCCCCAACTGCTATTTTTTTCGTATGCCTAGACAAAAACAAATAGAATTCAAACTGCATTGATCCTGTACACGGTGCAGACTATGCATCAAGTCACGTGTGTACAAACTAAGTATAAATTACTCTGAACCATATTTTTTTAAAAAAAACTTTGCATACTTCGCGTTTCAAAAATACTGAAGAAATCGATTATCATTGACAAAAGTTGTATAACAGGTTTATTATCGTGCGTTAAGACTATGTTCGTTTTAATACTCCACTAGCTTACTAAAAAGCTAACGTAGGTGACCCAACACGGGTGCCTGTATAAAGAATACAACTCACCTGTTGTGGACCAAAGCTCAAGACAATACAAAGCACCAGTGCCGCTGCGATGGTTGCTGGTAAAACCGACGCCATCGTGTATTAAATTGTTGCTGCTATACTGCTGGACAGACTGCGCGATGAATGGATGCACGGACAGTAGGCCCAGGATAATGCACAATGCTCTATGACCGTCAAATCAGTCCACGGTGCAGACGCTGCAGTTAAATGCTGCAGGCACATCAACTGTCAAGTTACCGTTACACTACTGAACTAGCTTACTTGCGGGTCGCATAACAGGCCATGTTCGTCCGCCTCTCTATTTGTCTGTACCGTACGAACTGAGAGGACTCCTAACTCTATAGCAAAAGTGTTTAGTAAATTAGGTGTAAACGTTTCCTTATTGGCAACAGTAACCTGTGTGCCAATTTTCAGCTCAAAAGTCGCAGTCCTAGAAGGATATGGCAGCAAAATATTACGGCACTCGGTCGACATATTTTTTTTAATTTTGCGAGAAAACATGTACAACACATCTGTCTTAAGAAGACAACAAATTAAAACAAAAAAAAGTTTTAGCTAACGTTTGTACTAGTTGTTTATCAATCATTACTTAACTAGTAGCTTCACAATGGGATTTTAAAACCAATTCAGCAACATTTTCCACAATTTCCTTGTGTTTATTATTATTGTGAACAGCGACGTATTGTGCATTTTATATACACGCACATAAATTTGCGTAAAACGTACTGTTACAGTTTATCCATAGTGTGTTTAGTTATCCATCAACTCATATTTTCATTTGAGGGATTTATAAAATACTGTTAGCGTTAAGTTCTAAGATTAAAATCACAACTTGCAGAAACTCTTCCCGGTATTGTCGATTTGGAGCACTTTTTGTGCGCCGCCATTTTTGGCGTCGGAGTGAAGATGCATCTCCCGTGCTACTGAACGCAACATAAGTGTTTCTTTATAACAATGCATAGGCTCCAATAACCTCGTCCTGTTCGGGCTAGAAAGCACGTCGACCCTGCGCATCCTGTAGTTGCGAGGACGCTTAACGAATAACACAACACCTAAGTGCAGCAGTTCTGGTGATAAAATTGCTGAGTGGGACATGCACGAACCAGAATAATGACTATAGTTATCATCATCATTGGCAGCAGCAGCAGCAGGCGTGAGCTGGGTAATCACGCTGTCCGGATGCAGGCGCAACATTGTGCGATTTGACGTCCGGTATTGATGGTCACGCGACACGTAGACAACAAACGACTGTAAAACTTCGCTGCCGACTCCATCCGCTCGATAATGACACCACAGTACGTCATAGACACAGACCTCAAAACTCTAATTCTAGCCACATACTCCCGCCAGCTGCAATTTCCGCTTGCAAGTATTTGAACAGTTTGCCATTTTGTTTTTTTTCGTAATAAACGTCGTGTGGATTGTGAAATTTGAAACAATTAATTAGTACCAGAAACATCTGAAATAAAGTAAAACTTTAGCAAGCACACTGAAGCAAATTAAAACGAAATTCAATACTTACACTATTTTTAAAAACAAATAATCGGTTACACCCATTTTGCTATTATTTTTGTGTTTTAGTTTTTACATTAAAACATTTAAAACCATTTAAAGATGTAAGATAAACATTAGCGTGTACAATTTAATCAAACTCAGAACAAAAATAAACGTTTTGCTGTAAATAGCAAATAAATAGTATTGTTTTTGCAATAATTATTTAATGTGTTCTTTAACGGTGTTTACTTGCTTTGCTAAACTGATTTTATTACTGTATTATTAATACTATAAAGTTAACGTAGAGTATGCCCAACGGCCTACGCCACATTAGTTTGATATAACTGTTCGTTGATATGAACGCACGGGGTGGCAGCTGTGCAGCAAAGCAAAACAGTTTACATTTCACGGCAATATGCTTATGTTTTACTGTGAAACACCGCATCAAAACTACAATTCACCTAACACTGATTGCATATTATGCACTAAAATACAAAGCAAATATCGCGGAAGAATGGTACTAAACGCTGCCTTGATGCCGCGAATACAGCCGTATAGATAAATCAATCAGTCAACTATAGGCCACGGTGCCTTATACCCCGTTTACACGATCGAACAAACGTCGAGCAAACGTCAAGCAAATGTATTCAAAATACACGTGCTAATTGCTCGACGTCTGCTCGACGTTTGCTAGCATTCATCCAGCTAGCTTGACGAGCTGTGGTAATTAGCATGCTAATTAGCCGGGCAGGTGGGTTGTAATTGGAAGGCCTGTATAACACGTGATCACTGATCAGCTGTGGGCTAAGCCTAGGCCTACATTTGAACCAGAGGGCCGGGTTCCACCAGGCCTGCTTGATGTTTGTTCGATGTTTGCTCGATCATGTAAACTGGTATTACTATCACAGATCTGCAAAAGTACACAGACGAAACGATATGACAATATGATACTACGTTTGATCCTGCTGACTTCACTTGGTATCTTGAGGCTACAGCACCATATCTCACTATCACCACTTTATAGCAATGCTTCAACTGTGGTCCGTTGCGGACGATTGGCAAATGCACCATGGGAAATCGATCGGACATTTATTCACTAGCCTTTGATAATTTTTACGCAGCAAGTTACTGAATCACATACTTCACTTCCAGCGCTACAGATGTTACACGGCGAAAGTCAGTTAGTCGAAGATGCAAATTAGTAGCCTATTTTGACAGTGGCGTCCTGACAGGGAGCAATTATTGTAGGAATATTTTTAAATGCAAAATTTAAGCTAAAAACGCTCCATTTTGAGGAAATTTAGAAGCAAAAGTAAAATTATGACTATCCATGATCTTCTTTGTCGAAAATTGCAGGTTTCTGTCGGAAAATGGCAAAGTTCTCTCCCGCTGACGTTTTTGGCTTAGGACGCCGCTGCGTTTCGGCGCCGCAAGAGTACATTCGTTAAACCATTGTATAGGTGACATTGACAGAGATCAGTCACCGTCGTGCTGGACAGACGCTGTAAATCATCAGCAGCAGTAGCGTCAATGTCACGGAGTGTTGGAAGCAGAATGTCACGGTGCAGTGCTGACGTGCTGCCGCAGCGCAGTCCGTGACACTGCGCGTGGACATCGACGCATCGACCGCTCGTTGGTGAGAGTAATCCGACTGACGCTGTCCATCCGTCAACGACCGACGATCCGCTACGTGCAACAACAACAGCAGCAGCAGCAGCAACACTAGCAACGCAGCACAGCGACCATTAACGACGCTAAACAGTTGTCTTGCGCTTTACTAAACAGGGTGTAGCCTTTTGTTTAGATGCTATGTTTAAGATGTGTACACAGGGCCTACTACGTAGGGTAAAGTGGAGGCAAACTGCCTCCACTTTGAGTTAGGGGGAGATATGCACGTTCCATGGGGGCACAAAGTTCTTCAGAATGTATGGGTTAACGCAAGCTAAATAAAGGGAGGGAAAGGGGAAGGAGAGGATGGGAAGGGAAAGGGAGGAAAAGAGGGAAAGGAAGGAAAAGAGGTGGAAGAGGAAGGAAAGTGGGGGAAAGAAGGGGAAGGTAAAGGGGGACTGCCTCCAGTTCTTAGGGGGAATCATAGGCCCTGTGTGTACAAACCGAGAAGATTAAACTGAACCGCCTATTGTTATAAACGCTATGATACAAATGCAATTTACTATAACGCATTCAAACGATTTAGCAGTGTGCTCATTTTGCTTCTTTTGACTTGTGTTTAATGAGATGGTGATTTCGAAAATCTGTGACGTTATTGCGCGAGACAACAACAGCCTAAAGTACGAGTAGGTCTATGTTGAAGCGCGCTACTACGACTATGTCTGGTAAGACCTATACTCCTACATGCTAAGTACACAGACAAAACTACATAATCAATATTCTTCTTAATCTTAAACGCCGTAGAAAGAAGTCAATTTTTTAATTTGTTTTACAGCGGTTGATGCGAAATTTCCTGCATTACTGTAAAATGATTTTGATAATCATTAAGTTTGAATCGTTAAAGATTAGGAACTACGACGTAACTAGCGACTGGCGTAGAGCTATCGCTACGTAAGTTGCCGAGTTCGAGTATGCGACTCGTTGCTGCGTTTTTACCGATGCAAACAAGCGGACAAGCCGTAACCTACTTGATGTCATGGCAACTGAAGCGGTTGCCGATGTAAAACCGTTGTCAGCAACCAAAGTGTATAAACGAAAACTTTCTGGTCGAACTTTTTTTACGTATAGTTGTACTTCCAGCACGCCGTCCATCTGCTCCTACAACGCCCCGGAAACAAAATATTGTAAACTGTGATTTGTAATACTATGCCCGTTTTCTTACAATGACAAACTACCATTGATGGGCGAACAACTTTGTTTGCATACTTGAAGCTTAGTTATATGAAACCAGTGTAGCCTACCCGCAGGCTAACTGTCCTCAGTGTCTTTATTTTTGATAAAGTTGTTTGTCTTCAATGCGTTCTTAATAATCGAAGTAAGTTAAATTTATATAAAACGCGCATAACACAACATAAGCAAAAATCAAATTCAGATATTTAACAGTTGCTTATCGTAACGTAAGTTACAAAAGAAATATAAAAACGTATCTTTTCTAAAACGTTTAAATAATTTTGACTTGCGAGTATTATAATAAATTCTACTACAGCTGAATATCTTTTGTAGGTTAATGCACTGAACGCAGTAAGTTATAGAAGTTAACCAATTTCGCAGAACGCACGCCTGAAAGAACGACTATACGCAAGCAATGACAGACGCACAAACACACGGACGAACGAACCAAACACATAATGCTGCCTACACCTTGGCAAAGGCAAAAATGAGCAAGTGACAAAATGAAAAAGTACAATAACAACAAAAACGACGAAAAAGTTCGAGCTAACCATGATAAGAAACCAGTACTCGTGGATGACCTGCGCCTCCGAGACCGTCGTACCGTTGTCATCAATAACCCAATACAACCGGACATCAACCGGCTTCGAGACCAACTCACACGATACGAAGACGTTGCGCTCTCCTAGCGATGTCGTCGTGTTCATGCAACCCAACACCTTTACGTCTATACATGTACAGTCAGCACGGCACAAAATATTGACCCACGACAATTTTAATGGTAGTTTTTTTCACAAATATCATGAACAGTGTGCTACCCTTCACAATACATTTACATCAATGCGCTATACCGTACAAACTGACGTGTTTTAACTCGCTTTCGGTTATTAGCAATATACACTGAAGTGAAGACACAGCGACAATTTCGAAAATAAGGATACTATAGTCAGCTAGCTCAATAAAACACTGTAATGCAAAAATCTATAAAATACGCTAACATTGGCAATCATGATTCTTGACGATGCTGTTGATTACAGATTTGTGTTCGTAAATGAGTGTGCGAAAAATTATAACAGAAGCACTTTATTTCTTACAGTACGTCGTACAAAAACTACGTCGTTAGAATCTAAGATTACTGTAAATGTTGAATAGTCACTTGACGCAGAGTTGTAAATCACGATTCCAAACAATCTTTGGCATGTACCAAAAATAGAAGGAAAATCGATTGAAACAAAGGTATTTACGACTGACATAGTACAGTGATGGTGGCGTTGGCGAGACGAGATGCGAATCCGTTGACAGTCGCCTCGCAGCTGACAACTGCTTCGTCGTCGTCGACGTCTGTCACGAAGCGTTTTTGACTGGACAGCACGGTTGCTCGCCGCTCCACGCGCAGACCTCGCACGCCCTCCACGCGTGACGCCCGACGCTCAGTCATCGCTGGCGTCTCGACCGCAGTCTGGGTGGTCCGAGAAACACGGACACGGATCGTTGGAGCAGGGCGACCACCCACGACGACACAACGCAGCGTCGCTGCACGTCCGGCGACGTACTGCAGCCGCGGCTTGTGACGTACAACGGCCGGCCACCCGCCACGACCCCCCACATCGACCTCGCCGTTGTCGTCGTCACTGATCAGCAGATAGTCGACGTCAGCTGTCACATCACATCCACTGGCTCACAGTGTGAATTTCCTTTGATCGCTGGAGTGTCTCTGAAGCTAGTTTTGAAATGGCAAATGAATTCAGACTCCAAATGACGAAATGAGGAACGTATATAGGTAGTGTGTATTAATTTTTTGATCTTCCAAAAGAGATTGTTGGGGTCGATTTCAGTTAATTTAACGCGGATAGGGTATAAGCGTGAGCAACAAGAAACACACATCGCGTGACACTCTAGAGAAATGTAAAAATGTGCTCAAAACGACAGGAATAAAATGGACTGAAATGAAAGCCGTGGATCGTTGTTTAGTTTCAGTTTAGTTCAGTTCTGTCGTTTTGTATGCTTCTTAAACCCCACATTCCCAGACACTACGCGCCCAGCAGTGACAGTCGGCATACAGACGGACAGACCGACATCGTACAAAATCAATGTTGCTTCACTCGATCGCATGATCGCTGGACCGTACGTTAACGCCGACATCTAAACTATCCAATGAATCAACTGAGTTATATTAACAGTCTAGCTGTGTTTAACAGCATAGCGATTCTGTTTATTGTTTATTTCCTGATATTTTACGCCACACTAAACTTTGCCGCATGGCGCAGTTGCACTATGCACGAATTGCATGTGGTATTCATCGAATGTATTTTTAAAAAACTAGCATTACGAACTACTCAAATAAGAATAAGACTGTGGTTCGATAGTCATAATAGCTTTTTGGAGAAAAAAAAACTTCCAACTTCCTACAAGCACTCTCTCCAAGTAGTGGCCAGGAGATACATGATTGTGTGTAAACAGCTATCGTCAGTAGTGAGATAGGCTGCGCTGCAGACGCTGGCGATGCTAACAGCAGCTGAACGCAGTGCATACTGGCGTAAGTCATACCTCTGACAGATAGCTCATGCGTCACGGACGCGACGAGCGTGTTGTGCGGGCCTCCAATACGACACGTGTAGTTACCGACGTCTGCTGCCGACACATCTGCAGAAACACGTACACACACTCAGTTACAATGCAACCGGATTTCTTAGACCACGATTTCCTCGCACTAGTACTGTTTCCATAACTCACGGCTGCAGTCGTGCGTCATAAAGCAAACGACGGCGTAGTCTGTGCGATCTGCTCGCCGTCTAAACAAGCTAGACCACTGTCCGGAGTAGTATAAATTCGTACTGTTTACTTACTTACCCACTCTAGACAATGGTCTATCCTATAAATAACCTACTTCGTCTTCCTATCTCTGACCACAATGTCTGCGGTGTTATAACCGCCGGTAATCTCACTCCGTTCGAGCGTGACGAATGAAACGCGTTTCGCGCCTGTAGGCCCTTATATCGCACGTAGGGCCTGCGCCGATCGATCATGGAATAAGCACGTTTTATCATCATCCAGACACGTAGACAGTGGAGGTTAACAAGCGCGTCCGTAATGTGGTGCGCAGATTTCACGTGGTAGACCAGCCTTTCAGCAGCATTCAGAAGACGGCGCAAGGTCAACCAGGACGGCAAGCAAGCTGGACACGTATTTCAGCTTGCATGGATGACACCAAGGTGACCACCAGGGACTGAAAAGTGGCTGACCGCACCGAACGACAAAAGTCAGAACTGAAGTAGCTGACCAAATGCGGCGAAACATCGCGATGCTCTTCGCTAGAAAAAAAGAGATAGGTAGCGTGATGAAAGCGACGACTTGCTTCAGAACGTTTGTCACTATCCGACTGGAGGGAGGTGGATGTATCGTTGCCGAACAGCGTTAATGATGCCATCAATAGACTGCGACAAAAAATACGCGTCTTAACGGCTTTAATGGCAGGACAATTACCAGCTGACAACTTTCGACAGCTTAGGAACAGACGGCGGCGCATTTAAATTACTGTTAAACCGCACAAAAAGCCTATGTTATGTGGTCAATCATGCATTGCCGCTATATAGGCCTACGTTACCATGCAAAAAAGTTTTTCATATTAGTGCTCAACAGGACCAACTAAATACACAATAATAAATGTTTCAGCTGTTAGCAGCAATAATTAATGTTGTTATTAACACATTCAATGTTAAATTCTTATCAATTCTTTTTACCGACATTACGATTGACATTCTTGCTGTAAATAATAATAGGCTAATAACAAAAAAAATATTTTTTTTAATTTAAAGAATCATAAATTTGCTAAAATGTTGTAAAATAAAGTCTCACAATGATTCTTGCCAAAATCAGTAAAAGTTAAGCACAGAATAAGGCCTCGACTTTTTCTGAACACGATTTACTGTAGTTGTGTGGCCTTACATGATATCGTGATCCTAATTCATGTATGGAAATAACTTTTATTTACTTACAGAAAAATAAAAAAAAATGTTGTTGTTTTTGTTCTCGGAGCGGCTAGTACAATGAGTGCATGCAATATTGTTGAGCAGCCAAGCGTTTCGTTAGGCCACACGCACGTTAAGCCAAAGACCGACCACACAGACTGCCTGGACTTATACTGACACTGATTCGACAGCTGCTCCTAGATTGACGCACGATAAACGCAAGAGTTTCGGGCCGCGCGATGGCAAAGACGTTTTGCACACGTGTTAGCGTTTAACTCTTCGCCGCGAGTCCAGGAAATACCGACGCTTAGGCTTAGTCGTGCGTAGGAAGGGCATGGGCGCGTCATAAATTATTCTATGAACAGCTGCCGCATATCTACTGTCGACAGATAAGCACGGTAGTTGTTGTAAAGTAGACCCCTACATCTTGTAGCATAGAATACAGATACACAATGTATCGTTTAAACAGTAAACATCTGTAATGGTAAATTTGTAGTAAACATCGCAGCTGATAGGCAATTTTCACTGAATGCATTTGTTTGCTTTGTCGACTAAATTTTTACTTTGATTTCTGAAGCTGCTCATAATTAATTAACACCTAATGATTTTCGTTAATCATTAGTTTATTATTTAAGGCATCAGCATGCTAAATAACACTTAGTGTAATGTATGATGATTATACCTCTGATTAACAGTCCGAACCGGTAATTTGGCGGAGAACTGCGGAACGTAGGTTTAAATCGTTTCGTTGTTGCGAACGGTGGACGTACGGTTGCCATCATGTTTATCTGCGACGATTCGTTGTAGACGTCGTCGTCACCATGGTGATGCAGACGCTGCATCTTGTGCCAGACTATCGGGTGATGAAACAGGTTGAAGTTATCGCCGACGAACTCGCAGACCAGTTCGACCGTATCACCCTCGAACATGTCAAGCTTTTCTGCACGTGACGTCATCTCCACCACTGAAGCACCAACACAAACTCTCACTCGCTTCAGTCAACAGCTTCATGGCAAAGGAGAACGAAATCAAGACGATAACATAAGGATTTCCGTGCGAAATGTGCCTTGTAATCTGTCGCTCAAAAGTACCTATAGCTCATAACAGACTATGCTTTGACAACAGTACTTTTGTTACGCATGAACACTGTTGCGTGTTTTATGTTAGAATGATTGACTTTGAACTGACTTAGGTATTACTAAAATAAAGGATATAAATTCATGGGGCGATGAGGGCGCGATAGAGATCAGGGTCCAAACAATAATGCCTGTGTAAGCCAAACCATAAGGCATTTTTAAAAGTAACAACCTCATACTAAATTTCAACGTTTCTTTTTTTACAACACTGACACGGTGCCCGTTATTATGCGGCCATAATAGGCCGCATTACCAGTCTCGTCCGTCCGTAGTTTACAGACTCTTATTGAAATAACCAAAAAAGTACAAAAACCAAAGTTGCTGCAAGCGTTCCCTCAAACAGTGATAATCAATGTTGCAATTTTCACTTGCAAAGGTCAAAAACATCCCGTCTTTTGCCGATTAAATTTCAAAAATCAAAAAACAAAACAAGTAAATACAATTTTCTGCAAAATGCATTTTCCGGCGTTTTTGTGTTGTTTTACATTTTGTTAATAAATCACATACACACTTGATTGCTCTATTTTAATTTGTAATAAGATAAGTATAGAAAATAATTCAACATTGTGCGTTTTTGAGGAAATTTGTAGTTAAAATGTTTTGGTAGAAAACCATAGGCCTACAGATACGACGTTTTGCCATGCTGCCTTCAATATGTAGACCTGATTGACCGCTAACGACGTTCGCGCTGAATTGGATCAAGCCGTATTTAGGCAAGTGGCGTGATGAAGTAAGCAAATTTTAAGGTAGACGGTCGCATAATTTGTCGTTTCTAGCTGCTAGTGTTGCTAAGTCACGTTAGCTGAAGCGTCATAAAACTGAGTCCTATATACAGTAGCTTACTAGCTAGCACTGTACACGCATAGAGTCGATGACTAAACCCTGTAGTTATTATAATAGTATCCTACGAGTAAAGCAGTATCCTAGCAGTGAAGAGCAGCGCGCTCGTCGTACTCTGAGAACAGGTGCGCAAGCTTCAGCGTCTGACGTTGTTTTGACATCCTCGCCGGTCCAGACCACCTCACCGCAATGCACGGCGGGACGACACGTGCCGGGTGCAGCACGTGGTAGTGGTCGACAGACTGTAGGCCTATAGTGTAGGCGTACGTACTTTGTACATACCTGCGGCTAACGTCAGACGATATAGAAGCACGCAGACTGCCAGCACTGCTGCTACTGCTGCCGTTGATGATGATGATGATGATGATGATGGCGTCCCATTCATGCCGCTCACCTTGTAGCGTCACCTGTCCTGCATCAAAAACGATCATAAAGACTTACGACGTCAGTGTTTTGTGCTGTAACTGTTGTTCAACTGTTTGAAAGTGGGGCCACAACCCCCAAAAAGTGGCAATCTCTTTTTAGACCGATATTTAATACTACTGTCTTCAGTCCTGTATCGAGTCACACATTGTGCTAATTTTGATTCTATAAAACCTGATTGGGTCACATTTCTAAAAATAGCTGGTTAAATCGGACGGTGCATTGCTTGCATTTTTACTGCAGCTCCAACGTTCAACATAATAACTAGTTAAAAATAGAGTGTTTAAAAGTTTGAAATAAAATGGCACTAGCACAAAACGATTTTAACAGTAGCGACAAACAATAAAAATGTTGACTTTTTTGATAGTAAGCATTTGTTGCGTTATTCCAATAATGAACTAAGCACACAGTTAATGCTGCTGAGTGTTAAGTTACGCCGTTAAATTAAACTAGACCAAAAATTCGGAACCGCCAAATGTAGTGCGTTATTGGTCTGGCGAGAAAAGTAGATCTATACCATAGCCAACGCTGCGTTGGATGTTATCAATAGCCTTTGGGTAGCAATCATCATCAGCCACACGGCGAAAGCACCCATTTATTGTTAGATGCATTTTTACTTCGATATTTTTAGCTCCAGAGCCGCGTAGCGGCAAAAAATGATTACGTTTTGATAGACTGCAAGACGAAGAATGGCGTAAATATACAGAACAGTAAAAATGGCGAACTTGGCGATTTGATGCTTTGAAGCATCACACCCGATGTTAGTAATGCAATAGCATAAATTGGCCACCAAAAGAGTGAAAGCGCCTTTGTAGACTGTAGATGTTCTGAACATCTACAGTCTACAGAAGCGCTTTCACTCTTTTAGTGGCCAATTTATGCATGTTCTGCTACAGCCTACTATATAATGTACCTGAGGATCATTGAACTAACGTCAATATACTGTTCAACATGCAATTACATTTTGTGCATTATTATTATCTGCATTAATATTATGCTCAAAACCGATTTTCTTAATGCATAAAGAGTGTGGGAATAGCTATGCTCAACTGGATCAAATGTCAAAAGCTTTGAGACATAATAGCGAGCACTCACTCACCTTGTTACCTGTAGGGCTACATTAACGTATTGTCTTGCGATGACAGTGCAGTACTCGATGCGATTTATTTAACGGCGAGCGAGCACCTATAGTAACTGTAGCCAACTGGCGGCAGGCGACGCTGCTAAACTGCCAATAATTGTATTGTTGACGACGACGACCTTCCGCGCCGTGTAAATTAAGCAGTATATCTTTCCTGTATGCTGCGCAGTGCGATACGGCCACGTGGCTGCACTGCGGACTGCAACAGTCTGTTGCTGACGTCACTAAAGCGGTCGGCGCAGCTCTCTGCCGTGAGGACTGTAGGCCTAGTAGACAGTACACACGCAGCACCATCGTCATGTGTGTCTGACGTAACCGTCTCTTGCATCGTCCCCAGCCGCTGCAACTAATCACCGCCTGTTTGACAATTCTAAACTCATCCACCGCGCATCCTTGCCGATGAATTGAATGTGATGAACAAATAGACAGTGAGACAGTGTACAAAACGTGCAGTGCTAGCTAGATATTAACGCCGGAGTTGTAGCGCTGATTAGAAACTTTTAGTGCTTTTGTGCCGCTGTGCATCCATTCAGTATCGAATCAAACTGAGTTTGAATTGGATTGTATTGGACAGCGCGTTCTGTGGAGACAGTCGGTAAAGCGTTTGTTTACTCAGTATTTTCATTAATATCACTCAACACGATGCGTTAAATTATCATGCGCTTTAAAAGGTTTTGGTGGTATGGAAACAAAAAAATTGAAAAATCAAAAAAATCAAAAAGCGGACGAGACTAAAAATTGGCAAAACTGTACACTAATTAATACACTAATTTGCTGTATAATCGAAGGTACGAATAAAACCGGCTGTCATTGCTAACAACGAAGAGGCTTGTATACTGAAATTTTAATTGCGTTAATTTTTTGAGCATTTACCTGTACCTTATTGCTAGCAAATAGCTTAACGTACTACAGCAGCAAATGTGGTATTTTGTACAGAACAACAGTACTGTACTTAAAATTCTTAGATATTTTGGCCGCAAATTTGTAGGCCTACTTAAAAGTTATTTTATCGGTGTGGGGTCCTTAGCCGTTGTGTGTACAATCGGATGATGGAGCGATGCCGGTGGACTGAGGCGTTACTACAAGCGACTGTGAGGCGACGACGCTGGCATGGCACAACGACCCGCAACATGGGCTGTCAGACCGACACAACGCACGCCAGTGCAGAATCATTTCTTCAGCTCTCTCTAAACGACATTAAAGCCGGCGACACTGAGGCCGCCGCCGGCCAGCGACCGTAGCTGCGCGGCGAAATGTTTGTTCTCGGGAGATTCCAGACGACTCCGTGCCGAGCAGAGCGTCACGTCCCGCGAGGTTTATGCGAAAATGAGCATGGGACACAGAGAGCGCTGAGACCAAGCGATCGAACGTTGATTGCGGCTACCACAGTCTTCAACAGTCGTCACTTTTTGTCTTCACCGTAAAAAAGTCAGCGTAAGTTGACGAACCTGCTAAAATGATGATTGCATTGGCCGATCGTCGGTGTCACTCTAATATTCTCACGCTTCAATGAACATGAAATTATAAAGCACTACACGTAGCTCAAGAAGGGATATTTGCAACTTTTTAAAGTTTTCATGCTCGTTAGTCTTCTATCATTTGAAGTCAGATCCGCACCAGACTCATATAAATCAGTAAAGAATGCACGTTTCATTGATGTATAGATTGTAGAAAATATTGCTGTCCAATATGTCGTACGTCATCCTTACGTTATATTGGTAAACCATTGAATTTCCAACTTACGTTAATTTTGTGCATGTGTGGTGGTTCACTAAGTAGGCCTACTGCATCCGCTATGTCGACCGTTGGCAGATTTCGACTGCAGTTCGGTGGCCGGATATTTTCACAGTGTTGTCGAACTGGAAGCGCGCATTACCTGTCCACTGTCCTGCTATGCAGCGCGATAGGCTTAGTTAAGACGCATCCAGCTACTCCGTGACGAGTGTCCTTTCCAGTCCAAGCAACTATTACTTACATCCCATTATAGCAAACAGAACGACGATCGAAGACAAATAGCACACACGTGCTTGATAGATAAGCTTACACTGATACTAAGCACGTAAACAGTAAGCAAGCAACTTAGTGCCAGCCTATATATTAAGCTGCCGTCCACTTGACCTTTGACTTTTTCGGCTAAAAAACTTTAAATTGGCATACAAGTTACTTTTGTAGTATTTTAATAAATTATTGATTTCAACAATTATTGTTTACTGAAAACGTTCAACATATTCGACGCGTCATCATTATGACTGTTGCGGACGCATGTATCTGATGTAAAACTTACTTGTCATAAATGTTTGTAAAATATTTTTCCGGTTTACATCAGTTTTCACACAATGATGTTGATTGTTATCAGTTTGGCTTTAAAAAAGGCCATTCCACTGGATTGTGTGCGCATGTTGTGAAACAAACTGTTGATTATTATATTACGGGTGGTAGTCACGTCTTTCTCTGTTTCGTAGACTTTACTAAGGCATTTGACAAAGTGAATT
>Ga0209454_1000887_pt1 | contig 17120 bp, 13 predicted proteins | sample WorMetHERISLAND1_2_FD_187400 | JGI IMG/M metagenome (GOLD analysis project Ga0209454, IMG submission 187400) | Marine gutless worms symbiont microbial communities from Max Planck institute for Marine Microbiology, Germany - Olavius geniculatus... | ecosystem: Host-associated > Annelida >... | reverse complement strand
CACTCTGACAACAGGCAGCCGTTTATTGTCATCGGTCCGGAGGGCTGCGGCAAAGGGTGAGTCTGCAATGATACTGCACTATCTTGGTTCACGCTGAAATTTTCAGTATGCACCGCATACATAAATTATTAGACATTATTTTGTGATTGTGATACATGGGCTTAAATAAAAGTCATAATCTGATGTGTTGTAATCATATATAGCATTACTAGGCAAAGTCACTCTTGCAGCGCAAGCGATTCCACCTATTCCTACACATATTTTTGTAGCGTGGTCTGTCTGTCATCTGTCTCTCTGTCACATTTGTGCACCCTGCTTAAACCGTTCAACGGAGTTAGATGCCATTTGGCAGGTACACCAATGACATGTGTTAGATGGGTCCCTGGCCCCAAGGAGAAGAGGAGATTTGAGGTGTTGAACCTCAGCCGAAACACGAAATTGCAAATCGCAGCAAAACCTCCAGTCCTGTGCTGCCATCTGGTCAGTACAGACGAGGAGTTGAGTTGACTTGCTGTAGCAGTTCCGACTTTTGCCAAATCACTTTGGCGCTTGTTGTTGTTGTTGTTCCGGCACAGGCTGTTGCTGCAGCACTGTTTCCGGCTGCAGCGCTCGACCCAGGTGGCCGTGGTTCACTGCAGTGCGCAGACGTCGCCATCGCACGTGTTACAGAAGCTCGGTCAGATGTGCATGGTCATCAGCAGCAACACGGGCCGCGTCTACCGACCCAAGGACTGCGATCGTCTCATACTGTACCTCAAGGATCTTAACCTGCCTAAACCGGACAAGTGGGGCACCAGCCAGCTCATTGCTTTTCTGCATCAGGTCCTCTACTGACTGGCTCGGCTATTTTCATGTCTTTGTACAATCGTCCTAATTGGCAGCGTTACGGGTCGTGTCTGTCTGTCCGTTCATTTATCCGTCCATCTGTCTGTCCTTGTATGGGCTCTGACTCTAACTTGAAAACAAAAGACATAGACAAGCAAAGATTTTCTATAATGATGTGAGTTTTTTGCTTACAACAGGTATGCATTTATTTACCGTTGGATTAATTAAACCGGAAATAAAATAACACAAAAATTGATATAAAATTTCTCGGATTATACGCGAATCCTGATATCGCTGGAACGACAGAGAAAGCAAGATGCAGAAATGCCGAAAAAGCGATAAGCGTTGCTAATTGTGTGCGGAAGTTTCTTTAATAATTCCCCATGCCATTGATCACAGTCATGAATTAAGGACGTTTCAGCATGATGTAGAGTTTATTATGCTTCGTTACACTTCCATAATACACTCTAAACAGGTAATGAAACGTTCACTTACAAGTAGATTTTTGATGTCACCGCAGGTTCTGACATACAACGGTTTCTACGACTCAAATCTGGAGTTTGTGAGCCTGGACAACGTGCAGATTGTAGCAAGCATGAACCCTGGCAACTCTTTGGGTCGACACAAGTTGACCTCACGATTCACTTCAATCGTCCGTCTCTGTTCAGTTGGGTATGTGACACTATTTTGGAGTTGCTACCTTTTTACTGAGTTTGCCAAATGTATTTGTGGGAATGTTTTATTAATTTTTATCGATTTGTAGAATGTTTATTTATCATTTTTCTATTCCTTGGTTGTCGACTTCTGAAGTCTGTATTTATCTATCAGTTCAACCTGTTGAATAGCAGAGGTCACAGGTGACAGTAGCTTCACTGAATCTTTGTGGCTTTGCATTTGCCTGCCACTAAGACTTCAACAGCAGAGTGCAAGTTTTGAAGCATCTGAACAACTCTCAAAGACGTTTCTGTCTTGTTGAGAGTGTGGCGCATTGTAACTTCTTTGTATGCTTGGAATGGCGACTCGGTGGCATTACAGCTTGGGCATGGGACTTAAAATAAAAAGGTCATGGCTTCAACTGCCATTTGGGTTGCTATGAAGTAGATGGATGGATGAATGTCTGCTGACAGCAGAACCATTTTTTTATAATTAACCATTATGGTCAACTCAGCCTGGCCAACCTTCTGGGTAAGTAAATTGAGTACCAACCAGCCTGTCTGGCTGGGGTTAAGGTGGAGAACATTCAATCAGACAGCACTGTGTGATCCCATATGGCAGGTGGTGCACCATAATTTTGCGATGGGTTATCATTAAGAGCTATAGATAATTTTTAAAATTTGTTAACTTCTATCTTGCTTGCTTACTAACATGAACTTGTTTTGCAAGTAGCAGGCTACATATAATAATTTTTTTATTTATTGCAGATGCATTAGTAATGCAGGTGTAATTGCATTGCAGCTATCCATCGCACGACCAGCTACAGATCGTCTACAGCACGTATCTGATGCCGGTTCTGCAGCAGCAGTTGTCCAGTCACTCTGTGTGGAGCAATCAGTCTCGTGTTCATGCCCTCGCTGGCTCAATGATACAGCTGTATGACCAGATACGCAGCAAGTTTACCGTAGACCAGTACAGCCACTACCAGTTCACACCACGCGATCTCACTGCATGGGTTCTCAGCCTGCTCAGGTATTCTAGTGTTATCGTAGTAACTTAAACACTGAGAACGACAAAAAATTTGAGCTAATGCTCACAAGACACACGAAAGCCTATAGCAGTTCTGGTTCATGCTAAGATGATGTACAAATACCCAATTCTCTATCTGGATCGCATAACGATAGTTCCGTGGCGCCACCTTGTGAATGATATAGACTTGTGACGCAGCCCGAAATCACCAAAAAATTCCATAATACCCCCTATTTTGGCGTTCAAGGTCATTTAAGGTCATTGAATTCAGCGCCAATTGAGAGCCAGTGTACAACTTCCTATTAGTGATTAATAGTAACCTAGGTTCTGTCTCGCACTGTTACTGAGATAAAGCAACTTATTGGCCAAAAATCTCAAATTTTGCCTAACCCCTCTCATTTAGCGCCCTCTTTCGGGGTGACCCCATTCTAATTTATGGAAAAGTTTTATGGTTCTTGTAACTAGAGTCTTCCGGGCAGCCGACGGTGAAGATTTGGTAATTCTAGCTTGCACCGTTTTTGACTGATCCACCCGTGTGACAGATGGACAGACGGGCAGACAGACTTGCAATGGCTAAGACGCGCTGAAAGCAGTAGCTGCTTTCGCGCGTAAAAATGGAAATTATCGGTCTTTGTTTTACAAGAACGTGAACTGAAATTTTTAGGTCAAAGAAAAATGACTGAATAATTTTTTTTTTAAATCTGGCAAGCAGAACAAATTAAAATGTAAATTATTGACAGCAAAGCTAAAACAAGATTTTTTGCGAGGAAGTCTTTAAACGGTTTGTAAAATGGCAGTTTCCAGTATAAAACATTAAAACATTTGTGATGTACACACTTTACTTGACATCTTGCTGACATATGGCTGACAATATGACCAGTTGCTAACACTGATGTGGCTGATGATGAACAATAAAGTGGCTATTTTATTTTATTTTATTTTATTTGTCACTAACTGTGATGTTAAGTAGCACGATTGCTGCATTTCATCAGTGTAGTCAGAAATAAAAGTTAAAATTATATAAAATTAAAAGTATTTTCTTGATTAATATGTATATAAAAACTGATTCTAAACTTTATGAGATAAGAAAACTGCATAACCTAAATTATAAGTGTCCAGTTAACTGTATAAAAAGAAACTGAAATTTATGTGAAAAGTAAAGATATCTTTGTTGTCAGGTACAATCTTGCTGGTGGTCAGCGGGACTCATCTCCCGAGACCGTGATGACAATCTGGGCATACGAGGCAAATCGATTGTTCCGTGATCGGCTTGTTGGCGAGGAAACCTGCACCAAGTTTGACAATATTCTCGTCACTATCATACGCAATGATTGGTCTGTCAACGTCATAGATTCACTAGCAAGTAAGTGACATTTTTACTGTAACTACTTTCAAGTTTTGTTTAAGTTAGTCTGGTTTTGACTTAAGTGAATTATTGAGATTGTTAGATCACGAGTTTTCAGATTTCTCAGCATTGAAAATGTTAAGCGAATGAAAGATACTTTTCGATCAATTTTAAAAAATTTTTTTAGTAGTAGAACGTTCTCGCAGGAAACCAACATCATTGTCTTATTACTGCGAATCTTGGTGGCTGTTAACTTAAGGATTATTAATATGGACATTGGACATACTTTGTTAGTATTGATTGGGGCAGCAGTATGTCTGCTGGCTGCCGAGTGGGTCCAGTCGTTCACTGTCACAGGCAATGGATGGCCATGTAATGCACCATGGAATCATTAACTCATGACAGTCAGCTGCCACTTTCGAGATTGTAAAGCGCTTCTGGTCAAGATTCTGATTTATATAAGCTGCTCTGTAGCAAGTGCCTGACCTTTACTTATTTGGTTCGAATCACTTTTGCAACGCAAGTGATTTCGCCTGTTTCTACGAATTTTGTGCAGCGCAGTCTGCCTGTCTGCCATTTCTCTATTTGTCACATTTGTGCACTCTGCTAAACCATTCGACGAATTTGGATGCCATTTCGTAGGTACACTTCTGGCATCCAGTGACACATTTTATTAGATGGGGGTTTCTGTTCTATTAGGGAAACGAGAGATTTGGGGGTTACCAGGCAAAACATGGAATTGCATATTGCAGCCAAACTGTCAGTCCTACGTGGCCATTAGGTTAATACAAAAGAGAAGAAACGGGTAGACTTACCACAGTGATTCCATTTTTTGCATGCCAAATCACTGTTATAATTATAATTCGTGCTATTGGTAGTATTAAGATCATAGTTTTGAGTGTGAGAAGTACACGGTCTGAATACTGCTTTCTGTAGAGGATTACTACGTGACATGGGGTGCTTCAGCTGATGGTAGCATGGCTGTCAAGAGCGCCGGTGGAGTCCCTATGCCTCCTGTTGGCCGATCGCTTGGCAGACTGAATGCCGAAGACTTCAGAGCAGTTATTGAAAAAGGCCTTCTTCAGTACAGTGAGCGAACAAACTTTTGTGTTGTTATACGTCACAGAACTGCAGTGATTTGTTCATTGAATTAAAAGCATTTTTAGCTTTCTGCGCATGGGTGTGTCGATGCAGAGTTCACTGTGTTGATGGATTGTTTTCACTGTATACATAATACTGCATCTCATATATCATAGAGTAAGACAGACCAGATTGTCTTATATGGTAATCCCATTCTCAAGTAACAAGGTCTATATGCAAATTCAATTCTTCTGTCATCATTTTTATTGTTTTATTTATTTCTTTTTTGACTGTTACGTTTTTTACATTAGCCGGGGATGTACATTAACCACGAGACTTTTAAGCCGAGACTGAGTCAAGTTTCGAGATGCATGGCTTTAAGACAGAGACAGCACCAAAATGTTGAATATTTTGTTTGAGACTTAGATGATACTGAAACATGACGTTACCACGTCTTGAGATGGTCTTGAGACTGAGATGTTAATACCAAGACCGCATCCCTGCTATTAGCCAGCTGAAGAACGTTTTCTTTCTGCTTTTTTGGCTCTGTATGTTAATGTCCTGTCACTCACTTGTTCGCTGCCAATGCAGGTCGAGAGAATCGTGATTTGGAGCTGATCGTGTTCCGTGAAGTGCTGGAAAACGTAGCACGTGTGGAGCGAGTGTTGACAATGCCTGGAGGCTCACTGCTGTTGGCTGGACGTAGCGGCGTCGGTCGCCGCACGTCAGTACTGCTCGTGGCTCACATGCATCAGATGGAACTCATCAGCCCCAAGATCACTCGTGGCTACAGTGTCAAGCAGTTTAAGAACGATCTCAAAACGGTAGCTTTCATAAAGTGTCTGTTGTCTGACAATGATCATGTTGCGCCCTGATTCTTTCTGAGACTTTGGCGCTTTATAAATCATTTACTTACTTACTTACTTACTTACTTATTGGCTGTCCATATTAAAGGTCGCACCTATGGCACCTGTTTGTCCATCTGTCTGTCTGTCTGTCTGTCTATCTGTTTCATATGTATTGTGGTAAAATGGTATGTCTTATAGGAAAACTGTCTAAAGAAGCAAGTAGAATTGCTTGTTTTGCCTTACTACTACCCTGTGATACCTTTATCATGTCATTATCTGCAGCAGTTTGGCTGCAATTTGCAACAAAAATTATTGCTATGCATAGATTACATGTTTATCAAAGTAGTGCTATTTACAGGTACGATCTAGTGAGGTTATGATCTCCATATTGAATGTGTAAAGCTGATTAAATATAGCAAGGGTCAGGCAGTACAGTATGGTGGTCTTCCTGGGTTCTTATATCATATGGTGTGGCATGACATGACATAACATGATAGATTGATGTGATGCATGTTTTGTGCTGAAAATTTGTAGGCAGTACAGACAGCTCTTTTATTCATTGTGGATCATTAATTCGGTGATCCGCGATGCTGTGTGGCTGTGTAGGCAATGCAGACGGCCGGCATTGAGGGACAGCAAGTGGTGCTGCTGATCGAGGATCATCAGTTTGTTGATCCACAATTCCTGGAACTGACCAACAGTCTGCTGTCAGCCGGTGAAGTGCCTGGTCTTTACACGCCGGAGGAACTTGAGCCATTACTAGCACCACTCAAAGACCAGGCTTCAGATGCAGGCTTTCGTGGAACAATTGCCCAGTACTTTGCATCACGTACGCGTACATCTGATGTCTTACACTTGAAAATTTGTTTTCTGCATTATAGTGTTACAAATGACTCTATTTCAGCCTGATTTTTATGTCTGTTTCTGCTGCAGTAAATATTGCATTAAATGTAACTTGTTATTAGTGCATTTTGAAGCGGAGATGAATTGATTAGGTTTCAGATGTTTCAAAACTTTAGGTGTCACAATCACAGTGTGATCAGATATGCCAACAGTACCATTTTGGGAATATCTCTCATGCTTTGGTGGATTTTTTATGTGGGCTTCAGCATACAGTGCCATTTAGTTTTAATGTAGATAATTGGTAGAATATGACATGATATGCTTACTGATGCATTGTAATTTGAAGCCTTTCTGCCTTGCATAACATACTAGAAAGAACGCTAGAGCACAATCCTCTACTTGGCTAGTACTGAAAAACTGTTGTCCTGCATCTGTCTGATAAAAATTTTGCGATGTTATGTTTAGCATTTTGGACATTTGGCATATGCCAGAAAATGTTTTCAACAATACCTCATGTCATTAATTCTAGTACTAATCAGCTTGCTGCTGCTATTGCTTATCATAACCTGGAACGTGCATAGCATGTTGGCATGTAAGATATGGTGGGTCGCAACACAGACTAAATAGTTTTTTTCTTACATTGCATTTAGACCGTCTAAAAAATGTAGTTAGTTTTTTGCAGTAATTTTGTGAAAATTCATCTGTAGCATTTATAGAAATTCTGCTGACAGGCTGATTCACTAACTAAAGGTGTGGTCACACTAGTGGTCTGAACGGGCGTCCGATCGGCCCGTCCAAACGGTTGGTGTTTTTGACGACTGTCCGCATGGTCGTCAAAAACACCAACCGTTTGGGCCCCCCGTTCAAACCGCTAGTGTGACCAACCTTAACTGAAGCAGAAACACATTTTTCTCGGCAGAGGTAAACTGATTGTTATCATTACTGCTGGCACTGCGGTGATCAATTGAGTGGATGTTGTGAGCAGGTATTCAAGCTAACCTGCACGTTGCCATCATAATGGACTTCACGAGCAGCAAGTTTACCGTCAGCTGTGAGAGTAATCCTGCATTCTTCAAGCAGTGTGCGGTACGGTGGCTTGAAGGATGGAGTCGTGAAAGCATGGTCAAGGTATCCCCTCTTTTCTCTTTTTGACACTGTGTCTTTACAGGTTGCTGGACATTTTTTGGATATTTAAGCTTTTTGTTTTTTATTCTTTTGTTCTGTATTTTTCTGTTTGGTTCTTCTGTTTGGTTTCTTTGTGTGAACTGCTGTGATTTGCTTAACCATTTGACGAATTTAGATGCAGGTACGCTTGTGGGTACAACGATGCATTATGTCATTTTGGTTCCCTGGCCCCAGAGAAAGGAAGATTTTTGGGTTGAACCCCCAGCTGTACACGCAGTTGCAGATTGCTGCTGCCATTTGGCGAATATCAGCAAGAGCGATTCCGCATTTTGTCAAATTACTTTGGAGCTTGTATTTGTAATGCTGCAGCTGCCGCAGGAGTTAATGTCGCAGCCAGAGAAGTCTGACAACAAGCCAAGTGACAAGAAGCAGAAAGGACGCAGCCGGCATCTGTCCGGTGGCGAGGAATTACTGCGTGGGTTCTTAATGGTCCATGAGAGCTGTGCTGATATCGGCAACATGGCGACACCACGACGCTTTATGGCATTCCTGCACTGCTACCGACAGCTGTACAAGCTCAAGAAAGAAGGCATCGAGAATAAACAGCAGCATCTACAGGTTGGATGCAAAAAACACTTGCTGCATGTCTTAAGATTTTGCATAACCTTTCACTAGTATTGTATTTTGTTGTTAAATGACTTTACATTCGGTGTAGATCTATTGTATCGTCACAGTCCAGCCTTTTGGCTGCAGCACTATACTAAATGTATTAGTGCATTATTAGGCTCTATGCAGCTCTTCTAATGGTTTGCAATGTGGCTTTTTTTCACATTTTGGCCATAGCGGACTGTAATGTGACTTCAGTGCCATAGTCAGTTTTCCACATTAAATTTTATTGCATTGTATTATACTGTACAGTGTGCGGATGTCAGGCAGGGGTGTTGAAGCTGAAAGAGGCTCGTGAAGTGGTCGACAGTCTTAAGAAGAAAGCTGCACAGCAGAGTCAGGTGCTGGCCGAGAAACAACGTGAAGCCGATGAGTCTATGGCTGCAATCACGTCCACCATTCAGGTCTCCACCACTGTGTATATGTTCAGATATTCACTCAAAATTCAGATGTTGAAGATATTTGTTGACTATTTCTTGAATTGGACTTCGTTTAACTTGTCTCCAGTGCACTTAAGGTAGGTTGTTTGATCAATTGATTGACTATCTTCGTGGTTTTTACACAAGTATCAGATTACACTACTTGTTAACAGGGAAAACGTGTGTGTGTGAAAAACTTGTTATTCAGCTGCATAGTAGGGATTCTAACTGTTGATTTTTAACCTGTTCTAACCCGTTGATTGCAAGTCTGACGTTCTAACCACTATGTCTTCAAACCGTGCCTAACATTATAAGTACTTGCGAACTGAGTGATTATTTTGTTTTCACGCATGTTGTTGCAGAGTGCAAGTACACAGAAAGCAGAAATGGAAGAACTGTCAAAGAAGGCATCGGAAGATCGTGAGAAACTGGAGAACCGGAAAAAGAAGATCGACAAAGAACTGGCAGAGATCGAGCCAATGGTTCAGGAGGCAAAGGCAGCGGTCGGAAACATCAAGAATGAGACACTTGGAGAGATCAGGGCACTGAGAGCTCCACCAGACACCATCCGTGACATACTCGAAGGTGTTTTGCGCGTCATGGGCAACCCAGATACCTCATGGCTTGCTATGAAAAGGTTCACTGATGAAGTATATTGTGTTAATTGAAGAGATATGTATTTTGCTTTTTTATATTTTTTTTTACTTTTTTGGAGCTCTTTGTGTGTGTTTTATTACTAGTGGTTAAAGAAGAAATGGTAAAGAAGTTTAGTATTGGAATATATTTTTGATTAAGGAGCTTCATATTTCGCCTTTTTATATATTTTTGACTTTTCTTGAGCTCCCACTGTGTGTAAATTATTACTAGTGAATAAAGAAAAAGTGGTTCGATTATGTGGTTTGTGTGGATTTTTGCAGCTTTCTTGCAAAGCGTGGTGTGAAGGAGGAAATCCAAACATTTGATGCTCGCAAGATTTCACCGGAGACGAGAAAGACGGTTGAAGATCTGCTGAGGAAAAACCGTGATTCTTTTGATCCAAGGGTTAGCGGAGCTTTATAATGTGTTATTTTTCATCTTTAATTTGCACTCATAGTTGCCTTGTTCATCGTGTCAGTTGATTTGGCTGCTCTTCAGTTTTTGAGTACAGATTGAATGTTTGTATTGTTTTTATGTACTGGCCCACTGGGAATAACAGTAAGGGGGAACTTGCTGGTTCAGGTTTACGTGGATATTGGAAAATGGTTAAGCGTGTGTGTCATTGTGACAAAAGATTGCGTTTTAGTAATATAACAGTAAATTTTATTCAGTATTTTTTATCAGTGTTTTGTTATCACAGGTAACGAAGTACTTATGCTCTTTATTGTGCACGAATTTTGGGGTTGTTTCCTAGATTTTCCTGCAATTTTTGAAACTTGCTTTCATAGCAGAATTTTCACTTTGTGATCGGTTATATTTTATTTGTTAGCTTTATTCATTCATGTCCATTTATGTTATATTTTTGTAACCTGGTAAATCTGTTGTTTAAACGTATATTAACTTTTTGTTCAGACACTTTTTATACTTTGAGCCTGCTTCAATATATAGAGGGAAAGAGAAGTTCGCCAGTTGTTTGTGTATTTTTGTTGTCGTGGAATAGAATGCAAAGCGGGCATCGGAAGCTGCTGCTCCACTGGCCGCATGGGTGACATCTAACATCAAGTACGCTGCAATAATTGAGAAAATTGAACCTCTAGAGACAGAGCAAGCTCATCTACAACGGTACCATTTTTTTGATGACAATTTACTTATTTATTACATGTGTTGCAGTCTGACTAGTAAATTAATTACAACGGCGCATGTAGGTTTACTATAAGCTACTAGTATTATAGTGGCAGTATGTGAATAATGTGGACATTATTGTTTATTGCCTTGCTTACATGTACGATGTATGTATGTTATTACTTATTTAAAGAAGCTGCATTTACACTATACCGCACTTGCAAATTTTTTGCACTTTTAGTAACTACCTGACTTTAAATTTATGTTGATGATTTAACAAGGAATAGATGCTTTATTTTATTTCATATTATTGAATGTCTGTATTATTGTGTCTCAAAAAGTAGCACAAAGTTTAATCTACAACTTTGTCAGTCAGTGGATTTTCGAAATTTTTTTACTTTAAATTTCTTCTTTCAGTTATATTGATGTTTCACTTTACATGCACCACCTTGTGTAATATATTTGTGTACTATGTTGTTTCTGCAGCCTGTATATGTTTGATGTGCAGAAATTTGAGTTCTGTGGAAGGAAAGATGACCAAGCTGCAGAAGGACCTGAGTCAAGTGGATCAGAAGGTGAACTCGTTGAAAAAGACTTTTGAAGTGCGTACCACTGAAGCGGCCAAACTGAAAGTGGAGCTGGAAAAGGAGCAGGAAACGATCGAAGCTGCAGAAAATCTCGTCGGAAAGCTGGAAGGGGAATACCAGCGCTGGAGTGAACAGGTCCATTGTTCTACCGATTTCTTTCTGATAATGTATTGTGCTGTAGTGACAGTAGTGGCTGTAGCATGTGGGTATTTTTTGTAATCTGTCGCATTTGTGCCAACGCTTAAACCATTTGACATTTTCAGATGCCATTTGTCAGGTACGCTTGCAGTTCCAACGACACATTGCGTTAAATTAGGGTCCCTGACGCCCATGTAAGGGGAGTTTTGGGGTCGAATTTCTAGCTAAAACATGCAGTTACAAACTGCTGCTGCCACCTGGCAAATCAAAACACAGAATGATTTTGCTTTTTCTCAAATTACTTTGGTGCTCGTTTATATAATGAGATGTTTTCGTGAATTCAGGTTCGTGAGTTGGCGACAGAGCTGAGCGAATTGCCATTGAAGACTCTGCTAGCGGCCGGGTTTATCACGTACATGCCGTCAGCACCAGAAGACCAGCGACAGGAAGTACTACGACGATGGATGAAAGATACCAACATCGACACATTCGAATTACGCAGGTCTCACACGCAAGCTTTGCATCTATTATCTGCTCTGTATATTATCTGTCAAAGTTTTTTTTAAAAATCGTCTTTTGTTAACACATTAATTAAATGCTTTTAATCATTTATGGCACCGAATTGTGGTTTGCTTGTTTTGTTGTTTAATGTATGTGTCGTGATTTGTTATATTGCGTAATCTGAATAAATGATTGTATCTTGCTTGGTAACGACACATATGTCTGTAGGTTTCTGAGCACGGAGAGTGAGCAGCTGATCTGGAAGGCGGAAGGTCTTCCATCTGATGAGCTTAGCATGGAGAATGCTGTCGTTATTCTACAGGTTTGCCATTTAGTTCTTTATTCTGTAGCAGATGAATCAAAGCCAGTTTGTTCTTAGTTTTTGCAATGACGTCGGCAAATGTGGTTTGATTTCGACAATTTTTTTGGTTTTGCATTTAGCAAATTATCTGGGAAATGGTTTTGGTAGTGACCAGGGGACACTCAAAAGCCTGGTGGGATGTCTTATTAATTATTGCGACTATTTACTGCAATGTTATGGTGGCTCTGTCTATTTGACTATTACATTGTCATTAGTATAGGACTATACGTCTAATGAATTATGAAATCCAGAGAGGAATTTTAATGTAGACTTATTCAATCTTTGACTGAGAAAACCTTATTCTGAATTGTCTAGCCATGTTGCAATGTTGCAAGGTGGAGAATGGCCATTGGAAATTATGATTTTGATTAGCAATGCTGTCGATTATCTCAGATGATCTTGAATGTCTGGATTATTTAGATCAAACAATCAGAGATGGAATTTATTAATGAAATGGTTGTGTTCCTAACGTGACCTTGACAGACATTGAGAAAAAATATATTATTATTTCCAGCATAGTCTTTGCCAGTGCTTCAGTTTTGTTGATTTGGCAACAGAAATCTGTATGGTTGTCATTGTCACTGTCTGTCTGTCTATCATCATCTGTCGCAGATGTAGCCTGTCTAACGAGTAGGACTTGGGAAAATTTTTTATAGAAGTAATTAGCCTTATGCCTTAAACCTAGGCATGAAAATAGCAGCAATTGAGTGCAAGGGGAACATTTTCAAATTTGAGGTTGAATGGACGGGGGTAGGAAAATGTGCGTTTTTCAATGGAAAACTGGCTATATCTCGAAAACGGTGAGAGATACGGCCAAGGTTACTGTTAATAACTAATATGAAGTGGCATACTCCCTTTCAGATAAAATGAAAGCCATCGACCTTGGATGACTTTGAAGGTCACTGACAACCAGTACAGTCGGCTATCTTAATGACAGCTGGGCTTTTTGTTTGCTGTGTGTTTGTATGGCGGTTGAGTTATGTACAGTTTTTATTGGAAGTCATTCTGTGGTTGTGAAATTCTAGCGAGTATGATTTGTGGTGTGTTACAGAACAGTGACTTTGTGGTAAGACCATGAGCCTGTGTTTGTGTGCGACTGTTTTCACTGTAGACTTTTAAAATGTACACTTTCTCAGTGTCAATGTGTGTTTAAGAAGATTCTGTTGGATTTTTCTTTGTTTATTTCTACATCCTTCAGTTCTATAGTCTGTCACTTGTGTGGTCTAACAGTAAATCTGCATCACTGCTGTTAGTAGGCCCTAGCTGACGTGATTATTTTCAGTATTTTATGCTTTTATATAGGTAAGGTAACAACATATTTTAAATTTGTTGCATTTGTCATGTACATTCTATGACACAGGTCATCAGTTAGTATTTTATCAAACATCTAGAAAACAGGTTGGCATTAACAGTTATTAACAGTTCAGTAGAATGCAACAGAGCATAACCAAAGTGCGGAATCACGATGCCTAGATTATGGTTGCTCTTGTGCATTCGTATCATAGAAATTGTCACAGCAGATGTTTGATGTTATATTTACTATAAAAACAAATGGATCAATTTTCAACAGCAACCAAACACATTGTCGTTTTTATTACTTATGTAATTACGTTTCAACACTGAATTATGTATTACTTTATTCACATTTTTAGTGCATCACTACTGTTTGTTTTCTGTTTCTCTCAGTGCACTCTTGTCTTAGCAGATCACATTTTTGTTTGGTTTGAGTTTGGACTCTAGATGGCACGTTCTGTTCTATCAACAACAACGACTGAGCACATCTTTGCCTAACGTGAAACGACTGAGGTCGTGTTTTGCTTTTTACTCTATAGTTTAGAGTTGAGTACATAAATACGTTTGAATGGCGCTGTATATAAATATCTTGTCTGTTCAGAACACGCTCCGACCTTTCCTTATTGACCCATCGTCAAGAGCAACTGAATGGCTGAAGGTTCATCTGAAAGACAAGAGACTGGAAGTCATCAATCAGCAGGCAATTAATTGTTTGATTGATAAATTGATTGATTGGTTAAGTGTTCAACTGATTTATTTAATTAGTTACTTGATTGGATGACTTGTCAGACAGACAGTTATTATTACCGTAATTTTAGCTATTCTGTTTTTTACAGCTTGTTATCAGAAGTGAATGGGGATTATTTCGTGGACCACATCACTTGTGAAGCGATGCCTTATAGGCCATTTGGTCCGCCCATGCTTATCTTACTGATATTCATGTACAAAAGATCATCAACATATGTTGCATGCAATTTGCTTGATGAACAAGCCTCAGATTCAGTGAGTTTCTCACTGACATTGTGCGCTTTATAAATTAAAATTATAAATTAAATTAAGATAATACTCTGCTTTTGTTCCAGTTAACTTTTACTAACTGAGTGTTTTTTTTTGTTTAAGACAAAAATTTTGTCAGCTGAGATGCTGTTAATGTATTTGTAAATATGCAGTTAAGTGACTTAGTAATTTCAATCTTGTCTGTGTTTGTAAATATTTTCTTAATTTTTGACTGCACTATGATCAGTTAGGTAGCATTCAACCGAGTGCGTGGTGTCGTGTAGGATGCAAACTTTGCCACTCAGCTTGAGTTGGCTGTCAGGTTTGGCAAAACACTCATCATTCAAGAAGTCGACGGAGTGGAACCAATGCTTTATCCGTTGCTTCGTGGTGACCTCATAGCTCAGGGTGAGCACTTATAATTGCACACATGGTTTTATGTGTCATTTTTTTATTACTGGTTTAGTACAGAAACATTTTATTGTTTATTACTTTTAATGCTTTTGAACGATCACTTTGACGTGTAAAGCTTTTTTTCAACAACTTGGTTGTGTTCATATAGTTATTAGTTTTCCGTATAGTTTTTTTTCTTTATAATAGGCCTCACATAAGTGGTTAATTTGTCTGATGAATTGCACCCTTGCTAACTGTATACATGTATAATTTGGCTATAGATAAATTAATTAAATTAAACAGAAATAGAATGTGTACTTGGAATTACAGTGGAGTTTATTGTCACGTGCATTAAAGTGTGTTATGACTCATATACGCTGTGTTCAGAAAAAAACACACCTTCACGTTTTTTTATATTTTCGTGGAAAATGTTTAGATTAACACAAAATTCTTAGGGAATGTTTAGGAGGAAACTAGTATTCATCAGTATAAAAGTTAATTATCCTTTGCTACCGGTGATGTCATGCTGACGTCATATTCTTGTGTTTGTAAATTACGGTTTTTACCATTGAAGACAGACATTGGTGAAATGTTAAAGCACACCAATTGGTCATTGTGCTGACTGAACTCAAAAATATGCTAATCCGTCACACAATTTTCCATTGTGAACTGTTTTCGTCGTTTATCTTAGTGGCTGAGTGCGAGATCCTCAACTTTGCTGATGTTGGCAGGTGTATGCGCACTGCGTCACTGCATGGATGACCACTTGCCCACTATCAGTCGAATGACTTGATACTGCCAAACATGTCAATTTTTTATTTAGAAGTTTCCTTCCATTAATGCTCAATTTTGTGTCCGTTGTTCAGAAACATCTTGCACAAACTTGCGGCTCCATAACTCTTGCTAACTCACAAACATTTATCAGTGTCTGACTTTAATGGTAAAACTCATAATTTACAAACAAAAAAATATGACATTAGCATGACGTCGTTGGAAGCAAAGAATACCTAACTTTTACACCAATGGAATACTAGTTCTCCTAAACATTCCCTGAAAATTTTGTGGAAGTCTGAACGTTTTCCACGTAAATATAAAAGAAAGCGTAAGGGCGTACTTTTTTCTGAACACAGCATATGTGGCAAAAAAGCTGACAATACTTTGATGTTTCTTTAGCCACCTTAATTTTTTCAATTTAATCTAGGTTATGCTGGACTTTTGAAGAATAATCTAAAATGATTGCTTTAGCAGTCACCATTATGCATTGTCGTACTATGTAGAATAAGTGTCGGGCTGTGAAAATAATTTATAGCAAAGTAGTCATTTCTAGAAGTATATATGATTATATGTTATATGATTGGCAGGACCAAGGTTTGTGGTTCAAATTGGCGACAAAACAATTGATTACAATGAAGAGTTTCGACTCTTTCTCACCACACGGAACCCAAACCCGGAAATCCCGGCTGATGCTGCATCCGTTATAACTGAGGTTAACTTTACAACGACCCGTGCAGGCCTTACCAGTCAGGTACGTTCCACTCCATGTATGGCTTAAAGGTTAAAGGTCGTCTATAGCTGTTAATAGTAACCCACATCAGAGATGCAGAGCATCACCTGCCATGTGGGATCACGTAGTGTTATCTGCTCCATGTTAACTAGCCAGGCAGGTTGTTAAAAACCCATGTAACCTTGACCATTGACCTATGACCTTTTAGAAGTTGTCAAGGTACATGTTACTGCAGAATTTCATTGGGCTAAATGCAATGATTAATCAGTTACTATGGCAACAGAGAAACAAACACCTTAGTGACAGTGCTGTAAACAATATTGTTAACGTTTGTTGTCGCTACTGCAGACAGAAATTTGCTATAAATTAATCGTTAATTTTTTGAAAGGTTGATTGTTAATTTTTTGACGTAAATCGTTACCATAGCATATAAGTGTTATAATGATTGCTGACATCATTGTTGTCATCTGCAGCTGTTAGCAACGACACTGCAGAATGAGAAGCCTGAACTTGAGGTGCGTAAGACAGAGCTGCTCAAGCAAGAGGAAGATCTCAAAATACAATTAGCAAAGTTGGAAGAGTCACTGCTTGAGGTCAGCTTTATTAGTATACTGACACTTTTTCTTTATAATTGATGCTTGTGCTGCTAATTAACGTTCTGAGTTCCTTTTGTCTTTTGCTGTCATACTTAATATTTCCGCGTGTTATTTGTATGTTTACTGTGGTTTTCATTATGACACTAGATTCGTTGTTGT
>Ga0209454_1000885_pt1 | contig 17123 bp, 10 predicted proteins | sample WorMetHERISLAND1_2_FD_187400 | JGI IMG/M metagenome (GOLD analysis project Ga0209454, IMG submission 187400) | Marine gutless worms symbiont microbial communities from Max Planck institute for Marine Microbiology, Germany - Olavius geniculatus... | ecosystem: Host-associated > Annelida >... | reverse complement strand
AGGAGTTGAGCCACGCTGCCCTAGATAGGCAGCGGTGGGCAGCGATGGTAAGAATGGCGTCAGACACCAACGGGCATTGAGCCCACGGTTGTCGATGATGATGATGATGAAGCTGTTTGGTATTAAACAAACGATGTACAACGTTTATTTATGAGAAAGAAACGACTTTTAATCAACGATGTGACACTGTAGTTAAAACGACTGCTATTTTGTGTCGTCATCTGCCAGCAGCCAGTGCTGGCGTAGTGCTAGGCCGCTAGGCTGCTGCATGCTACCCTGTGCTGCCTGACTTTAATGACGTCAGTGAATTTAATTGCCGCCTCTTTATTACCTAGGGAAATGTACAGCTGGGAATCCAGTATGGATAATCACAGAGCACTGTAGGGCAGTGTTGTGCGATACCTGAAAATGGAGTTACGATAATTATACCATCTCAGGTATCGAGTATTGTGATACTATCACGATACCAAAAGTGCATATGAAACGTTGGTTCACAGGCTTGTCGAGAGGGAGGGGTAAAGTTTTCCTGCACCCTGCGATGTTTGGTGGCCCCACCGACGTTCAAAAATATATGTTTACTACATGTTTGACGAGCTTTAATGTGATGTGCTTTTTCATTGATGACATGCAGCGTGCAATAGTTGTCAACAATAGAGCATGGTATTGAAACTGGTATCATTATGTCACGATTCTTGGCGGTATCGTGGCACTGCGATATATCAAGACCTCTTCGATACTGGTATCAAAACATTGGTACTCACGATACTTATCGAGGTATCGAAGGTGTTGCACAACACTACTGTAAGGCATTTACAGTGAGATAGCAGTATTAGGCTCACCTCTCTTCACTACATGGTCGAGACAAGCAAGCTTGTACTTACGACACATTATGACGTCAGCATTACGTCACGACTAGCACAGATTATTTAACAAACAGCCATATTTTGTTGAAATATTTTGAACGAATATTTTTTTTAGCTACACCTTGTCAAAATTTCATGTTGATCGATCATCATTTGAGTGAATTATGAAACAAAGAAAAAGGGGTCTTTTTTATGAAACACCGTGTACGAGGGGCATTCAATAAATTCTAGGACTGTTCTTCTCAGTAAGCACACAGTGACAGTTGAGAACCATAACTGTTATGAAGTTGTACAGCCACTATTGTACATCACTTACCGTGGTTTCATTTACAGCGTTACACTGTGACATCATTATTAAAATATAAATGATGGGCATTGACGTTTGGCATACGCAGAGAATAATCATGAATTTTTTTAGTCACGGAAGGCATAGCAAGTGCTGAAATTTATTGTAGATTGTCTGCAGTACCTGTCAACCGGGGTTCCTTTGTTCATGTGGGCAACATTGTTCAGTTTCCCCGACATTGCATAAAAATGCATCTATATGATGGACATGTGTGAAATGTGTGATTTTGGACTGTGAACATGCTGTGCAGTGTAAATGAACTAAATACCATCACAGGTGTGGGTATATAAGAGTACCAGTATCAGTACCGGCAGTGAGATGGAATCAGAAAGTGACAGTCTCAATACCGGTAGTCTGGTACTGATATACCGGTACCTTCCAATACAGATACTGGTGCCAGTGCTGATACTGGGGAGTGTGTTAAAAATGGCACCTGGGTTGTGATTGGATACCCAGGAAAAAGGAAAAGCACAACACTGAACTATATTGGTCAGGTTCAGTCAATAAATGTTTCCACCGAGACACTTGATACCGGTATTCACTTCTTAAAGAAACTGAACAGATGCAGTGAAATGATCTTCAGATGTCCAGACCAAGATGAAAAAGACAGTGTGCCAAAGACGTATGTACTTTAGGTGCTGGCTAAACCTGCAAAGAACTCGTCATCATCTGGTTTTCTCAGATGTTAAACACACTGTTGTTCGATATATATCTAATGACTTTCTTACAGTACCAGTATCGGCACTGTAATTTACACTGTGTATGTCACAAATTGCTGGACTTTGGTGCCAATCAATGTGTTTAATTTAGTCTGCTTAGGTGCAGTATTATCTGTGTTTTATATTGGTAGAGACTGTGTGCATTTCAGTACTAGTGTTTTGAGTTTGCTGAAATGACAGTAGTGTCTTCCATTTATCGTACAGTTCGCACAGTAGCGGCAGTATATTTTGCTCTGTTTTTGTTGCAAATTTCTGATCTTCTGGTGCTACAGAATGTTTTTCATTTAGTCTTTGCTTAGGTGCAGTATTAACTGCCTTTTATGCTACAGACTGTACTTTTTAGTGCTTGTGTTAAATGTTTGAGTTTGCTGATATCACAGTGCCTTCTAGTCTTATGGCAATGCACATGGTTACTACCAAAATACTGTTGTTTTTGTTTTGTCTCAGGTCCTTAAGATACAAAATGTCATTGTACAATGCTAGTTCTTTTTTAAACTTCTATAAATTGAATGATGTTGCCCCAGGGGGTGTAACTTTGCTCTGCTGAATGAGTGAACAATGTTGCCCCAGATATTGGGATAACATTGTTCAGTTTTTGGAAGTTTAAAAATATTTCTACTCAGGCTATACGACTGCCACTACTACTATGCCTGTATAGTACAGGTACCTATTGGTTTATAACCACAAAAAAGTAACAATAGCTCAGACAACTAGAGTAATAAATCAAGAAGTATGTCAAATGTGATGCAAAGTTACCCCGGTTGATGGTATTTAGTGGCAACACTTTATCACGTTTCAGTATTTGAATAGTTTGCCTGCTATTGCATCAGTTAGTGATGATGTCGGTGTTGGAACACTGCATATGGCAATAATAGTCAGCTGAGAGCAAAGCATTTTTTGGTTCACTTGGAGAGTTGTTCTTGTGGACTTTCTGCTTGAAAAACGTACTGTGAATGCAGAGTATTACTGTGCATTATTGTCCGATTAATTACAACCAGCAATTCGCAGCAGTCGACCAGGTTTGCTGCAGAAAGATGTCATTCTTCAAAACGGCAGTGCACCATCGTGCAACAGTCTTATTAGATAGTTAAGAAAACTGAGGAGATAGGCTGGGAACTGCTGCAGCATTTGCCATACAGTCAAGATTTAGCTCCAAGTAATTTTTATTTGTTTGGACCACAGAACGAGTCACTTGGAGACATTAAGTTCAAGAATGGTGAAGATGTTCTTCAGCATTGTGTCCGGAAATTTCTACAGATGCCAACAAAAACTTAATGCTACGGGTTCCAGCCGACTTATGGAACAATGGGAACATTGCAGTGAACTGCAGGGAGACTATGTTGAAAAGTAACATAACTGTAAGAATTGTGCGATTTGCTGTTGTTGTATTAAGGATATAGTCCTGGAATTTATTGAACGCCCCTCATATAAGGCAGCACTGTATTGCTAAGGCAGATGATATATCTCTGTTTACTGTTGATGACATTTTCTAGTTGAACATGTTCTTGTTGTGATAAGTCATTTATTGTAATTAACTGTTCTGTGTTTGTGCAGATGCTTATGGTGCGGGTTGTCGGGATTGGCACACTTCTGATGGTTATTGTAAGCGACTGAATGTTGTTAGTTTGAACCTTGAGATTGATAGGCATTGACACTTAGTCTTAATGTTTGAGATGTTGAATAGCACATGCAAGTTGTTTCTGTTTGTCAGCCAAGGAAAATCTTTTTGTAGTGTAACATATTATTTGCGATAGATATTATCAAAAGCATTGTTAGTGTATTCCTTGTTCTTCGCAGGCTGAATTAGCCATGTGTTAATGGCAACTTTTCTTTTTTTATGGGAAAGCCAAAAATTCGACCCCCCACAGAATCACAACCCCTGATCTGATTGAGATAAAATTTGGCATGGTTGATTAGGTCAGCTAGATGACCCCTGTGTAAATCCGATCATGGGGGCTTCTCTGCAAATAGGTTCAAAATATACACAAAAATTTTTCTAGCTGTATATATACCTTTTTTAGAAACTCACCTACAGGTCAGACCCTCGGCGGATTTTTGCATGCAATGGCTCAGACGACGCGGTATTGCACAAGGATGTGCCTTTTGGGGGTTAAAAAATTTGAAATTAATATTTAACGTATTTATTTAAAAAATTCCAAAAAATTACAATAGCGCCTATGGGGAAAATTAAACATTTCTTTAAACGGTTATAACTTTGGCTGTGTATAAGATAGTCATAATTTTTTTGTTTTATGGTATGATTTTCAGGGATGGCCAACCTAACACTGTCATTCAAATTTACTCTGGACTCTCCATGGTTGCCATAGCAACCAAATTTGGAATAAAATGGACTATCACTCGGCTTCTGCTAGAGATATCTGCGAGATCTTTGCGCCTATAGCAGGTTTTCGGGGTTGGGCCATCGAATACTGCCAACAAAATTTTACCCCCACTGACCCTTGTTGCCATGGCAATGAAATTTGAGACAAAAGGGCTATGATTTGGATTCTGTAACAGATATTTCCTAGATCTTTGCATCTAGTGGGAGGTTTTGGGGGACAGGCCAATCTAATTCCACCACAACCGACCCTTGTTGCCATTTGAATGTCATGTGACCCCAAATGGTCAAGATCATGATTGTAAAATATCTATGGCCAGATATCTACGTAACTGATTAACTGTAGGAAAACATTATTTTACTAATAAGACAGCAAATATAAATGTACAAAACATAACACTTGTTAACGGCAACATTTAAGGACTTGCACATCGAAAACAGCAAAAATTACAAAAAGTGATATTATTCAGCAGCACATTGACACACAGTCAGTGTGATGCGGGCAATATAATTTTGTAATTTTTGCTGTTTTCGATGTGTGAGTTTTTTAATGCTGCTGTTAACAAGTGTATAAACTTATGTTTTGTACGTTATAACTGATAAACATATAGCATACTAGAAGTAACATTTGAGTTATTGTTCAGCAGAACAAAGTGTGTATAATTTTTTTCTGACTGTTGTGTTGTAGCTTGCTTTTATATTCTGCATCGTTCAAGCTCAAGCTCAGCCCAACAAGTTTTTATATTTGCTTGCCTTTAACATGCTACGTACGCCACTTTCTGTTCCAATAGTTTTGCTCATCGATTTTGCAAAAACTGTTGTTTACTTGTTATCTGTTTCAAGTCGGTTATCACCCAACTGTCATTTGATGCCCCTCTTGAAGTAATTCCACATGGATATCGTCAGAACTTTATACTAGAAATAAGAATCTGTAGGTTACATTTTTTTCACTAATAGCACACTCTAACTTTAGTCAAATTATCTGTAGAGCACTGGTGTTGATTTAAGTTAGGTTTTATTTCAAAAGTTGAAAAGGCTAAAGGTGTCTCTTGCTCTTTATAGTCTGACAGCTATATAGAGTGTTGCCTGTCATATGAGATCACGCAGTGTTGCCTGTAACTGGCCATGTGTGAATGCACTCTGTTTCAATTCCAGCCATGCAGATGATACTTGATGTTTATCTATTATGGAGGGATGGAAGGCTGAGTTGGCTTTGGTGGTTAGTAATATACCGAGATGGTTTGTCTGGTAAGGTAGTCTCCATGATGTTTCATGTAACGTCTGCTGTGTCATTCTGTATTTGAGTTTCTCAATTGTTTTTATAGTTTACGCCATCATTCTGTTTAGGATTAAAAATTATGCACTGTGATCTGTTATTTTATATTGGTGGTTTGATTTGCTTTGCAGTGAGCTGCTTTATTGGTGGCATTAATGTACGTATTAAATGCATTTATCTTGCAAGTTCTGTCTGTATATTTTGTCATTATGTGCACAGTATATGCTGTTTCTGGAAAAAACCTAAGCAGTTAGGTGTTACTTGATCACTCCACCGGCTATATCTCAGATGCTGAAGATAGATATCCCATTGCTTCTTTACTGATTAAATATATCTGTTTTCAAATGTTAGTCATTTTGTAATATTTTGACAAAGGTTTCTTGCATTATCACGAGAGGATTCATTACTGATCTGGAATTATTATGTTCAACTTGGTTTATTAAATTACTTATTACAGGTTATTCATTTGGGGAGGGGCACAATACCCGTTACCAATCAGTTCAGGATTTAGGGTGTATAGTTTATATTGTCATATCTTGATTGAAAACTTTTACTACCTTCTTTTTCGTCATCATCATTATACACATTGCCCACAGTTAGATAATTAACGCTGTTCTTATCGCCTACTTTTTTCTATATATTTCTTAGTGTGTCTGGTAAATTGTTCTGCAGGCATGGTGGTACAGAAAAGGACATTTGGTGAGTGCTACTGTTGTTTGGTTGCTATTTGGTTAAATGTGGCGAAAGTGCTGCATTAGAGGTTAATTAACAATATGTGCTATATAAATGTACATTTCACTTACTTGCTTACTTACAAGTTGGCTGTAGTAGGAGCAAATTTGTACCAATAGAGACACAGCTTGGTGCATATATAAACTAGATTCTGCATTTGCTAGTCTGCAGAAATTTTAAAGATAACATGCATGATATGATCTTTGCCACTCATTGTATTTCAGCAGTTTTTATGAGCATTACTTTTCCTTGCTTAAAGCTCCATAAACACGTTTGTTTCCAGCACCGATGACTGGTAGATGAAAAATAAATGTAAGCATGCTGTAATGCAGTACGTCCAAACACTAACAGCTGCAGGTCGTCTAGGACACTGTCAGAAGTTTCTTCTTTGAACAGAATGATTGTGACACATATTGAACAGATTAAGGCAGATATTTCTGCCATGAAACTGTGTGCTGAAATGTGGTTGACTGCAGACGGGTGACAAGTACTGGTATGTGTTGACCGTTGCGAGCGTCATTATCTGGCAATGTGTTGCCACTGACATCTATGCCTTTCATTCGTCACCGAGCGCCGCACCGCTGCACAATGTAACAGTCGCAACCACTACATCTTCCACGTCTTCCACGACGTCCGTCACCACGGCTCCGATAACTACTGCACATGCTTGAATTAAATTCCATTTGCGAGACCTGTGCTTTGGAGTTTTGTACTGGTGTGTTTTCTACTTTTGTTTCGCTGCGGCTTAGTGTGGTATAGCATTGCTATGAAATTTATGAACTGTATTTATTGGTTACATTACAGTTCCTTATAAAAAGATGTAGATAACAGGAGACTTGTTATTTGCTATCACTATGTGTTTGTGCCCATCTCCAGGTAACCCCAGTGGTGTTAACCTGTTAAGTTTATTCATTTTTAGAGCTGTCAAAGCGTTAATTTTTTTAACACATTGCGTTAATTTTTTAGCGCATTAATTAACGCATTGGTAATGCACTCAGGCCCATGTGTTTTTGCGCGTTATGTTAATCAAGCAATCATATAGCATTGGATAAAAAAAAGTGATATTTTGCTGGTTGTGTTTTCCCCAGGTAGTGCAGAAACAAACGTTGGTGAGGTGGGAAAGTGAATAGTTATTTGATGGCAATTTGTATCAGGAATATTCTTACCAAAAATTATCAAAATCTGATAATTGGTTTTCAAGTTACAGTTGAAAACGTTGGGGATGCTTTTTTGGGACACAATACAATGTGGACCATAAAAACGTGACACTTTACTTTTGTCCATATCTTCGCCAATTATTGACGATTTTCAAAATTATTTCACTGGCACACTCTGTAGACAATTTGCAATAATGTGATTAATATATATCCCACCACACAGTAAATGCATCTCTACGCTACTTGTGAATTATAAATGTAAGCAAAAACTAACGATAATAACAAAAATTTAGGTAAATGAAAAAACTTCAGACCAGCATTGCGATGAATGATTCGTATGTGTTATACCCACGCAGTCTAGTGTCATACAGACCATTCCCTGTAATGTTAGTCTGAAGTGTTTTTTTTCAATGTTACAATATGTTTGTTTGTTATTATCGTTAAATATGCATATTTCATTGATATTTCACAAGGTTGTGTAGAGACGTTGTCGTGGGGTATGTAATAATCACGTTATTGCAAATTGTCCACAGAGTGTGCCAGTGAAAGAATTTTGAAAATCGATCAATAATTGGCAGAGATAAGGACAGAAGTAAAGTGACACATTTTTTGGTCCACCCTGTAGTTTCACATCATTTTGACAACTGCTATCCAGGAATACCTCGGTAGGTTTGTTTATCCCACTGACTTGCATCAACAGTGTCGGCTTTTACAGCAAAACCTTGTTACCGTTAATATTGTTACCACTGATACTGATTGTCACTGTTATATATTATCCAGCTCTCTTCTTTAAATTATCCACAGGACAATGCAGCATTATGAGTTAAGGAAGTTGAAGTTTTTTGACAGACAGTGTGCACATTTCCAACAGAAGAGATTACGGGTGTATAAAAGTTAAATTTTTATCCCTAAATTTTCATTCCCAAAATGAAAATTTCAGCCCAAAATTTTGTATTTTTGGAAGAAAATTTTTCCATGAGAAGACAATTTTCTGACAGGCTAAAATTTTCCTCCCCCACTGTAATGTAGCTAATGGATAGTATGACTAAATGTACTGTACAATGTTTATATGCATTTAAATTAGTGATGTATGTAAGCTGGAATAGAAATATATGTACACTGTGTTCTGAGAAACACCCACTCACGTTTTCTTCCATATCTCCATGGAAAATGTTCAGATTTCCGCAAAATTTTCAAAGAGTGTTTAGGAGGAAACATGTATAATCATCTTTCCAGCGGTGGAATACGTTTCCTACTAAACATTCCCTGAAAATTTTGTGGAAATCTGAACATTTTTCACGGCGATACAAAAGAAAACATGAGTGCGTGTTTTTTTTCTGAGCACAGAAATGAAACAGGTAACTTATTGGCATTTACTGTATAATTGTGTACAAAAGTCACTTTCTGAGCAATCGTGTGTTTTTGTTATTTGTTGAAAACTCTACTTGCAAACTTACTACTAAAATTTTTACTAACTAATCATTCTTTAGCAAAATAACTATGTCAAACCATCTGGCAAATGTGTAGTGTTCTTTGAATTTGATTAACAATTTTGTTGTCCAATGTTAATGCAACTACTTTCATAGGCAGCCCCATAGGAAGGTTGCACAAGATCATTGCAATGACCTGCAAAAAAATCTGCACAATTTTCATGTAATATGGTGCATTCTTGGGTTGTCCAAGAAGAAATAAAGATCTTATGGATTCTATTCTGCTGCACGGCTACCATAAGCACATCCACACATCTGTTACAACAATATAAAAATAGACAGTTTTTAATTTCTTTGGTAAACGTGCACCATGTAGCATATACACGGTGTTTCATAAAAACAACCCCTTTTTCTTTCTTTTATAATTCACTCAAATGATGACCAATTTTCATGAAATTTTTACCAGTTGTAGCTGAAGAAATAATAATTCAAAATATTTCAACAAAATATGGCTAACACTGACGTTACAATGTGTCACGGGTACATGGATCTCGACTGGTTTTGTCAGTTGCTACCCTGCTCCGATGGTGAGAAACCTGGTTCATTGATGACGAATTCTTGAAGTTTTACAGCTGCAGCCACAAAAAATGCGCAAAGCAATCGCATTTACATGTCTGTAGGGATAGTTGACTTTCACATGTTCGAGCAAGACAGTGCACTAGGACACCGAGCTTGCGAGAAGGTTGAGTTTTTGGATTGCGAGACGCATGATTTCATGTCTCCATGCTGCTTAGTGCTGACATGATGAACGTTTTTCATCAGATTAAGTTATCGAAACGGGATAGCAACTGACAGCACCAGTTGACACAAAAGTTGTACCAGTGACACATGACGTCAGCGTTACGTCACGACTAGCAAAGAATATTTAATCAACTGCCATATTTAGTAGAAATGTTTTGAATTAGTATTTCTTTAGCTACAACTGGTAAAAAGTTCATGTAAATTGATCATCATTTGAGTGAATTATGAAAGAAAGAAAAAGGGGTTGTTTTTTTATGAAACACCGTGTATATTATGCAGTCTGACTAATGGAAACAGTTCATAGTACACGAGGTCATCAGTAACAAGTAAGTCGCCAACTTCATCTGTTCCTAAAAATTCATCACAGATGCTTCCAGCAATACTTTTCCATCAGAGACCACTAATGATCAACCACATCTCAAACACATCGCTATACAGCATACTGTAAATTCTAGTACTCTCAACTATTTCACAAGGTAGTGTAGCAACCGTTTGAGTTGTAGTCAGATTCTGCAGTAAAACAACTATTAACGACGGTCAAATGTGACGCAATTACGACAGAAACTTGGCTGCTTATGTACAAAATGTGAAACAAATAAAACCAGAAAATTGGAGCAAAGCCCAACGCGAGTCCGCCCGGCGCCATAATTTTGATTGGGGGGTTAATTCAGAGGGGGTAAAATTTCTCTGCCAGCAAAGTCACGTGGCCCGAACTCAAATGCATTAGCATAATGCAGAACGCACATTGTTGACTTAGGGTGGGTCAACATGAGCGCTTGTAACTTTGTTCGTAGTGGACCGAAGTTCACAATTTTTTTTGTTCAACGCCGGAAAGATCGTTCTCGTTAACACCGTTTACAGTTTGTCGTTATCTTCATCCATTCCAGAGATATTTGCACTCAAAGTCGAATGTTTTCCTGAATAACGCCAAATTTGGGGCATTTTTTGCCTTCCCAAATTTTAAGGGTCGGTACCCCTCAACCTTGTATCCAATTTATCGTGCCTGAATAGCGGCACGTCACGTGCTTGTTTCGTTTGGCTAATCTCACTACGCCAGAAGTTATAAGTGCTCATTTACTAAATTTTAAGCAAATTTTTGACCCAACTTGGAAAAAAATTGTAAGGGAGACCCCATCCCTGGTGTGGGGTGCGCTAGCAAGACTTGGTTATTCTCTCGCGGGTGTAAAAATTTGGCGGCACAGCACCTCCTAGGGGCCAAAATATGGTATTCCAAAAAGTCGATTTGGGTGGGTATGATTCCACCCTTAGATCTCTGAAATTGGTGAACCAAAGTTCACCGCACTTTTTCCCTAATGCAGGAAGAATCGCAGTAGATCATGTACTTGTCTGATTTTGAATATCTTCTTCGGTTCCGGAGATACTGGCCGTCGAACTTTGAAGTCATCCGAAATTGTGCCAAATTTTGCATGTTTTTGGTCCCTAAATATTTTTGGTTGTAGGCCTCCGAAATTTTGGACCGGCGTTATAAAATTCAGCCTAGTGCTGATCACCGTGCAAAATGTCCCACTGATTGGCCGACGCATCTCGGAGATTTCGTGTTGGAATAAAAAAATAATTTTAAAAAACATCTGTGCTAAAAAACAAACAACGTGCAACATTTAATGTTCATCTTCATCTTAACTGGGCTACTTTAGAGTAACTTCAGGTTGGGCTGAAAACCCCCAAAGATGCCCTTTCTGCTGCCAAACGAACACTGTGTCAGTATTGAAAAAATACAAAATGCGTTAAATATAGAAAGTAATACACACTGTAGTAAACTAATGGAATGCTAGGCCTTCCACATTTTTATACTGTAACAATATATCGTACTAATACAAATAATGCTTCTTTTAATGACATGTTTAAAGCAACATTATACAAATCACATTACTACAGTAAAATTGCACAATCAAAATAATAACATACATTGAATAAATGATCTATGGTGTATAGCTGTACATAAGTTAGTGAATCAAGGCCTCTGTAGAAATATGTAAACACCTGGATTTGTAGTAGGACTTTATTGTGTTATTTTAAGACAATGAGTGCCTGATTAATGACTACTATTAATCACATGTTCTCAGGTTGCACAGAACCAAAAATTTCAAAATATAGCAAATTACTTGGCCAGGAAATATTTCTTTTCTATTTCTGCTAAGAGAGAGGAGAGAGAGAAAGTTTATTTTCCATAACAAAATAAACACAACCTCCTTGATTCACCAAATCAGTCAAAATGAAGCCTTATCAAGAATGCAGCTCAATTATGCAAAGTTATTGTATACATCTGCAGCTATAAAAACAAGAAATTTGAGCTAATGCTTACGAGGCACGCGAAAGCCTGTAGCAGTTCCTGTTCACAAACTGTCAGTCTATCTCCAGCCATTTCGTCACAGTTCATTCTTGGAGTGTGCACTGCAGCCGAAGATCGCAAAAATCAATAAAAACCCCTTATTTTGCAAGTTCAGTGTCTTTAAAAGTCATCGATGCTGATACGACTAAAAAGCTCGTCACTGGGTGCCTATCTGCAACCGTTTTCACAAAAGACTTGCCAACAACGGTAAATTAACAACTTTTACAGGGGTACTGCTCTTTGATGCCCTTGTGCGCAGGTTTCCTTGAACCTAGAAAATCGAGACTTGGACCGTCAAAATCTACGTTCAATGCTGAAAATTTCATATGCAGCTTCTCCATGTCTATCTCAATTGATTTCGGAGCAATTCGCTCTTGAAATGTGTCTCGCAGCCTGAAATCGCCAAAAATCTATGAAAACCCCTATTCTGGAATTCAAGGTCATCCAAGGTCATTGAATTCGGTGGAAATCGAGAGCCAGTGTACGACTTCCTATTAGTGATTAATAGTAACCTAGGCCCTATCTCACACCGTTATTGAGATACAGCGACCTATTGGCTAAAAATCACAAATTTTTCCTGCCCACTTCTCATTTAGCACCCTTAAGATTTCAGGGTGACCACCTTCAAATTTATGGAAAACCTTTACGGTTCTTGAAACTAGAGTCTTCTAGGCAGCTGATGGTTAAGATTTGGTGATCCTAGCTTGCAGTGTTTTTGACTGATCCACCTGTGTGACGGACGGACAGACAGACAGACAGAGACAGAATTGCAATGGCTAAGATGCGCTAAAGCAGTAGCTGCTTTCACGCGTAAAAACTGCCCCGAAGTGTGCAATATATTTGGTCTGCTGTCACTTTGTTCACAAAGATCTGACATGCTCCCTGCTAACAAAACTGCAGCTGATTTGATCTGTAGACTGGTCACCTGTTACACTTCAGTTATACTTCAGTTATCATCTTTTTAATACTTCCTAGTTCACAGTTTCAAAATGTACTGAATCAGCAGAAAGAAATTCAGTCTGAGTACTGCGAAACGTAAGTCCTCGGGAAGAGTCCGCGAGACACCTGTGTGTTGTCTCTCGTTATCTCGCCCATCCACCAGTTGGGGTCGTTCTTCTGCAGCACTTGAATGATGTCGCCACGTCGGAACTGCAATTCCTCAGGACTCTCTGGAACGAAATCGTAGTTGGCAACCACCTTGATCTGAAAACAGAGCACAAAATTGCACCTATACAACTACACTGTGAAGCAAAAAAACACACACCAAAATTTATCAATCTTAACTTGAAAAATAAATTATCGGATTTTTAATAATTTTTGGTATGAATATTCCGGACACAACTGGCTATCAAATGACCATTTATGTTTCCACCTCACCGAACGTCTGTTTCTGCACTACCTGGGGAAAACAGAACGAGCAAAATATTACATTTTTATTCAATGCAGTATCATTATTTGATTCAAATAACACCCATTTAGTGCATATTGTCAAAATTTCTAACACTTTGGCTGACAGTTTATCCAACTGTTTATTTGTGCAACTGCTAACAGAAAATATTCAAAATATCAGCCATTTGTGGAAACACAGGCAGGGAGATGCATTCTCCATTCATTGATAGCAATCTTGATGATGTTCTGCTTCAGACATCAACCAGTCGCTTCTTGAGTTGATTGATATTTCTAATGTCGTCCCATAACAAACACTGCAAACATTTTCGAATGGACTGTGATCAAGGCTGATAGGGGGTACAAGTCTGGAGTGATGAAATTTGCTGATGCTTTTTCTTTATTTTAACTCATGTTGCATTTGTTGTTTCTCCAGGTAATGCAGAAACAGACGTTATGTGAGGTGAAAATTTGAATAGCCATTTGATGCCCAGTTGTGTCAAAAATGTTCATACCAAAAACTATTAAAATCTCATTATCCTTCTCCAAGTTACTATGACTAATGTCACAAATATTTTTTGGCGTTTTTTGTTCATTTTAATGCCAATTTTATGTGTTTTGAGTTTCCCAGGTAGTGCAGAAGCACATGTTTGGTGAGGTGAAACTTGAATAATCATTTGATGGCCAGTTGTGTCAGGAATAGTTGTACAAGAAATTATTAAAATCTGATAATGCACCTTCAAGTTATGATAGATAAATTTTGGTGTGTTTTTTATGCCTCACAGTGTGTAGTGCTTGAAAAAATGGACGTACAGTTTTTCCGAGACAACTTTAGCAAATTTAAACATATTTTTCGGCATAAAATTTGCTTTCAAAATTTACCTACCTATCAATCTAGTGCTCATTGTCACCATTGGTGACAAGTGTGCTAAAAGATGATCAAACTCTGTAAGTTCATCTTTGCTTAACAACCCATTTCACTCCAGATGCTACTGAACACACATAACTAGAAAGAAAAGCAAGTTAATGCAAAACTGAAAGTGAAAAAAAATGCCACGCAAACTGACAAAGAGCCATGCGAACAACTTCTGATGTGGTAACAACAATTTCGATCCAATACACTAAGAACACAAAACTAAGCAAAAAAAAAACAACCATATTAAACATTCGTTTTTCACGACAGTGATAAAAACATACAGAATAAACTAAATAATGCAAAAAAGTTAAACTAGCAAAAGCTACAATTAAAATTACACAAACACATTACACTACAGCTTTCATAGATGAACAAAATTCCACAACCGATATAATAACTAGAAAGCAGTCGTAATCCAAGATTCCTGCCGGATCACCCCCAAAATTGAACCACTGGTATTTTCTACCATGCCCAACATACCCTCAAAATTTCAGAAAGATCCGTCCATAACATTTTGAGTTATCTTGCTGACTCACAGACAGACAAACAAACAAACAAACAAACAAAAACAGGCAAAAACATTACCTTCTTGGCGGAGGTAATAAAAGTAAGTTAAGTATGACAAAATAACTGACACGAGACATGTCTTGCAGGTAGATAGTCTGTGTGCGACTGACTGACGCCGTCCGGTGGTATTTCACCAGCTCATTCACCGAATCAAACTTTACCACCCACAAGAAGTACTTGCCACCATCACGAAGCACCTTGAAGTGCTGAATCTGATTGGCAAATCTGAAATCAGTCATTAGCTAAGCTTTGTTCTGTAAACTTTACAACTATAAGACTTGGTAGTGTAATGATAAGACGTCAGACTAATGATCGACAGGTCCTGGGTTCGACTCCTGGTCTGCTCATTAACAAGTGGTTACTATTTGGATGTGGACAGGTAAACCAACTATAAAACTGACCCAGCCTTTATCTCTCTGAGGTAGGTAAAACAAATACTGGTCTGTTCGGCTGGGATTAAGGCAGGCACATTCACCTGTGTTGGGTATGATCCCATATGGCAGGTGACGCTTAATTAATGCGTTAAAAAAATTAACGCAGTGCATTAATGCATTTAAAAAATTAATGCTTCGACAGCTCTACTTTTACCCTTTAGCTGTCATCAGCAGTCATTATGAAACGTTTGTTAACATCAACAATTGCAATGTACATATATGCATTGCATTCTGCTTGGATATGATTAGGTGTAACTGCAGCATCTCGAAAACATGAGTAGATACAGGACATAATTCGCTGAGAAAATAGGAAGATAGTCGGCCAAGGTTGCATCCAAACCAGCACAGAAATAGCTCTTTGTTATCAGCAAGCCTGTGGGATTAAACAACGTTTAACTGCTGCCAGCAGTCATCCAAACACAACTGGCTACCAGTACTTACTTGACTGAGATGGAAAATTCGCCAGGATAGTTTTCACTGTTCCGTACAAGAAATGCGCCATCCTTCTGCATAAATTCACCCCGATCATTTTTTTCCAACAGCAGAACCTCCGCTTCACTCCGAGACACGCGTCCAACAAACCACCTGGACTCATCGGAACACCACAAACAAGTTGTGAAAGTTATTTTACATGACTTAGAAATAAAAATGGCTGCAACAGTAATACTGGCAGCAAGTGCACAGCTGCAGTGATGAAGGCAACAGATCGATATGGTTTAACTTACAAGTAGCTCTGGAATCAAAAATCAATTAACAATAACTTAACTGTAGGACATTCCGTTTTGCTTTAGCAACTGTTTTAGCAGGAAAATGAATAATGACATGTATAGGATGCATATTAGTGTAACCAAAAAACAAGAGCCCTAACGACCAAAACGCTGTTGAGCTTACGGAGCAGGTTTCATGCTAATGTAATTGCTCGGAACAAAGCCAACAGATCCATTCAGCTCTGCCTTGTACCAGTTCTTGTCTTCCTCTGTGTCGATAATCTACACGCAGCACAAACCAACATGCTCATTCATGCAACGTATTCACAGCACAAAACACAACTAATAAAAACACAGAACACAGCCTGGCCAATGAATTAAAAGCCCGAACCCGGGGTACATCACTTTAACTCTAATCATCCAAAAAGACCATAACTGCTTCAGTCTCAATCATTCAAAACTTACTCGATTCTCAAATCCCTTCCACCAAATACTCTTTGTTATCTCAGCTGACCATGGTTTGGATGTTATACAGAGTGGGCCCAGAAAGTAAGCTATTGCACTTTGTCCATAACTTTGCTAAATATTGATCAATTTTCACAACTTTTTCACTAGTGGACACCGTAAAACATTTGCTGCTCAGGAGCATGCACATCGCACTTATTATGTCGCTACACTACCTTGTAAAATATAAATATTCAAAAACATACAATATCTACAGATGGATAGAAGGTATAATGGCAAATTTTTGGAGTATCTAGCTTAAAATGTTAAAATATGAGTTATAGTAAGTGTCAAAAACATTGAAGAACATGTTAAACATTATTTCAAATAATCTGAACGATTTTACTGTATAATAATTTTCATTGTACATCAATGCTGGTAGATGACTGCAGTCTTGCTCAGTTAAATGCATGAGCATACAGAGCAATGCATTTCAATTGTGCGGCTGTACAAGTTGTGACTATGTTTTGAAAGATAAAAACTTACTCTGTAGCTACAGTAAACCTTTTTAATGCTTATAATAACTTATATTTAACACTTTACTTAAATACTTTAAAAATTTACCACTTAACCTTATTACCATTTGTAGATATAGTG
>Ga0209454_1000884_pt1 | contig 17124 bp, 7 predicted proteins | sample WorMetHERISLAND1_2_FD_187400 | JGI IMG/M metagenome (GOLD analysis project Ga0209454, IMG submission 187400) | Marine gutless worms symbiont microbial communities from Max Planck institute for Marine Microbiology, Germany - Olavius geniculatus... | ecosystem: Host-associated > Annelida >... | reverse complement strand
GTGACAATGGAATTCTGGCATTTGATCATTAGTTAACTGTGTTGTTTCAACGATGTTGTTAAATTGGCGTTGAAGCCAGAACATTTTTGAATGCTGAAAAATCGGTAGGCGGTCATGTTAAAAAGTTTATAACTTCGTCAGTTTTTAACAAAATCAAATTTTATTCGGCAGTTAGATGTAATATGTTTCAGCAAATAAATGTGTAAAATTTCAAGTTAAAATTCTAAGCGGTTGCTGAGAAAACAGCGAAAAACTTTAGGGGGCTACTTTTTTGCCGCACCCTGTATATTTGCTAAAACAAGATTAACACAAAATCGCATGCGAAAAGTGCCAAAAATTAAAACGGCAATGCTTACATGTGCCAGAACTTAACCAGAAACGGACAGGGCTACGTATAAATACGGATGATAATGAGTTCAAGACTGTTTTGGTGTAATCCGTAAGCAGATTTTACTAAAACATTAAATTGATTGATTGATCTGATCTGATCTGATCTGATTTGATTTACTGTTAGTTTATTTGTACATGTAGGCGCCGCCTTATTTCACACCTTAAAAAGCGCCCTTCTATCGTAAACAACACCACTGTGTGGTGTGTTTGTGCACGCTTCCGAGTCTGTTTACTGACGACGTCACGCAAAAAAGTGTGAAGAGAAATCAAAGAACAAACAAAAAAGATAACGTCGAAAAAGAAATGGCACGTATTGACTAAAAATTGTTTTTATAAAATGTTTGCGAAAGTCGAAAACTAGTTTATAAAATTCACAGCAAAAGTAAATTCGATTGCTTACGGCTGTAACGGTAACTGCAATCTTCAATCGCGACGGCGTCAGCATGTTCAGTTTGATACCTCAGAGAAAGAAAGAAAAAAACCAGCATTACTCGGCACGAAGACGAGTATCAAAGACGAGGCCATGATGCCGCGGGAAGCGTTCGGTAGTGATGCATGGAGTCAAGAACTGCCGATTATAAATACGGTGCAGGCGCGTTGAATTAAGAAACGATGCGTCCAGTGAGTGAATGAGTGAGTGAGACTGAGATGGATTCATTGTGCGGAGGAAAGGGCGAGTTAATTGAAAGATTAGTCGCGACTGACTCGACGTCGCTGCTGCCGGTGCAGTCAACAATGGAAACACTCCAGCAGCGAAGGCCGCTGACCATCTGGAGTTCTGGACTGACTGGAGTGATGGAGTCTGACGCACGACTGCATGCACTGCCGTGCCATCCGTCCATCCGTGTGCCGTCCCTCTCTATATATTCCAACACACAGGCCGGAAGTCAAACCATGAATGATGAACGTCGTCGGCACTTTTGCTGCTGTAAGCGTAGTAAAGATCGGTGGTTCATTATAGAGTCGACCACACACGTCGTGCCATGGCCACTGTGAACTGGCGACTCATTGATTGTGTAGCCACAATGCACCGAAATGCATGCAGCAAACAGTAGGCAATATTGAAGCTCAACATTTAGGATTTATACATTTCGAATGTCCGATTCTAGAATATTAATTCTCGGTGAGATCTGAACTTGAACAGTGAATCCTTTTAGTGCTTTCTTGCTGGAATGCATATTCTCACGAGACAAGTTCCGAAAATAGCTAATGGTAAGCTATAAGTGCGATATGTTCCGTCCGAGAAAGGTATCTCCTAAGTTGTAAGTTGTAACCATCCACGGAGTACAATCTGATTATATAGGCTACGAGTGAACAAAAGACGGAAAGTTTTTGCTCCCTGCAGAAAAAAGTGTTGCTGCGGGGTCTTGTGCACACAGCGACCCCTCATTCGGGTGATGTAGGCGTGACGGTGGCGTATATGGGCACTGGGCAGCAGCGTTGATATCAATAAATCTGCGTCGTGTTCTCAGCTAATTGACAGCTCCACCCACGGCATGAGACCTGTCCACGGTTCACAGCGACGGACGTGTCATCATGGAGTGTGCCACCTGGACTTGCATGACCGGCCCTAGTGGACAGCCCACCACCCACCGTGTGACAATTTGGTCTATGTTAAACCACACTATGGAGTAGGACAGGTGAATGACGAACCTATTTATATACAGTCCACATTTATTCACGCCAGCCCAGAGTTACGGTCACTATAGTGTAAGCCTACGCTGTCGTTCACGGACACGCGTAAGTGCACCAACCGGACGACCCGTCATACCACTGCAGATATAGCGCTAGAAGCGTCCGCCGAATAAGGAATCACAAATACTGGAGCCATCGACACATGACCACGCACTTCGGACGACGGGCAGAGAGCCGAAGAACAACTTCAGCATTATCCAATTTCGGTACCTTTTAGTAGGCTACTGCCGATTTAGCCAGTATAGCATACTATTTGAAGGCAATCGGGATTTCAGTAGAGTAATATCAAGAAAGCAAAAAAATGCGAAGAAATAGTGAAAAACCTCAGAAAAAAATGTTCGGCGTGAAAACAACATTCTGTTGAAATTTGGCGGAAAATATCAAGTCGCCCTAAAACCGTGTATTAAGTTTATACCAAGTGGCAGTGGCGGATCTAGAAGTTTGGAATAGGGGGCGGACGGGTAAGAGGTGGGATCTGGGGGGCACAGCCCTCTCCCCAGAAAATTTTTGAAAATTTTATCCAAAATTAATGCATTCTAGTGCAAAATTTTCTCTTGTTTTAAGATGCATCCGGTCAATTGGGGGCGGCCCCCCGCCCCATCCCTTGAATCCGCCACTGCCAAGTGGCAAAATCCCCAGAAATCTCCCACATGTCGCGGCGTCGACTAAGCATCTTCACGCGCTGATGTCCATTTTTCGGCAATATGTCACTTGCTCTGGGTGGGCAGTCGACAGGTCCTTGGCTGGCCTAGGCCTATACTGGTCACGGCCAGTTTGCTTTGTCCACTATACAGCGCCGCCCACAACTTGCTGACCACTCGCACCTCAGAAGTAACTCATCATCGCAAACTCAAAACTTACGAAAGACGTTCAAACAGTTCTGAAACTCGATACGCTAGGCCTACAGTAATTTTTCCCAATTTGTTTCAATCTATATATCAGTAACATGTACAGTTTTAGGATGTACTTAGTTAACGCATGTTTCTTGTTTGGCAATTCTTTTAGTTATTGTCCGAGATCAAAGCTCATAGAAGTAGATAGTACAGTCTATTAAATTAAACATGCACATTTACGCAAGCGCATAATTATCTACCACATTGTGCTAATGCTATGTCGCGAATCATATCCCCGCAACTCAAAATTCTACAGACCTAGTCATTGTTCCCATTCACGAACGAATGCCTTCCGCTACCACTGGAGTGATTATAAGAACAAACAAGCAATTTAAGCAAAGCTCACGTAACGCGCGATAGCAGCGGTCCTGCCACTTTAGCAATCAGTGTAGGCCTACAGCAATAAGAAATTAATGCATCTTGAAAGCGTACTTAAATTTAAAGCCTCCGTAGGAAACACTCCTTTAATTTAAAACATCAAAACTTAGATTCTTAAAAAATGCACGTTCTATGCTAAAAATGTCATACGCAGGTTGTCCAGGTCCATCTCCAGCCATTTCGGCGCAATTCACTCTTAAAATGTGTGTCGCAGCCGGAAATCGCAAAAAAATCAATAAAAACCCCTACTTTGGAAGTTTAAGGTCATCGACGTTGACACCAATAGAAAGCTTGTCACTATTGCTTGTTATGATGAATAGCATGTCTGTGCCTATATGCAACCGTTTTCACGCTACACGAGATAATTGCGGTAAAATAACCACTTTTTAGGGGGTAGGCGTATTTGATGCCCGTCTGCGCCGGCCTCCTTGAACCTAAGGAGTCGGAACTTAGACTACTAAAATCTACGTTTAATGCCGAAAAGTTCATACAGGTTGTCTTGGTCTATCTCCAGTCATTTCGTCGCAATTCAGTGTTAAAATGTGCGCTGCATCCAAAAATTGCAAAAATACACTAAAAACCCCTTTTGGGGGGTTCAAGGTCGTTCAAGGTCATCGATATTCATAAATCTAAAAAGCCTGTCACCAGTGCTTGTTATGATAAGCAGCATGTCTGTACCTATCTGCAACCGTTTTCACACTATACGAGCCAATAACGGCAAAATAACGTGCTTTTTAGAGGGGGTACCCCTCTTTGATGCCCTCGTTCTATGGGAACCCCCGCACCCAGGGGTATGAAATTTTGTCACGAATAACTATGATGCAGCCCATGTGAAGATTTCGTGATTCTAGCTTGCACTGTTTTGACACAATACAGCAGTATGACGGACAGACGAACAGACGGACAGACGGACGTCTATACATAGGCCATGGCTAAAACGCGCGAAGCATTCTGCTGACGCACATAAAACATTTTCAACAAAAATTGAAACGACCACTTACGAGCTGCTTTCTAAAGCGAATTAAGAAAGAAATTTCTATAACGCTGGTCTGAATTGTTGCATATATTGCCTATACATAGCTGACACACTTATTTGCACATATCGAACGTATTAACTCAGTAAAGAGTTACCAAATTCAGTGCATGTATATAATACTGACCCTGACTCTGATCTCGGTGAGGTTGGTCCACGACGCGATCTCTTCCCGCGCCGTCATATCAGGGTATCGATTACGCTGGAAGGTCGCCTCGAGGTCCTGCAGTTGCTGACTGGTGAAGTGGGTCCGCTGGCGGCGCTGTCGACCACCTCCGACACTACTTCCGGTTGTGCTGCTTCCGGTGCTGCAAGGACCCGACAGTGACGTCATTGGCGACGAATGAGGTCGCATGCGGTCAGTGCTAGGTCGTCGCTTGGTGTCCTCGCACCGGTCCACTGATGACCCACCTGCATACCACGCATAGACATTAGGACTTCAGAGGTGCACAAAGCGGCAGAAGTGAACCCAACTGAAATGTCGTCAGTTCAGTTGAGTTGCACAGGCTGTATTGAGCGAAGAAACAGCATGACAGTTCAGTTCATTTCCGTCGTCGATTTTTTTGCCTTTACGACCGCCAGCAGTTTCTGAAGTTGATGAAGTAAGTCAAAAAAAAGAAAGAACGTAAATGCCATGTTAGGCTATATAGATTCACGACGAGTGTATAGTTTTTAAACCAGACGTAAAGCAGTTTTTCTAACAAAATTGTTTTCATCAAAGAAACACAGAAAATAAAGACAAAAAGACACACATTGTCTGACACACAACATAATCATTTCGCACAGTCCACAACTGTACTATTGTCGTTCGTTTAGTCAATTCGACCTTTCTAGCTGTTTTAGGTATTTCGAGCATAATTCTAAATCAGAGCAAAAAACTTCAACAGGTTACAAAGCTAGGTAAGGGCGATATGAGTCAAAACTCGAAAACAGCAAAAATGGTTTTGGGGCGATATTATCGCGTGTTGAATTTCAGACTGGCCCTTACAAGACTAGCCATTCTAAATACTTGAAAAATATTACTGTAGGCCTATCTTAAACAAAAGATACTTTTTTCTAGGTGCCAAGCTAAGCTAAGTGAAAGCCGTTTTCGAGTGTTGACTCATATCGTTTTTACTTAGCATTGTAAACTGCGAAAGCGGCTTGTGAGAATGCGTAGGCCTATGTCCGTTATGTAAGTTTTTACTCAATGTAACGGTCTATAATTATATTGTTCAGCTATAATTTTCTGTTACTGGCACGCTGCCAGCGTTGCAGCTGGTGACGTCACAGGCAATGAATAATCTGCTGCTGGCCTACTGACGTCATAGTCACTATGACGTCACGCCACTGCGCGCACACGCAGAGAGAACGATAGACTAAAATTCAGACATGCCTGGACGTGTTTTTCTACCATGGGCATTCACTGCAATATACGTGGTGTCAGCACGGACTGGTGTACTACATTGTTTTGGCTTGCGACTTCTGTTTTTGTATTTTTATTTCAAGTATTTAGAACGGCTAGTCTCGTAAGGGCCAGTCTGGAATATGGCTATAGGGTTATATATGTGATTGGTATTTATTGAGAGCGAAGTTGACAAATGACTGAAACTTTTTTGTTCGTGAGGTTGGGCGAGGCAGAGGTGTGCTAGAACGTAGCCTGGAAGTTACAGAAGTGTTGCGAAGGGGTGGGAGGAGGTGATGGAGACATGAAGACGGATTGCACATATTTTGAAAAAAGATAGGGACAGTTTATCGCTTCTATCTTTTAATGAATTTAGATTAGAGACAAATAGGAGATTGGTATATGACATACCACGAGAAAAGGTGAAGATAATATGTATTGCTCGTTTTTGAATTGAATCCTATCCAACTGCTCAGATTGGGCGCGGGTAATAGAATAATGCCATAATGGAGAACCATACTCAAAAACCGGGCGAATTACTGACGTGTAAAAAAGTAGTAATTGGTGTGATGGGACACCTAATCTCCTAAGTTGTTTTAAAAAGTAGAGTCGTTTACTTGCTTTTGATACGATGAATCACAGAACGAAACAGTATAGCCTTAGTATAGCTATACAAAAACACCGATAACGTAACATGGCTAAAGTATATAGACATGTCGGCTTTGTAACAGTGGGTTGAAATCACTGGGCGCCTCCTACCTATCGGTTTCTTTTTCCGGGGCAGAGATGACGATGACGTCATTGACGACGTAATGCATGACGCGCTAGAGACGCTGTTGTTGCTGGCTCTCGCCTCCGTATCTTTGCCGATGATGTTATCGCCATTACGACACGGACGTGTTTCGCCGTGTAGTGTAACCACGCCGTCATACCCGCCGCCGCTAAGCACGGCGGGCGCCATGCTATCGGGCAGGAAGGACGACCGTCGTGGCCGGTCCCAGAATGTCCCGGCAGCCGTGACGCCGGGGCGCCCTGCACCGCCAGTGTCGTAGAACGTGCGAGTGACAAAGTCTCTCGAGACGAGCGCGGAGCTCGGAGTCGAGTCAAGCGTTGAGTCGACGACCGATGCGGTCCGCGGTGAGCGCAGCTGATGGCAGGACGGCAGAGTCCCGGAGTCCGGGTAGAACGCTGCTGCAGCGGCGGCCAGGTCGACGCCGTCCGACTGACTACCAACGGTACGATAGACACCCGACGAGCCGGCGTCCAAGACTGAGTACTGATGCAGGCGCCGATCCATCTAATCACAAGTATCGACAAGCTGGCCGCGCGCTAGCTGCCGGATACTGCAGGATTTCGGACGGTAATCCGCCAAGCTCTTGGGGCGGCGAGCGGCGACTTTTCTCCGGTGCCAGTACAAATCCAGTTTATGCAGGCGGATCGCACGCCGGTTAAAGCGCTAGCAACGACGACGTCCGAGACGTCCGCATTTTAAATCGCGCCGGATTTGTTGTCGAGCGGCGGAAGTGCATTGATCCGGTGGAGTGGGGAGGCGACCACACACGTGGACGCGGACGCTGATTGGCTGCGGCGAAAGGATTAGAGCTGTCAATCACAGCGCCGCGGGGCGGAGTCAACGTTCATAGTCGTCGCCGGCGCATGGATTAGCGGTAAAGCCGATACGTCAGTGGCGTGGATTAGTGAATGTACTGCCGGCGCAGCGCACAGCGCGCGAAGTGCAGACCTTTCCATCAAGGAGTTTGTGGGACAGGAAGCTGATGACGGGGGTAGTCGGGTGGGAGAGTTACCTCAAGAGAGCGTTATGTTCTCTCCGCTTCGCTGATTTGACGACCCTGTCTGAGCAACTTTCCACTAGATAGATATTTTCCTGCAGCGAAGCGTTAAAATAAAAGGACGAAGAAGATAAATTTATTCATCAAATTAATCAATATTTATCCCAATCATATAAAACGTTCAAAAAATCATATTTGCAGTAAAATTAAGAACTTCAAGCGATCTGTACCCAAATGTTTGTATACTTGTTTATAGTCATTTCTTTCAAAATGCTTTTCTTGGTTGCACACACTTTGATTTTGTTTCGTTGTTAACCAAACGTATCTGGTTGACAAAAGCTTAAATCAGCCTCCACCAGTCGTCCAGCAGTTATTCTGTTTTACCACATTCAGTGAAGACGCATTTCCGGTTTTGGTGCCAACGTATTAAACGAGCTTTTATCGGACATTACCTCTGCACCGTCTTACAGACAGACACGGTGTTTCATAAAAGGCACTCTTTTTCTTTCTTTCATAATTCAGTCAAATGATGATCAATTTACACAAAATTTTTACCAGATGTAGCCAACAAAATACTTATTCGAAATATTTAGACAAAATATAGCTGATAGTTAAATATTCTTTGCTAGTTGTAATGTAATGCTGACGTCATAGTATGCTGCGAGTACAAACTGGCTTGTTGCAATCGGTGCTGACAGACTTGCTAGCTGAATAGCTGCACTGCATCGATGGCGAACTTCATCTGATTTATTGATGACAAACTGTTGAAGTTTTAACAGCCACAAAAATGCCTAAAACGATCACTTTCACGCACTTGTGGAGATAGCTTAACTTTTACACCTTTCAGCAAGACAGTGCACTAGCACACTCTGCTTACGAGATGGATGAGGTTTTGGATTGTGAGACACCCGATTTTATGCCTTCATGTTGCCGTACTGACACGATGAACATTTTTTTCATCAGTAAACCAGATAAAGTTTACCATCGAAGCAGAGTAGCTACTGGCAGAATCAGCTGAGACAAGCCAGTTTGCACTCACGACACATTATGACGTCAGCATTACATTACGACTAGCAAAGAATATTTAACTAACGGCCACATTTTGTTGAAATAATTTGAATTCGTATTTCTTCAGCTACATTTGGTAACAAAATTCCATGCAAATTGATCTCCATTTGACTGAGTTAGGCCTATAAAAGAAACAAAAAGGGTGCCTTTTATGAAACACCGTGTATGTATACGGTAGCCTTAAAAATAATAAATGATTTAAGCCAGGTTAAATCCCTCTATGATAATGACGATGATGAGGATAGCCAATAATGCACACACACATACGTTCACTTTAAAACGATGTCGTACTGAAGTGCTGTCACGGTGCAGCCGCTGCGGCGACTGTTTACCAATTTATGACCGCGGTATATCATTGTCAGCATAGACACAACACACGTTAAACAATTTAAAAAGTTGAAAAATGTGTTTTATGGAAAAAAAAACATTAAAACGTTTGTACTCGGCGTACACAGCACAACCTCCTTTCCACGTGACGTGTTGAGTAGATCAATACCGTTTTGTCATATTCGTCTATATAAATATTCCAATCAAAAAGATTCTGCTCGACTGCGTGATATGACACGCAAAAATATATCTAAATGCAAAATTCACTTTTTCTTGATATAGCAATTCGATTTTTCGTATATAGTTATTTTAAAACATCGTAACTTTTACACTGGAAAAAAAACATTTTCGTTTATTGCAGCAGTCAGTGGCCGACTGACGTCGACAATACGATAGACCATAGGCCCCTATATGCATGATCGTGTTGTGACAGCACAAAGTGGGTCCACGCGTTTCATCCTGCGTCCCAATCACATCCTGCAGTGGACGGCCGGACTAAGCTGTCAATATCCGGACTGGAAGATCCGGCAAGGACTATGGGATATGAAAATACGGACAGAATGTCAGGATGGACGGACGACGACAAAGCATAACGAGCGACACAGTTATTGCCATGTTCGCCTCTAGCACGTTATGAGCCAACGGCCATCAGCGACGTGCGTCAGCCACTGCGGCACAGTAGGCCTAATACTCTCCTATATAACCGTCTTCCGTAATTACGTGTCTGCAGGCCACATGGCCGCTGGTTCTTATCCTTGCTAGTTTGCTTACTTCGTATACCGAACGTCCGACAAGTCAACTAGAATGGCACTGAGCGCGCGCAGACCTCCGCCATTTTTGTCGTTGTATTTGCAAGGTGGCAGCGTTATATTTGGCGTAGGTTTGCCCTCTCTGGTAATAGCAAAGAATCGTTCAATGCTAATCTTATCTTGGACCCAGATGCTGGATCACCACCAAAATCTAATCATCTCTAACTTGAGCCAAATCCTACCTTTTCTGAAAAAAATAAGCAACTCAGTGCACGGTATCGACGACAAAAAACGTTAAATCTGAGACGCAAAGGCCTTTATGGGCTATTACATGATACAAACATGTCTCCTAATTTAACGTTAAGCTAGGTCCTATTAAAGAAAAAAAGAACCTTGTAGTTGGCAGTTGACGAGCGCGTCTTGCCGGAAGTCGGTAACATAACTGCGACGACATGCACTTCCGGTGTTAGCAAACGACATTTTCGGTATACGCCGACAGCGGGAAAACCGCAATTAACGCGTTTTAATTCAAGGTCGTAACGGATACAAATAAATTCGCCTTCGGCGGAATGTCGTCAAACAAAAACAATCACGATCGGTTGTGGATGCTGCAGTAATAGAAGTCAATGCAGAGTAGCAGTCGGTGCTGAAATCCATAGTTCCTAAATCCTAATGAGTGAGTGAATGTGTATGGAGTTCAGTACGTTGTAGCGTCATTTTGTCTCAGGACGAATTTTTCCAGCCTCCAGGTACGATCCATTCATAGTTCCTAATGAACAAGCGTCGCTTGTCATCGGTTGATGCCACGGGCTGACCGACTTGACTTCACCAAATTAACCGCAGTCCGCAGCCGTCGAGAAACGAGGCTGTAAGGTCCTACATAGCGAGATTTCTGGATCTGGACGATAGACACGGATCATGAATCCGGAGCACAATTGGCGGAGGTTTCTGCTGTTTCTATTGTTGTTGTATATAAGCTGTAAGGTCCTATACGGCAGTGTCCGCGGTCCGGGAGCGAGGTCGCAGACTTTGTATCCGCCAGGATCAGTGAAGGATTTTGACGGTCGGCCGGTTCCGGGCAGCGAGCACTGGAGCCGGCGGAGATTGACCAGCGGGCGAGCGGCGAGGTAAGAAAATCCTGCGTCGATCCCGACTGACTCCCAGGAGCTCAGAGTCTTCGCCAGAAAGAGACGAGACGACAATCTCTTTGCCGAAACACTACAGCAGCAGCAGCAGCAGCCTCGAGTGACTAACCACGTTTTATCAACCTTTCACTTGTACGTCTCCGTCTACTATACCGAAGCACTGCGACTGAAATCGATTTCGGTTTTTCAGAAGGCCCCCAATGAAACGTTCTAATCCAAATGACAGCACGGGCTGCACAGGCATCACAAGCAATGCACTTGCACGGAGTCTATAATCCACACCTTTTGTCATTCAAGAGATGCTCTTTGCTAGACAGTTTATTGAATCATCCAAGCACTGTTGCTGCTAACTTGCCATCGACACTGGTGGTAAAAATTTTAAACGAAAAGTACGAAATCGCGACTTCGAATTATTTTTTCTGCGATATTGATATCAAAAACTTTTATTTTCAATCGAGAAACATTTACTCAATAATTTTTACGATTCTCATGCAAAGATACGATTGAAAATTCCGAGAGCAGATAAAGTCGTTTGAGCAAGATCGCCGGCGATACAAAGGCACAATACTGTCATTCTCAGTACCAAATAGATCCGAGCAGAAACAAAGAAGTCCACCCCCCAGTGCTGACATGTACGCGTTGCTAGGCCTCTATTTAACAAAATTCACATAAACACGACATGTAACAGCGCATTTGGGCGCTAATTACGTTTTGTCGACTTTTGTTGAGAAACGGTCACAAACTTCTTTTGAAAGTTTTAAAAAAGTAAAACAGAAATAACTAAGTAACGTAGCTACAAATGATAGAATAGTAAACAGTGGAAAGTCAAGTTCAAGACGTCAGATTCCACACTCACATCATCAAATCTTAACCGAGTAAAAAGCACAAAAAATAGCATGGTACGCTGTCTCACAAACGTGTTATCATGCATTTGCAGTAAACAACTAGAAAGCAGTCATAGCCCGCAAGTACCTCCGCCAAGGCAATGTTGTTTGCCAGATGGCGTCACCATCTTCGCTTTTCCAGCGGTTCCCTTATGCCCCCTTTAACGCAATGGTAACGAAAATCTCAAAGTAATCCAGAATCCAGGATTCCTTCCGGATCACGCCCAAAATTGAATCACTGGTAGTTTGTGCAATTTCCGACATACCCTCAAAATATCAGAAAGATCCGTCCATAACTTTTCGAGTTATTTTGCTGACTCACAGACAAACAAACAAACAAACAAAAACAGGCAATAACATTACCTCCTTGGCGGAGGTAATAAATATTAAACCAGAACAAGCTAGATGTCAGCCCACTGCCAACATTTTATACGGCCGTCCGCCTACAGCTGTGCAACATTGCCAACATTAACCTTATAACCATGACATTTAGAAGTAAAAATTGTCACATCGATTATTCCTGCCCTGGGAAATTTTTACGCCAAAGTAGGTTTTTCTACGTTTTTACGCGCGACAGCTACATGTATGCTTCGCGCGTCTTAGCCATGGCCTTGGCGTCTTTGTGTGTGTGTCTGTCTGTCTGTCATACTCTGCAGCCCTATCAAAACGGTGCAAGCTAGGATCACAAAATTTTCACTCTGTGCTGACCCAAGGTTTGTAGTTTTTTGTGACGAAATTTTGTGCCACGGTGAGGGGGTTCCCCTCAAACAAAAGCGTCAAAAATGGGTACCTCCCTAAAAAGACGTTATTTTGCCGTTATTGGCTCGTTTAGTGTAAAAAAAGTCGCAGATAGGTCCAGACATTCTGCTTATCGTAACAACCACTGGTGACGGGCTTTTTAGATTTATCAACATCGTTGACCTTGAACGACCTTTAACCCCCAAAATAGGGGTCTTTTGTATTTTTTTGCAATTTTTCGCAGTAGCGCGCAGTTCAAGAGTAAATTGCGACAAAATGGCTGGAGATAGATCAAGACAACCTGCACATGAAATTTTCAGCATTAAACGCAGATTTTAGCAGTCTAAGTCCCGACCGCCAATGTTTAAGGAGGCCTGCGCAGGCGAGCGTCAAAGAGGAGTACCCCTGAAAAGTGGTTATTTTACTAATATCGGCTCGTCTATAGTGTGAAAACAGTTGCAGATAAACACAAATATGCTGCTTATCATAACAAGCATAGTGACGAGCTCTTGAATAGTGTCAACATCGATGAAATTGAATGACCTTGAACCTTCCAAAAAGGGAGTGTTAGTGTTTTTTTTGCAATTTTCGGGTGTGACGCACATTTCAAGAGTGAACTGCGCCGAAATGGCTAGAGCCTGGACAAACTGCGTATGAAATTTTCAGCATATAGAACGCACATTTTAGCCATCTAAGTTTCGACCTCTTAAATTCAAGGAGTCTTCCGCACGCAGGTTTCAGATTTGGTTAGGCTGCTCCTTTAAGACACATTGTTATTTCATTGCATGCTGTTCTGATTGCCCAGGTGGCAGGACCGCTGCTGTTGCGCGTTACGTGAGCTTTGCTCAAATTACTTGTTTTGTTTTCGAGTTTGGAGACCGCGGGTGAAAGATACACGGACAGTCCGATCTAGAGCAGACGGACGGACGAATGGGCAAAAACCACAATGCGACTATTAAGACAATCGCATAATGAGTAACAATAAATAACGATGTATAATTATTATAACATCGGTCAATGTTTGCAGATAGCATAACGAATTCAAACTGTCTTTCCCTATACGGACATGCGTTTTAAGCTGATGAGTTACCATAAATATCTATGCGCAGCTAGCGGTTGATATACGACAGAAATAGTTTTTTTCTGCCAGAGGTCTAATTATCAATTTCGCTAGAAGGGAACACTGAGAGCGCAAACCTCTTCCAACGTACCGGTAATGTCACTTTTCCGTTGTGTTCGCCAGGTGCCAGCACTATATGCGATGGAGTTTTGCAAGAAAATACAAACTCTGCTTTCAAGTTTAAACTAACTACAAAATCTATATAAAATGAGCATTACCTTTAGAACGAACAGATACCGCAATGACAACTAATAATAGCGGTTATGCAAGCATAATTCACTACATGGATTATACGAATATTTCTGGATCAAGCCGCAAATCGAATAGCCAATAAAATCTAATATCTTTCAAGTTTTCTCCACTTTACTTCTGCAAAATTCAGTCGAAATTCGTTTATAACAGACGGACAGACGAACATACAGTCTTCGGAGGGGTAAATATAGGCTACACGAAGCTTAAGCAAAAAATAAATCAACGTAAACAGTTTATTGAGCAGAAAAAAAACAAAATCTGGACTACCTCGAATCCAAAGATTTAATTCAATTATAATGTCTCAATGATCGGTCATACATAGACGCTTACTGGTAGGGTCTATACATTGTTTTGTCTACTTGTAAGCTTACGTGCGTATATGTCAAACGCACAGATCAGTCGCACAGTGGTGTTGAAATTAACAACCAGTGCAAACATGAGCACCCACAGGGATAAGCAGGCAGGGGAAAACAAGCGGATACCATGCTTTTTCGGAACAAGCTGTCACGAGAACGTGTTGTATCCATGGCGTAAAAAAACTGTCTTGCGAAAGTGCAGAAATGGAACAAAATTAAGCGGTGGAATATTAGAATGTAAGACAAGGAAAAAAAGTTTTGGTTTTTGCCCCTCGTAAAAATATTTGCGGGCTCCCATGTGCGCACGGGTAATTGGATGAGAGATGAAGTTAATAGAAACAAAAAAGATAGAAATTAAAGAGTACAGAAAAAATGTGTCGGTGTAAAATGCGGCAGAGAAATGTGCGAACCGTATGACCGAACATACAGTACGAAAATTACGGGTACCGATCGCTTTCTTTCAACGCTGCATTTTCACTCGTTTCTCGACACCGTAAAACTTCTAACAAAAGTCGGGTTTGAAATAAAATCTGGTGATCAAATTCACTTATTTTAAAAGAAAGCCAAATATCTAATACAAGCTTGATGTTCCGGGCCACTTACTTTAAAAAAAACCGCGGGCCTTCACTAGAAGTTTTACGATATTTCTCAGCTTCTCGCCGTTCTGCAACTTCACCGGTGTTCGTCAGCAGCGATTAGGGAGCAGACATGGTGCGAATATTTTCCACGAGAAAGGAGATTGACGCCTTGATGGAGGCGAGGTCGAAGACGACAATGACTGCTGCGCCGATGGAGCAGGCTGCCACGGCGACTCCAGCGATAACATTGGCATTTTGAGCCTCAGTCGGCACTGGGGCAGGCACTTTTACTTCGTCTACAACACATCACCATCGTCATCATGTTCATCATCATCATCAACTATTAGTATTAACAGACATATCGAGTAAAAACAAGCACCAAAGTAAAGCACAAAAGCGGAATCGCGTCGTGCAAGTCGTTCACCCAACTCTTCGTTTCTATTCGCCAGATGACAGCAGCAACTTGCAATTGCATGTTTTCGCTGGGCATTTGACCCTGAAATCTCCCCTTTTCCTGGTGGGTCAGGGACCTAATCTAACACAATCTGTCATTGCACTCCACATGTGTATCCGTCATAAACGGCATCTTATTCCATCCATCAAGTTTAGAAAATGCTCGAGTGTAACAGACGGACGGGCGAACAAAAACAAACTACTCTACGGTATAGCGTCTCCCGTAACAGTCAGCACTGCAGATGCTCTCAGCGGAGCCGCTTAAGTTTTTATAAAGTGCAATCGAAAGGCACAACACAATAATCGGCTGTTGGCATGAAATAATCTCTTCACTAACGTGGTTGTTTGCACCTCATTTTTTTCGTTTATTTTTTGTCTAGTTTTTCAATTTAAAAAAAAAATGTCTGATCTCTCACATTTCTTCTATTCTCTAAATGTTTTGAATTTTTTACATAACAGTATTTTTCACTTCTGTCACGTAAGTTTCGTTTTAAAACAGTATTAGTTTTTTAGTTTGTGTGCCATTTTTTTCAGTGCACATTATTCATCATAATGATATCATACTGGACAAAAATCAAAATAACGAAGTAAAGCGATTACCTTTGCAGTCGGGTATGTTCGGCATCCATTGTCCGCCGGCGGTACAGAGAGCCGTCATGTTGTACTTGAGGTTCCTGAATATCTGACCATGTGGACATGAGACGTTGACCACAGTGCCGGGGGTGGTATCGGTTGTGTTGACCACGCGAGAGAATGCCACGGGCAGGCACTCTATGGCTGCGCCCACCAACAATACGTAAAATCAGTAAATAGGCCTAAGTAACGTGACCACACATCATCAAGACAAAATCTCTAATGTGACCTCTATGTTTCATTGGCCGATATCGGTACGTTTAATTTACAAGAGAAGCGGCATACTAGAATTACTGGAGCAAATATAAAGTGACCAACAGCCAATACACAGTAATGACAACCGGTTTATTTACAGAACATTTACAATAAATTCCAAGACAAATGCAAAGTTTCTCGAGACAATATATAAAACGTGGAAAAGCGAGGGTTTATCAGCACATGACTTTAAAAGAAAATTGTATTTATGAACGACTTTAGTTTACATCTATTCATGGTTAATGAAATTCTGAGAATGCTAAAGGCATAACCAGTAGGTTGCTATGTTATCTGAAAACATCGACTATGATGTCATTAACAGTGGCGTCATGGTAAGGGAGAGAGAAAAGGGGATAATTTACAACCCACTAAATTTTCGCCTGTCGAAAACGTTATTCTGGCCAGACAATTTAAAAAAATACAAGAAATAAAGTCAGAAATCTCCCATTTTGGAGATATTTAGAAGCAAAATTAAAACAATCTACTCTGTGGGAAAGCTGCGAGTGTCTGATGGAAAATTGCAAATTCCTACTCTCCACATTTCGACCCATGACGCCATTGGCATATTGGACTTACGGATGCAGGTGGGCAATTTGCTGAGTTTGGTTTCTCCGCCGGATTCCCAGAGTCCGTCTGCTGTGCACGTAGCGACTTCAGTGTATCGCTCGCGTGTAAACCAGCGTCCCGTGACACACTTGTAGCCGACCTGCGACCCGTACGTCGTCCTCTGTGACGGGTTGATGATTTTCACCGAGTCGAGTAGGATCGGCGGCGGGCCGCAGTCCACAGCTATAGATACACGAGTGCCATAAACACATACACATCCCTGGTCCAAGCCGCTGAGCTCACGTCATAACTTACCAGATATTGATCGATTTCAATATCAATTATCAATTGAGTCAGTCAGTCATCATCATCATCATCATCGACAACCGTGGGCTCAATGCCCGTTGGTGTCTGACGCCATTCTTACTATCGCTGCCCACCGCTGCCTATCTAGGGC
>Ga0209454_1000883_pt1 | contig 17127 bp, 11 predicted proteins | sample WorMetHERISLAND1_2_FD_187400 | JGI IMG/M metagenome (GOLD analysis project Ga0209454, IMG submission 187400) | Marine gutless worms symbiont microbial communities from Max Planck institute for Marine Microbiology, Germany - Olavius geniculatus... | ecosystem: Host-associated > Annelida >... | reverse complement strand
CGTATGTTATGATGATGATATTGTGCGCTGAATCGTGGTATTATAAAGTATATTAACTGCAACGTCTTCGATACGTTTACCCACCCTCGGAGGTTCACTACACTTGTTCCCCTGTGCCCCCCCAGCTTCAGATTCCTAGCGCCGCCCATGCATCGATCGAAATGGCTTGATGATTGCTCGACGAGTGCTGGATGAAGCAGCTTACTTAACGCTTAAGTTATCAAACATGTTTAGGTATTGCAAGCATTCATCAAACTGCTTCAGTAAGCAAGCGTCTGTCGAAGCAGCTTGATAAGTATATCAAGCACTCATCAAGCGAGCTCGACGCGGGCTCAATAAGCCAGCTACATCGTCTAAACAGAGCGAATAACTAACACGATATCTCTCTTGATGACAGCTAGGTGTAGCACGTTGTGCGATCGGTTGTTGGTAAGCCGGTAGTCGAGCAGTCCGGGCGGCTGTGATGTTATTCGCTCGACGGCGACGTGACAGCCTGCGTGTATAGCCGTGTGCAACGGCGTGTTACCGTCTTCATCCTAGCATCACAGCAACAAAGGGTTAACTCAATGGCCAAAATAAACGTAAAAAGTTAATGACAGACTGACTAACGGGTACAGCCGTATGCCGAAATATTATGTTTCATCTATCGTCACACTAACAACAACGTACTATACTCAGAAAAAGGGTCATCTCATGCAAGTCGAACCAGCGACCTAGCGATTGCTAATCCGACACGCTACCGTTAGACTATCGTTAGCAGTGACGCAAATCGGTGAAGAGTAATTGCAGAAATTTTCGAGCAACTATGTAGAACTAGCTAGCGCAGTCTGACCTGAGCGAAGAGGCTGGCGGAGTGTTTGAGCAGAACGTCGACGCAGTTGAGAGATTCCTCGAAGACGGCGACGTGCAGCACGCTGCGCAGCTTGAAGTTTACCACATTAGCATCAGTGCACCGCGCCAGCATCAGCTCCAGTGCCTCCGCACGATCCCTGCACGCAAGACAAGTTAAACGACACTTATACCCCATTTACACAAAGAAGCAAGTAGCATAGGCTACATGAAGCATACATGAAGCATACGTGACAGGACTACGTTATGTTACTGGTGGGAGATGACGTAGAGATGACATTGAGCAGACCCAGTTAATTAACTCAGGCAGCAACTCGGCAACAATTCGCTATATTTCAGTCGCTGCCGTGGTGCCGAAGCGAGTGTGTCGCTTCACTTTTATTCAGAATAAAAAGGGATTTAATCTGAGCTATAAGCTTATACAGTGTTGAATGTGTCTTATAGCAGCTTCCCCTAAATATTCTATGGCCCGTTACCTTCGCAGCTAGACAACACCCCCCACAAATACTAGAGCTAATATACGTTCAAGATACACCGTTATCAAGCCAGCTCTAAGAGTGCACGACGTGTACTCTAAGTTTGCGTCAAGTTTGCTCTAAGGTTGCTCTAAGTGTGCTTCATATTGTGTGCTTCGTGTATGCTTCATGTATGCTTCCTCGTGTAAACGGGGTAGCCTATTAGCTTCCAGTGTTACCGTTTTCACAGTTTTTGACTGCAGTCGTGCGTCACAGAGCAAGCAAGCGACGCTGTAGCTTAGGCAATCTAAGCGTGGTTTAATTACGATACCACACTGTCTGGAGTGGTATAAGCTCGCTTAACCACTCTGGCAGTGCAGTATTTAGTAACTTAAGGATAAGACCAGACTATAATATTAGGTAGTTTGGTGGGGGTAAGTCGTATTAGTTAAAGCACTATCAGTGATGGTTTTAGCATGGAGCTGGGGTGCTCCAGCATAACACGCTGGCCTATGGGAAGCTTCATGGGTGATATCGGTATAAGTAAAGGCCATCCTGTCCAGCGAGGTTTGGGTTAAAGCACAGCACCCCCAGATTTTTGGGGATACAGCCGCCACTAATCACTGCTAGAGTGGATAAGTGAGTACGCAGTATAAGCTAATTCCACCCCAGAGGCCCAGACATTGCTGTATCCTACGTAAACCAAGGTCAAATCTTTTATACGCCACAGGTGTGCCAAAAATGTCCCAACTTGCTTTTGTCAGAACTTCGTCAAATCTCCACCAAATTTAAAAATTTTAAGCAAACAGATAGCCAAAAAGATACCACTATGTAAAGTATACTCAGTGTCCACCTCACGCAACTTGTGTCAACGCACTACGTAGATGCTCCAAATTGTTGCATAATGCTCAATTGTTGTCGCCGTAAAAGTTCTAACGACTTAATTAAGAACACAATAAACTAAAATGTAATTCATTCAACAAAATTATAAGTTTATGTAACAATATGCTTCCAAATTTTCAGAATTTATGCTTAAAGTGTACACAATGGCTTAGATGTGACGCCACGGCTGACAGCGGCATTAACGATCAACTGATCAAAATGCATAGCACTTATTCATTTATAGACAAAATGTGCTTTGAGCTCATCAACCAGTTACTTTGTTGTCTGCTATTTTTAGCCTAAAATGTTCAATACCTCAAAAATTATTACAGCACATGACACTCTCTGTCAAACTGATAACAGAAAAGTGAGCAATCTGATACTGATAATCACCAGATAATGTAGCAATTTGGAGCATCTGCGTTTTACACGGTAGTGCGTTGACATAAATTTCACTGGTGACGATATTTTAGGATTATCAACATTGATGGCCTTGAACGACCTTAAACCCCGAAAATACGGGGTTTAATGATTTTTTTGCCATTTTTGGCTGCGACGCACACTTCAAGAGTGAACAGCGACGAAATGGATGGTGCAAAGAGGAAGGCTGTCACGCATCTTATGAACTTTGCTCAGATTAGCCTACTTGTGGATTTGGTCTTATCTTTTTCATCTTACAGCTTTGGTCTGGTTTCCACCACCGGTAGGCCTGGCTACCTGTAAGCGGCGTAGTGAAGTGGCGTGTTGCCTCCGTCATCGGCAGCCGCTGCGTCAGCACCACTGTCCAGTAACAGGCGAACGACGGACAGGTGATTGTTCAGGGCGGACAGGTGCAGAGCCGTCTTACCCGTGTTCTTTATATTCACCTGCCAATCATACATACACACACACGTCTGACGCGTGCAAGTGGATTGGCGATGTAACGGCAGGGTGTGTGTTGGACTTACAATCGAGAGGTCCTGGGTTCGACTCCCGGTCGGGTTGCTATCAAGGGGTTACTACTTGGATGGGTGACTGTACGGCAGACAAATGCACTCTAGATTAGATTAGATTAGATTAGTGAAGTTTAAACTAGGGATGTGACGAAGTTCGTATTCGCATTCGACAACATGCGAATATTCAGCAAATTTACAGCTATTTGATATTCGACGAATAGTTGGGGGAGTTTCTGGCGAATACAAATATTTTATTTTATTCAACTTGATTGAAGTTTATTTAATTTTAAGTAGGAAATACTGCCAATGAGGAGAACACAGCACTCTGGATGTTTCATTTACTTAACTGAACTGGATTGACTGAACTTTGCCTTAGATACCGGTGCTGATTTTCACTGACTGAACACTGAACAACTATAATTATTTGGATGTTTTGCTTTGTTCAAATACTGGTATAGAGAAGTTTTCTTGAGGCTGAATAATTATTCGCATTCGCATTCGTTATTCGATGAATAGTAAAGTTAATAGCCGCATTCAACGAATGCGAATATTTTTTCGCTTCGTCACATCCCTAGTTTAAACATGTGCTTGTCTTGCGTGGAAAATTGGGACCCCGGCTCCCTTTGTCCATTCCACTGCCAGCCAGATGTTAGTCCAATTTTGCTTTCTGACGTCGAACGAAATCGTCAAATTTGCTTTTCCCCGTGTAGACCTACTTCACAAACGCAAGCTATAAATAACATGCTCGGATTTTTTCGACTGAGTCATAGGGAAGAAAGAACCTCCGCTGAAAAAGCCACTAGCCCTATGAAAAACAAAAGTGCTCGGACGAAACGGACAGACCTTGTCTGGGTGCTTGCGTAGAATACTTCGCACCAGATCGAGTTTATTTTCCGCGGCGCACTCCACCAGATATGACGCGTTGATGACGTCACACGAGTCCCCCGACGTGCCTGTGACGCAAACCAAAGACCCCATGGGCTACAGAGCCGCCATACTTTTAACGTCACCACTTCACTCATTCGACGGTCGTCGGCAGTGGATCGCTCTCCGCTCTCGACGTTTGGCATCGACTGTCAGCTTTTTGGAAGTTTGTACCTCATCCAGTTGTTGTGCAGCTTCAAATACTTCTTTTTGAAAAGTTTGCACAACAATACTCCAGAAAGTTCAGACTATAAATCACTGCTGCTCAGTGTTTTGACAAAAAAAAGAAAAAAACACATTTCGGCCCGTCTTGAAAACTGCCGTACTTATTCTCAGTATCTTACATCAGCAACACAAAACTCACCTGTTCTTGAAATCCTATAGATTCCGACCATTCCATAAACTGGACTCAAACTAACCTGTCTCTTGTGGTTCTAGCACTTATTCCAAACGTATGTGCGTTAATTTTTTTAACGCGCGTTAATTTATTAACGCGTTAACTTAACGCGTTAATTTGACAGCTCTATTCAAAACGTGAGTTCTGGATCCGGCCTACTGAAAGAATGCTCCAAATGGTTTTTTCCTGATTTCAAGTACGCACAAAATCTACTTTTGGTCGGGGCTCCATCCTAGACCCCGCTGAAAAGTTTACGATGTTCCCTAAACCTGTAGATGGAAAGGGGACCCTCTCCTCACACCTCTCACCCTGCAGACGCCTCAATCTTGAAACAGCACTGAAATTCTTCCCGCCGTTTGCGCATGCGCGTCGCAAGCCAGGGGTCTTAAGCCCTGTTTATAGCAGTTATAGCGACCGATTCGACTCAACTCAACTGAGTTTTTTTTCGAGTTAGGTTGAGTTTAGTTTAGTTGAGATTTTCGCCAGTAATTAACCGACTCGCTATGAACACCCTAGGCCTACCAACTCAACTCAAAAAAATTACACCAAACAGTGCCATTATAAAAAGCAAAATTCAAAAATTTTTTCCCCAGATGGGCCTGCGGAAATGTTTTCCTCGGGCCCCACGGTGGCTCTTGGCGTCCCTGGAGTTGAGTTGAATCGAGTCGAGCTGAGTCGGTCACTATGAACAAGGCTTTAGACCTCTTGTTGGTCTTGAATGCCGATAAAAATAAAGCCCTTTTACGCAGCAGCATCAGTCCCAATTTGGTCTTAATCTGGCCCTGACTGTACGCGAAATAAAACGTACCGGCAGAGCGCTGTTGTTTGGTTTGTATGTGACTGAAGTCCGCCGGATTCGCCAGCTGACAGGCAGACGCATTCAGCGTCCATTCGTACTTGTTGTATTTCACCCTCAACCGATCAGCAGAATACCCCTCTCCGCCCACCACCTCGCCGACCTGACCTAATAACTACACCAGAAACATGCGACCTGACCTAGATCCGCCAGAGCCAGGTTTGCACCATGTCTTTATCTATAAACCGCACTAAAATGGAGCTTTATCTTAAATCTTTCAATGACAAGAATGATCAGTCGTGGGTTAAGAATAGGGGAGAAGCAGACAGACAGAGCGCTGCAAATATACGACAAAGGAAATTATGGGTGCCAACAGGCTAAAAGAAAGAGAAATGGGCATGTCCTGCCCCCTAGCGGCCTCCCTGCTGCCACGACGACGCCATTGCTGATGATGATGACGGTGATAAGAATGTTAAGTTTTCGTGACCAACGTGGTCTCAATGCCAAATTTAATGATATCGTTCTCGTTTTCATCAAATCGTTCTCCTTCTGACTTATCGTGCGTCTTAAGCGTGGCTTCGACAGTGAAAAAAAACACTAAAATTGCGCACCGTGTTAGAATTTTTGACTCAAGCATCAAGGCCTTGTTAGGCCAACTTACTTTATTTATTGCATGACGCAAATTCTCTTTACAATAACAGCACTACAGGTCCATGCACCTACTGTAAAGGCGATGTATCCGAGTTGAACTGAACTGACATGGTTTAGTTTTTGACAAATTGACCAATGGGCGAGCACCACAAGCCCACTGGTCATTCGCTATAACGCTATAACGCGTAGGCCTACTTGCCTATAGTCATGTATCAGTGACGCCGTTGTTAGATGGTGCCTACTGTAATGCATTACTGCTTGTCCATTGGCCAGTTCGTTTATAACCGAACCAATTGAGTTTAGTTCAGTTGCGTCGCTCTGTACGCGCTTTGAGTGCGTGTAAGCATGTTTGGTTTCAAAATGAAATCAGTTCAGTTCAGCACTTATGCCAACTGCTGTATCGAGTATTGCATGCTAAAAATTCACCGCATCCTTGTTCTCAATCTCGTTCTCGCCATATTCTGGCCTTATTGACATCCCTGAATGATGATAATAAAGATAAGTAAAGCGCTGCTTACATCTTTCATGCGATGCACCCAGCCTCCGTGTCTCGACTGCAACTGTCGCATAAACTGTTCATCACTGATGATCCGCACTCGGTCGCCCACCACAAAGTTCTACATCATAGCCACGCAGCCATCCCAGTTAAGAGCAGAAAACAGCATTTTATAGTAAGAAACTTACAAACTTTTGATCATGAGTTTTGTTTGTAAGTTCGTCGAGAATTTTTTTCTTAGCAGTGACGTCATAGCCGGGGGTGGGAAAGGAGCAAAAGGAAAAAGCTGCTCACCCTAAATGTTTGGCTGTCGGGAAAATGTTGTAAAAATCGTTTTCTTGTTAGAAAATTTTCGTCCAAAATGCAAAATTCAAGGCTAAAACCCATTTTTGAAAAAAATTTAGGGACAAAACTGAAATTCTGAGCACATATTATCTTTACTGTCGGTAATTTGTAACAGTATGTTTGAATTACGTCGGAAAGCTGCAACTTTCGGCCCATCTATTTTTAACCCATGGCGCCGCTGTTTGCTAGCGTGTTAACTGGGGGCATAGCGGTTAGAACGCTGGACTCATGATCAAAAGTTTGTAAGTTCGAATACGGTTCAAGTTGCTACCAAGTTGTTACTGCAGTTGAATGACTATCTGCGGACAGATAAACCATCTCAGTATATAACCACCACCAAGATCAACTCAGCCTTCCATCCCTCCAGAGCAGATAAATCCAGTAACAGCCTGCCTGGCTCAAGGTAGGGCACGCTCACCTGTGCCGTGTGGCAGTTAACACTGTGTGATCTCATATATGGCAGTTGACGCTCGTAGCTCTGAGCTAGAGTTCCCGCTGGGAGCTATTTTGCAAGCCCTCAACCTTTAGAAGTTTAGACGAAAAACTGGCGCAAGGTTATTTTTCACTGACCGTTTTGTTGAGGAGTTCCGGATTAACGAGCCACTTTTTGTCGAGACTTTCATACTTGACGATAACCATTCCATTTTCGTGGACGCCCTGCACTTCGCCAGCTACACCTATACACTGCACGGTTGCACATGCTAGTTGTTAGCACAGTTGCCAGATTGGGCCAAAAACGCCAACTGGGCTACTTTTGACAGCCGTTGGCGCCACGACATTTGGCTTTAAGTAGTTGCTTCGGGACTCGCACCGATAACACGTGCGCTGCAGATAGACAGGCTAGGATTAGGGTTATGGCAGGCGTACCGGTACGCGCTGCGCCGTGATTGATAACACATGACATGTGCTGCACTTGATGACCCCGGGACTGTATGGGGTGATCCCTGCTCAAAACCGGAAGTTATATCCAATTCTCTCCTTTACTAGCTACTGCTTTAGCATTTTGCTTTGCTACTTTTTGGGTGACTTTTTAAATCACTGACGACTCGCGTATCTGCACGACTACTGCGCTCCAGTGAACACCATTTACTCCATGTCGCCGGACCCAAGACCGTCTTCAGCAGCTCAGCTTTCTGCTATTGCACCACAACTGTCTGGAACTCACTACTTCTGAAACGTGATAGTCGGTTTTAACACTATATTTTAGCAACTATAAAACAAAAAATTTGAGCTAATGCTCACGAGATGCGCAAAAACCTATAGCAGTTCCGGTTCAGTAGTCACCCATCGCAGTACTAACCGAGCCCAGCGTATAGTAAATTCGTTTCAGCAGAAACGCGTTACCAACTACGCCACGCCACCAACACCAGTACCGTGGGGCCACATTGTGAATGGTATAGACTTTCACAGCCTGAGATCGCCAAAAAATCTATAAAAACCCCCTATTTTGGCATTCAAGGTCATCCAAGGTCATTGAATTCAGCGTCAATCGACAGCCAGTATACGACTTCCAATTAGTGATTAATAGTAACCTAGGCCTTATCTCGCACCGTTACTGAGATACAGCGACTTAGTGGCCAAAAATCGCAAATTTTGCCCACCCCCCTCTCATTTAGCGCCCTCGTTTGGGGTGACCCCCTTCGAATTTATGGCTTTACGGTTCCTGAAACTAAAGTCTTTCGGGCAGTCGACGTTGAAAATTTGGTGATCCTAGCTTGCACCTTTTTGGACTGATCCACCCGTGTGACAGACGGACGGACAGACAGACAGACCGAATTGCGATGGCTAAGATGCGCTGAAAGCAGTAGCTGCTTTCGCACGTAAAAACTGTATCATGCAGCAGCAGCTGTTGCTACTACTGCTGTTATTGCTACAACACCGTGTCTCAAAAACAAGCCACTTTTACTTTTTTTGAATAGCTTCGTGAAACACGGGCCGATTCTAATAATTTTCGACAAGAAACATCAAATTCAAAAACGAACTTAACGCAAACAGCTACAACTTTGCCCACCTCACCTTAATACTGTTGCTAAACTGCCTTGTATTTTGGTGGTGTACAACAATGAATTCATACTGGGTAGCGCATTCCACACGGCGGGCAAAACTGCAACTGCAGTCATTTACGCCAGGTTTCTTTGCGAAGTAGCGTTACAAAAATTCTTAAAATCTGCCAATGTTTCGCGGAGCTATTCAAAAAAGTGGCCTGTTTTTTTCAGATACGATGCACTGCTAGACGGACCAGCGCCATTTCGTCGCTCCAGCCGCCATATCGTTCGGTCTGCATCCGTTTAAAGTGATCCGGATCTGCGCGGATGATGACTCTGTCGTTACGACGAAACTTGTCGTTGCCTGGCAGTATCCTGTTACCTCCTGACGATGGTAAGTGTAGGTCCTCTACCAGCTTACGCAGTCTGTCTGTCATCACGACAAAACGCAATAAAATACAATTGTTATTATTACCTCCGCCAAGGAGGTTATGTTTTAGCCGGTTTTTGTTTGTCTGTGTGTGTGTGTGTGTGTGTACAAGATAACCCAAAAAGTTATGGACGAATCATTCTGAAATTTTGAGGGTAAGTAGGGCATAAGATAAGCTACAAGTGATTAAATTTTGGGGGTGATCCGGCAGGAATTTTGGATTCTGGATCACTTTGAAATTTTCGTTACCATTGCGTTAAAGGGGGCATAAGCGGAACCGCTGCAAAACCGAAGATGGTGACGCCACCTGGCGAATAGCATTGCCTTGGCAGAGGTACCTGCGGGCTACGACTGCTATCTAGTTTAAAATGCAAAATGCTTGTGGCACCGCAGTCAGTGTACAATCAAAACACACAGTTCAGTGAATGCATCTACGAACTAACGAATAGATCATTCAAACGAACAAATGAACGAATGAATAAACGATGGAAGGAAAAAAGGATGAAAAGACAACAGAAAGAAATGAAGATAAAAGGAAGAAAGAAAACAACGGACGAACGAACGAATGAACGTACTGACGAAAAAAAGAAAGAAGAAATGAAAACATAAACGAACGAACGAAACATACCTGAAAAAGATTAGAAAATTGACAAAGATATCCAAAAAGTATAAAAAAAATTTCCATTTTCACAGTACACGCATGGGAGGTTTTAGTGTAGGCCTATTTTAACCAAAAATTACTACACGTACAGTGCAAACCTGAAAACCATTAACTAATGAGTGGAGTTACCTAGCGGAGATGTTGTGATGCAGTTTGGGCCAGCAGCAGCAACCTCATCATCATCATCATCATCATCATCGTCCGTATCATCACCAGTACTTGCCATCAGCTTACAGTCCAACGCTGCCAGGTGATCTCGGTAGTACTGGCCACCCGGCGCCGTATCTATGCACCAAACGTCCACGTGACCGTCATGTCCGACTCTATGCTGGCTGGCGTCACCGTCGCCATGGCTCCAGAGGACGCGGACGGTGCCGTGCTGCTTGGGCGTCTGATCGCGGCGACGTCGGGCGCGTTCTAACAACGAAAACCATCTCGGCATATAAATAGCACCAAGGTCAACTCAGCCTTCCATCCCTCCGGGATAGGTAAATCGAGTAACGACCTGTCTGGCTGGCGTTAAAGCGGAGCGCGTTCAACTGTGTCTGGTGGCAGGTGATCCAATACGGCAGGTGACGCTCCGTAGCTCTGCGCTGGGTTTCCCATAAAGAAAAGTTGAACCCACAAGAGCTGTAGATAATCTTCAACTTACTTTTATGAAAATTTGTATTCACCGCAATATCGTCAAAAAACAGAACCAGAATAAAAAAAATTGCTTAACTAACCAGTGTTTACTACACTGTGTCCCAAAAAACGTCCCACTTTGTGATTGTCTATACCTTTGCCAAATATTAACCTATTTTCAAACTTTTTTCACTGATGCATTCTGTGGACAAATGTCAATTAAGTGATTACTGAATATCCCGCCACACGTTAATTGTGTCGCTACATTACCATGTGAAATATAAATGCAAATGCAAAAAACTAACAATAATAGACAGCAAGTGTGTTGGTAAACAAAATACAGTTTCGACCAAAAATGCAGTGAACGATCTGTACGATGCTACACTTTGTTAGATCCGTTTTTTAAATATCTGTCATATTGAACGATATGTTAGTTTCTGGCCTTTGTGGTTTAGCAAGTCTATCATTCCAATGATTTCATCCACAGTGCTCACGTTCTCTGCAGTACGTGTATGCTTCAGTCTGCTGGTTTCGTGCCTTTGGTTGGTGCTGCAAGTTTCCCAAATCTCTGTTAATAACATTTCCACTCTTTCCCGTTGCAGTTTATCTTCAAAAATTCTGCCAGTATTCCCTGAAAGCTATTCTTAAACCGGTACATAAGTTCTTAATCAGAGCTTTGTTTCCCCTGCTAAATGGCATGTTGCATCACCAGTATATCGTCAGTGCATTAAAAATTATTATTTATGACAGTATCATCTGCTTTTGTTTACAAACATTAGAAATGAATGTAAAACTGAACAAAATTTATTTTTTTGTATAAAAATTAGTACAAATTATTTCAGAAGATGACTTTTTGCATGTATTATAGTGATTTTAGTGCTTTTTGAAAATTTATATTTCACATGGTAGTGTAGCGACACAGATAAAGTGTGGTGGGATATTTAGCAACTACTTTATTGCCAACTGTCCACAGTATGTCACTGCTCTACGACATTCCTGAAAAATACATCAATGTCTTCAAAGCACTATACAGAAATTCAAGTTGCTGCGTCAGAACAAAAGACGGACTTACAGACATGTTTGATATTGTATCTGATGTCAAACAGGGTTGTATACTTTCACCATTTCTCTTTCTCGTGGTGATAAACTTTGTGATGAGGAAGACCATGAAAGGCAAAGATTTTGGTATCAGTTGGGACCACAGGAGACTTGCAAATCTGGATTTTGCAGACGATATCGCTTTGCTCGATCACGCTCATGGAGCCTTACAGGACATGACAAATAGACTCTATGGGCTCGGGAAAAAAAGTCGGGTTACGAATTAGCGATGCCAAGAAGAAAACGATGATAGTAAGAAAACAACATGTTATGCCACCAATCACTCTCGACAACCAGAACATAGAGAATGTGCACAAATTCCAATATCTCCGAAGTCATATATGGCCGAAAATGGAAATGTAGAGGTAGATATGCGGACAAGGATAGGTAAAGCTTCATCTGTTTTTCAGCGTCTACATCCAATCTGGAAGTGCGGAAAAATCATCAAGGAGATCAAATTACGGCTATATTCTTCCATCGTAGTTCCAACTGCAACTTCTGCCTGTGAAACATGGAAGACAACAGCAACAGCTACCAAGATGATCAATGTGTTTCGCCGTCGTTGCCTTAAGAGGATCCTTAGGATTTCATGGCATGATCACATCACGAACGATGAAGTAATGACACGCTCTGGACAAACGGCATTGCACGACATAGTAGCAACGAAAAGAAGACGTTTCATCGGACACATCCTGCGACTTCCACCAACGAGGCTAGCCAGCCTGGCCATAGAACGGAGACCTGAAGATGGCAAGAGAAACATTGGAAGACCCAAGAGGACATGGCAAGACACACTAAAAAGAAGATCTAGAGGTGATGGGCATGGACTGCAGCGACAAGACGACTGCTGCCAGCGATCGTGCCAACTGGAGACGAATCGTCGACCAATGTTTCGCACGGAACTGGAGAAACTAAGTATAAGTAAGTAAGAATATGTGTCAATGAAAAAGTTCTAAAAATCGGTTAATATTAGAGCTGTCAAGGCGTTAATTTTTTAAACGCATTAACGCAGTGCGTTAATTTTTAATGCATCAATTAACACGTAAATTAACGCACCCAGTCCCGTCGAGATGAAGAGTAGGAGGTAAATTACCCCGGGCCTGAGACGTTTATGGGACCAGCCTGAAGAATATAGAAAGTTAGAAAAATGAAAAAAAAGTTTTAAAATCACATATAATTTTTATTTTTTAAACGTATTTAGACTATTTACTATTTAACTATTACAGTATTTTATTTTAACGGTTAATTGCTTGAACGAAGAATTTCTTCTCTCCTGTCGCCTATTCTTCTGCTTACCTTTTTATTTCTCTGACTTCTAATACTTGTAGTTGTTGCCATTATGCCTTGACGCAAAACGTGTGTAGACTGTTGAGCATAGTGTTCAGAATTTTTTACGTCCACAGGTAGCTTATGGGGTGTTTACACCATCCAGCAAACGTCCAGCATTAGCACGTGTATTTTGAATACATTTGCTGGAAGTTTACTGGACGTTTGCTGGATCCTGTAAACACCCTATTAAACACAAACGAAGATGGTGCGCAAATGTTTCAGTTTAAACGTGTAACGCCGTGGCTACACGCACCAATTTCTTCGTCCGAAATGTTGTCCGGCGTGACCGGGCCTTCAGAGGTTTATAAACCTCGTCAGAGGAAATCGTCGCGTGTAGCTACACTTTAGCGGGGCATTACTGCTGTAAATTTACGCATGTGCGTTAATTTTTTTAACGAGCGTTATTTTTTAACGCGCGTTAATTTATTAACGCATTAACGCGTTAATTAACGTGTCAACTGTGACAGCTCTAGTTAATATTTAGCGAAGATATGAAAAATGACAAAGTGGGACGTTTGTTTGGGACACAGTGTAGTTAGGCCAATGATAACCAAATATAACCAACGGTTATCGTATAGGCCTAGTGGGCTGTGAATATTTTTCGCTGTCTCTAGCTAATGATGCCAGGCAAATCAAAGTTAAAATTTCCACAACATTGTACTAAATAACTTTACAAAGAGTCCGCTGACAATAAAATCCAGTCAACGCAGGTCGAGTACAGTTAGCAAGCACACTTCTAAACCATGCAATAAAATAAGTAGGCTAAGCATTTGCTTTTAACAACACGTAATCCATTCTGACTCTATTCTGCCTATTTCGGCAAAACATTCATTTGCAGCACTGTACAAAGAACGTTCTCCAGAGAACACCAAAAAACTCTCGACTTTGCGATGAATATACCTAAGTAGTGAGTTGCTACATCGCTGGCCTTGTCCCTGTTATCGTCGTCATCATCATCGTCATCACTTTCGTCACCGTCAATGTCTGACTCCGCCAGCACTGTACCTCGCCGTGCCTCGTCGCCGCCTGCAGACACAGCAATGATGTACCGTCGTCGCTCCTCGACCACTTGGCCTAGTTCTCGAGACGCCTTGAGGACAAACAGCAGTGGCCTTGGCCTTGGCTTTCATCCCAAGTCCTTCCCCTTGCTTTTTTGTAAGTCCTTGGGCTTGGCTTTTGCCTTGGCATTGAACACAAAGTCCTTGATAACATCAATGAAACAGAACTCTCAAATCTACTTACTAAATAAATCTACACCTAAATCATATTCTGTCAAACGGATTAAAGCAGGGTGCACGACAGTGACAGACGACAGACCACGATGGAGAAACGTGTAGCAATAGGCTGAATCACTTGCGCTGCAACAGCGATTCCGGCTAGAAATAACAAAATTTATGTTTCTATTAAGAAATCGACATTCAAAGCAGTCTTTCTCTAGCCAAATCAAAAGTAGTGCAACGGCGCGTTTGGGTTGTTGTAAGTTCGTAAGTCCCCTGTACCTTTGCACGATAAAAAACTCAATGTTGATGCAGTCGTGAGAAAAGCTTAAAAGCTTAACTTTTTACTTGGCTACAGGGAAGAAAATAATGGGTCAGAATGATAAAATATGAAAGAAATTGTGAGCAGTATAGGCCCTAATAACTGCGAGTACCGTCGCTGTCGCCAAGAAGCCAATCTTCAACGCTGCGAATGACCGTCGCTCCCGGATATGCACCGTACGACATCACTTTCTGAGAGTTCTGTCTTGCGGGCACCGCGACGCTGCAGAAAAAAAATACACAGAAATACGACGACAAATTTGGGGCAAGGCCCAACGTGAGACCGCTCGGCGCCGTAAGTCCGACTGTCTTGCTGAACGGTTGCTGATTCGTCGATTATAAGTGTGGTAAAATGCCCCTCAGTTGAAAAAAAACTCTCGATGGATCTCGCTGAAATTTGGCTTCAATTCCTTCCATGTAAGGGTCGTCTTTCCCGCTCAATTTCGGTATTAATCCGATGTCTGGTTTTGGAAGAAAGTGGAAAAATAGGAAAAAAAACAAAGAAAAAACGTAAAGCCTTCAGTTAGACCTACTATGCACGGGCGGCCTAACAACAGACTTATCACAACCTCGTCTGGCCAGCAGCGAGCCCCGCATATCTCGCCTAAATACAAATAAGATGTCATAGAATTTTGAATTATTGGAGTCAGATAAAGTTGCGTCAAACCAGAAGCTATCAAAGATCTCAAACTCCCCGGAGTGTGGTGCTGCGACCTGGCGAACGCTACAGAGTCTCACCTCATGGCAGGCTGGCCCCTAATGTTACAGAATCTTCCGAATGCTCCAAATATTAAAATCTACCAAAATTGTGCAAAAGACCAAAATGGGTTTTCCACTCAACGCAACGCACGCAACGCAACTGGCGTAACAGACACAACGGACGTAACGCAACAAAAGTAACTGCCGCAAAAAAATCCTGCCCTCCTCAGAGCGCTATATTGGCCATTTTCCGGCCAGTGTCTAACCTTTCGTATATGTCAAAGGTGGTTGATCTCAGGAGCTAAACGAACATCCCACTGACCAGGGTCTGCTACAACGTCACCAGTCGGCTTAGAGGAAATACCATTCGACTGAGACAACCATGCTACGAGTCATGTCGGATGCGTTAACTGCCGCTGATCAACGACGCGTGATGCTGATCGGTCTGTTGGATTTATCGTCGGTCTTCGACTGCGTCGACCATTCCTTGCTGCTGCAACAACTGGATGGAACGCGCACGTTCGTCTTTTCTGGGATGATTCTGCGCTGGCTGACGTCATACATTACCGGCAGAAGTCAGCAAGTGGCATTCTGTGGTCAGCTGTCACCCACGCAGTCGGTGCAGTTCGGAGTTTCGCAGGGGTCTGTTTTAGGCCCTCTGCTCTTCGTTCTGTACACGGCCGACCTCAGTCGAGTGGTGGCGATTCACGGCCTCATCCTGCATCGGTATGCTGACGACTGTCAAATCTACACCAGCACGCCAGGTGACGATGCTGCGGCGGCGATCGACCAATTTTCCCGCTGTCTTGACGACGTTGAAGCCTGGCTGAGCTCAAGCCGACTAGCTGCGACTAGGCCCCTAAATCAAGCCAAGTGCCAAGATGCAAGTCTTGTGCCTGGGCTCCAAGTACCAACTGCTCAAGGTCAACATTCAAGACGTTCCAGTCCCGTCAACATCCGCCAGGATTGTCGACTCATCACGTGACCTCAGAGTGGTCATTAACAGTGGCTTATCGATGTCTAACAACGTCGCTGCAGTCTGTCGTTCGGTCTACTACCATGCAGCTGCGTCAGCTACGAACGATTTCGCGTTCGTTGTCAGACGATGCCAAGAAGACGCTCATCCAGCAAACGTCCAGCCAACTTACAGCAAATGTATTCAAAATACACGTGCTAATGCTGGACGTTTGCTGAATCGTGTAAACACCCTATAATTCAGTCGTTCGTGTCATGCCGGCTAGACTACTGTAACGCACTGCTGTATAGCCTACGGCATCTTTGGCGGTCTGATACAACGGCCGCAGTCGGTAGGCCAACTAGTGATTGCGATCCAGCGGCTGAATTCTCAATCCCGGTGTCATGGGCTCAGCTGAGCCGGGCTGAGTTTACTACAGAGTAGGCCCCTACTACTGCGCATGCGCGACGTCAGCTGAATTGACCGATTGAGATCCGACGCAAAGACATTACTTTTAAGCATTATAGGCGACCACTTAAGGCGTATCTGTTTGCTTAGGCGCATTGTGACTTTTGACGCGCGAAAGCAGCTACTGCTTTCAGCGCGTCTTAGCCATCGCAATTCTGTCCGTCCGTCCGTCACACGGGTGGATCAGTCAAAAACGGTGCAAGCTAGAATTATCAAATCTTCACCGTCGGCTGCCCGGAAAACTCTAGTTTCAGGAACCGTAAAGCTTCTCCATAAATTCTAATGGGGTCACTCCGAACGAGGGCGCTAAATGAAAAAAGAGTGGGCAAAATTTGCCATTTTTGGCCAATAAGTGGCTGTATCTTAGTAACGGTGCGAGATAGGGCCTATATAGATTACTATTAATCACTAATAGGAAGTCGTACACTGGCTCTTGAGTGCCACCGATTTCAGTGACCTTGGATGACCTTGAACGCTTAAATAGAGGTTTTTTATGGATTTTTTTTAGCAATTTTGGGCTGCGAGACACTTTTAAAGAGGGAATTGCGCTGAAACCAATTGAGATAGACATAGACAAGCTGCACATAAAATTTTTAGCATTAAACGTAAA
>Ga0209454_1000882_pt1 | contig 17127 bp, 7 predicted proteins | sample WorMetHERISLAND1_2_FD_187400 | JGI IMG/M metagenome (GOLD analysis project Ga0209454, IMG submission 187400) | Marine gutless worms symbiont microbial communities from Max Planck institute for Marine Microbiology, Germany - Olavius geniculatus... | ecosystem: Host-associated > Annelida >... | reverse complement strand
AGATATGGTAGATTTCTACTAAGGTATATTCATTTTATGTTCTCTTTGTGGTCGATAAATTAACAAATAAATGAAAAAATAACATTCTTTGTTTCAATGTCTTGTTGCTACATTAACCAAACAATTGAACCCTAACCACAGTAACAAAAACTCATTCGTATTGATTTATAAGGCATTAAATTCAATTATACTCGTGACCTAGATATGTTACATTAGTGCTATATCTGTTTTCTGTGGTCTTTTTGCTCGATAAATTAATGAATGGAGAAACAAACAGAATTCTAGAGTGCCGATATGCCGTTGCCATGCTGTAGCTACAATACAGTAGAATAATTAACAAATATCTATTGGAACACAAAATGTGTAATGTGTATCTTCGCAACTTTATCAATGCAACGTTAATGCGAAAATTGGGTAGTAACTTCAAGGAAACTTAAAATTTGAACAAATTATGGCCAATCTGTACTGGACTGTTTCGTAAACATTGCCTGTGACTGTGATGTCACTGTAGTTGGCCCGTAGGCTGAGTGTGGTTGACCAATCAGAGTCGTCCACGGTATAACCACGGCCGTTCAACTGAACGGGATCAGCTGATCTGAGATAAACTTGGTGCAACGTAATTCACCGTGAACTTGGTTCAACTTTTGATCTAGGTTCAGCTGAACCAAGATCATGAACGACGTTGGTGCAACGCGCCCTTAGTGAGTGAGTGAGTAGGGTTTAACGTCCTGCTCAACATAGCATAGTTCACTTCAATGACAGCCTTTCCAGGCAGCGCACAAATGCACAATAATGGAACAGTAAGTTTAATCTTTAGAGAGAAACCTAATAGGATGGCAAGTCTGCATGCTGCACTGCTGGTTCTAGCCCAAAACGTATAACAACATGGCTCATATCGATCAACTGCCACTTCTGACATTGCAAAGTGCTTCTGGATATGTGCCTTAACTCCTGTTAAATTCAGTGCTACAGAAGTACCCAAACCTTTATCTTCCAAAAGTTAAACATTAAAGGATGTATATAACTCTTCACGGGAATTTGCCTTGAAGTTATGGAGCATCACCTGCCATATGAAATCACATAGTATTATATAACACGGGTGAATGCACCCACCTTAACCCTGGAAAAGCAGGCCAACACCTGATACACCAACCTCTTGATGATGAGTCCAGCATCTTAACCATAACGCCGTCAAGCCATTATAGTATATTTGCAATACTCAAAACATTTAAATGTACACTAGTAGTAGTATACAATACAGTGACAACTGGTACCTTTATGCAGCGAGCTACATGTAGCTGGTAGAGTTAATGAAAGACAATTTGTCCAAATCCAAATACAGCTGCAACACGCTAGGGTAAAAGATTCAGGCATCAAAACATCGAAAATGGTTTAACGACAATGTCCAACAGTGGCAATTATACAGCAGAGCTGACAAGTCAACAATTAAATGAAATATAATAAAAGATACAATAAAATAACTACATGTACAGGTAGTTTCAAGAAAGCCGCTATACCTGTGACATGGTAGGTGGCAGACCAATCAAACATGCCGACATACATGTTCTGTTCAAGTGCACCAATCACAGGCCCTGCTTTCTCTTCAACGTATTTGTCAAAGAGTCTCGCATCAACGTCTCGATAAGCATTCCTGGCCAGCTGACAACCACATACACACAATGCACACTTCATTTCTGTATATATTAACCAAAATGCCAATTTTTGCATTATCTCGAATGTCAGGAATACCAATTTATTGCCATTGTTTTCAAAGCATATATTATTTAGAGTAATAAAAGAAAGAATTTGGTCAAACTCTAAATATGACGTACATTTCTAACTGTAAAATTGTAAACTTAAGGCACTCATGATTAAAACATTTGTCAGCAGCTATTTTGATTATAATTAATTATCTTCACGTTTTTATCTATTGGATTGTAATTAACTATCTTTGTTACCTATTAGTTACTGAGTTCTGCAAGCAGCAAATAGACTTTGAATAGCCTCTCGGCTTGCATTTCAAAATGTACAGCAAGACTTATATGCCCCACAGTCGCTAGATAAAATGGCCAAGATAAAGTTTACACCTATAGAAAAAGCTCCTACTCTAGCTATTGAATGATCACTGTTTTCATTTCCTTTGCAAACCCAGCCTAAGCAGAGTATTAACTCCAAACAAGCTGTGATCACAGTTCTCAAACCTCGACCAAATACGGTGCTGCCACCTAGCAAATACATAAAACTTGACACCGCTGCTATCTCCTAATGGTAATAAATGGCAAACAATAACTCAGAATCTAGAAAGAAATACAAATTGCCTCAAAAATAGATTGCTTCCTTACCCAGCCACTGAAATCTGTTTGCCACTTTTTGAGTAACCTAATCCACCCAACAAAAACTGACTGGCCCCAGAATAAAACCTCCCTCAATTCATCCCTTCGATAGAGGTAAACCAGTTGAACAAAAAACAAGTATGCAAGTGTGTCATAGAAGCGAGAGAGACAACAAGAAAGCCAACAGACCATCTGAACCCTGTTGATGTCCGGGTATCCATGTTTGTCAAAGCTATCAATGAGACGAGGCAGAACGTGATCAACAGTCAATGCACAGTTGTTGAGCACGATTATCAGCCGTTTGTCCTGTGATTTACACAAATACATTCACAATTGCATACTGTGTTTACACACTTGGATTCAAGTGATCAATTATCCGTCAATCAACAAAGCAATCATAATTGACAACCTGATGTTTGCACTGCATTGAAGCAACTAAATCTTATAAACAGTGAAAACCTAACACGTAGAAAATGTAGCATACTCCGCAAACACTGAATTACCAGTGTGCAGTAGCCTAATTCTTATGCAGATCTGACAATAAATAAAAGGTATAAAAATGGTGCAAGTTAGTGACATAATTGTTCGTCACTATCAAGCACTGACAGCAAATTACACATTCTTGGTCTTCTTGCCTGTAATAAATGGTCAAAATAAATGAGAAATCAAATGAAAAATTTACGAGCATTTGTGTCAACGTAATAACTTTTGCTGACCGAGAGCAAATTACAAAAAGAAACAGTCACACTGTGACAGACAGCAACATTTATAGTAAAGACCTGCTTGTTTTGCACCAAAAAAGTCAACTGAGTATTTAGCTACACAAGAGCAGCAGTAAAGTAAGTTTAAACTATAAAGAATGGGACGAAAAACTGACCAAAAGGGGAACGCCTTCGGTGTGGGTCTGTGAGAACAGATCGCGTGCCACTGACAACTTCTTGCTAACTCACACACGCACAGTCATACATCAAACTATGCTATCAACTCACATATTTACAGATAATTCAATACAACAACAGCCATCATGGGTAGCTCTCACTGACCATGCTCTACAAGAAAACCACACGATAAATCAAGCAGATGCGTCAGTGATCGACACGAAACCTGACAGAGCTACCAGACGGATCAAGGAAGCAATTCACATCCGGAAGGAGGGACCACAAGCCATGAACCGCGAAGAAAGCAGCTACCAACTCAGCCACACATACGACCGCTTTCTTGGCACAGGACTTACTTACTGTGCCAAGAACCGTAAGAATAAGTGATTGTTTTCATTCTCCAGACAAATACTTCCGATGGAAGTCGAAACGTTAAGCTATATATAATTTCTTATCGTATTTGATAAATTTTAATCATAAAGTACAATCAACCAAATGAATCAATTCGTCAGCTTTTAACTATGCAAGGCATTCATCCCGTTCCATTTCTATGCTAAGAAGAACAATCTTACACTATCAGCACTGCAAAAGACTAGAATGCACTGCATCTGTCTTTGCATTCATTATATGAGAAATCCTGAACTTTGTGTGGAGATTTAAAAACCCATTCTAAAACCTGCTTTTGTACAGTACTACGAATGACAATAGAAACGTCACGGTGTGTGACTGTGAGAGTTAGCTACATGTATATCAATCAAGTGCCATGGAGCAACCTTCTAACGCACTGCCACTCTCGATCTTCAGACAGCATCTGAAAACTTCTCTGTTTCATCAATCATACCCGTACACTGTACTGACGTTGTCGTAAAATAATCCATATTATTTAGGCCGCAGTTAGCCCTTATGTGACGATGACATTACAGAACTTGAACACAAGAAAAAGAAACAGGAGCATCATTTAGGAGGAGGAGGTTTGGGGTCTTCGGACCCCTAAGGATCTCTGATTTTAATTTTTCCATGTAAATCGTACTTTTGAAACAGTGTTACTGCTGCAAGAACAATATGTTACGTAGACTGAGACCCCCCAATAATTACTGAGACCCCCCAGTGATTTACTGAAATGATGCCACTGAAAAAAAACACTGAATGCTGAAAGATTGAATGAAGACCTTGGTCTGTCAGTAATGAGTGCTAACTGTTCCAGCGTAGAGGCAAAGGTCTTCAGCAGCTCAACGCATAACTCACTCGTCACCTTCTGATTCTTGGCTTCAGCAAATAGCTGCAAGTACAAAGTTGTACAACTGCCATTTACATTTCCACTGATTTCTGATGCATCAAGTGCCTTCCATCCTCCCAACTCTGGAGTCAAAATCGGGCGCAAACCCCCCCACTTTCAAACTTAAGCCCCCTCCTTTTTCGAATTCCTTGTTAAGGGTGTTGAATGCCCAGTGAGAAAGGGAAAGTTTTGTTAAGGGTGCAGATTGCTCAGTTAAAAGTAAGGGGAAGATTCTGATCTACACCCCTTAACAAAACTCCCCCTATTTTTCACTAGGTGCAAACTGTGCCCACCAGGCATAGAGATAGAAGCCACTGTACGCATCACAATTTAGAAGCTACATCCACGTATGTACAACAGACAAATACCTAAAAACTCTAACTACACCTCTGAGTGCAACTTTACAAAGTCCTCTTCAAAAACCATTAACTAATGTTTGTTATTCAAAACTCTGTCTGACAACTCAAAATTTGCACACTATAGCATTTTGTAAACAGTTAAAACTCATTGCATTTCACTCTACCTGACTTTACCAATATATGTGTGCACTGCGCATCTATTTGACCTCTTGGCAAAATTCACTAATGACAAGAATTTGTGCTGCACTGAAGTATTATAGGCTGAATGCATTTGAGATGCCAGAAATGAGACACACCCAGATGAAGATGCAAATCTATTGGTGAAAGTTCACCAACAAGCCATGAATACTCCACATACTGTTGAATTAACAGATAACAGTTGTAGGAGATTAAATTACCGTATAATACGTGGGTTGAAAATAATGATAAGTAAGTCCCACATTTTTTATACGGGCTGCGGAATTTCAAACCGAGCCACGAAATTTGCCCTTTTCTGCGGAATTTTGACATATCCGCGGAATTTCGCAAAAGTTGAAAAATGACCGGCGATTAGTATAATTGTTAGCTTGATGACGCAATTCTGTCATGGAACGTGACAAAAAAATTCAAAAATAGCTATCACAATATAGCAAAATCAACGAAACTTGACAGACTGCACTTCTGAAAGGAAAAAATGATTGATAATTTTCTTTGTATGTTGCTAGCATAACTGAGCACAATGAAAGCCACCAATAACAAAATATACCTCAGTTTACTCACAAACGGAAGGCCGCAGTAAGCCGCGGAATTCTGCAAACTGGTCCATGGAATTTGACAAAATTTTCCGTGGAAAACTGTGGGCCCTTATGATAATATTTCTTTCTGAGATATAATATCATACAGATCATATGTTACCAGTCTTTCTCCCTGGCGGGCAGTGACCACCTCTTGCAAAGCGTGCACCATTTCAGACACAATGTTCTCAAACAGCGTCGGCTATATGCAAGCACATAACAGTAACAGTCTCGGACATCTTACTATAACGCCTAGATAGTCTGTCTGTCTGTCAGTCTGTCCTACCCCTCTAGTGCCTTCTGTGTTGCACAGTTGCTGACCCTGACCATGGCATTTGAGTCCTTGGGTCTTAGGTACGTGAGCCCCCACCTTCCCTCTCACCTCCCCCCAATGGCAGCCTGAGGGGAAGTTGAGTTGCCAGCCGGCCATCAGTATAGTGCTTAGTGCAGCGTGTAGTGCTTCGTGGCACCATCTGGTGAATAATGGTAACTTAACAGTCCTCCCGTCCTTGGGGCAAACACTTTGCCAGTGTATGTAACGGAAATACATTAAGCTACAGACAGTTGCATGACATTTGTTGCTGTTGTATTATGATCTATAGATGTACAGAGTGGTCCAAAAAAATGGCAAAAAGTTTATGGCACCATAATTTGGCAACCGTACATCACAGAGTCGTGCGATTTTCAGCAAAATTTTCCAAAAGAAATTCTCTACATGACAAAAGTCAGTGTTTAAATACAGTAATTAAATGGCTCAGAAATTATTAACTGAATAGTGACAAACACAATTAGCAATTATTATCACTCAAAAAGTCACATGTGTCACATCACATTATCTTCATTTCAGCATGTGCTCAAAATGTCCTCCTGCAGCACAAACGCAAGCTGTAGACGTCGACACAATTTGCCAACAGCACATTCAGTAACTGCATGACTCAAGCAGCCCACTTGCTGTTGATGTATCATTTCAGTTTGTCGACTTAGAATTTTAAAATAAAGACGAAGCAACAGATTTTCAATAATTTTGTGGTCTCAGCAATTTTCTGACCTGACGCATGCACTGCCCAGTATGAATTCATCGTTGTCAATAGGCAAACTACGACTTCTGCATTTCACAAGGTAGTGTAGCAACAACCTTAAAGCTAGGTGGCCAAAACTATAGACATTCGCGGCAAGTTTCTTTATAATGTCGCATTCCAAAAATTATTAAAATTGGCCAATGTTTCATGGAGCTATTGAAAAAAATAAAAGTGGCTCGTTTTTACGGACCGCGGTGTCGAGGGTAATACTTTTTTGCATTGTTTAATTGCCAGCGGCAATAACAAAGAATATTTAACTGCTGTATTCAAATACTGACATAAGTCATGTAAAGAATTTCTTTCGGAACATTTTGCTGAAAACCACATGACTCTATAACGCACGGTTGCAAAATTATGGTGTCATTAACTTTGTGCTGTTTTTTTTGGACCACCCTGTATATTACTGTTACGGGACATAATGGCAGTGAGGATCTTCTGTTAGCTCAAACAAATTTGAAAAACTGCCACCAAAATAGGTAAATACTATTAGTAATTTGCACAACATCATAAATGATAACAGTTCAATTAGTAATCAAACAAAAGTTGCAAATTGTAGACAAATGTTGCGCACTGGTTATCAACATGAAAGTGTGGCTATAAACACAAATACTTGAAAACAGTGGATCAACAAAGCTAGAAGTCAAAAAAAGAAAACCATAACAAATTCGAAGAAGCAGACTGAAAATATGTGGTGTGATAAAATAGCATGTGTTCAGAAAGAAAACTGTTGGGCTGTGGAAAAGACAGGAAAAACATTTACACATTGCATTACACTACATTACAGTCTGAGTAAAAGAAATGAACTAGCAATACAGACACTATGCCGTCAGCTATGGGAAAGAGGCATAAGACAGATCTGGCTTGGGTTCAGTCTCGAATGATCGCAGGCATTTTGAGATGTCACTTCTGATGCAGCGATAAAACAGAACCAGTGGGAAAGGATCTTAAGTTGCACACAGGGCGATGTAACTAAACTAAACTGACATAGTTTGGTTTTTGACAAACTAAATAATTGGTCGGCAAGCAGTAATGCATTACAGTAGGCACCGTCTAATGGCGTCAGTGCCCTATGTGACTAGGCGCACGTACGCCTCAGCCAATGACCAATAAGCTCACCCTGCTTGCCCACTGGTCAGTTCGTCAAAAACTAAATCGTGTCAGTTAAGTTCAGTTACGTCACTCTGCGCATGCCTTTACACCTACCGCAAGACAGAAAAGTTGAAAAACAAAAATCACTAAAACCAGCATAGAGTTTACCAGTGTTGTTGTCCCTCCTCGCTCGTCGTCCGTATCTATGTTCCAAGTCTCACGCTCTTGGAGATTCTTTGTATCTGAAACATGCACAGTATTATCACATACGACATTTTGCAAAATAACCTGCTGATAGAACACTGACAACAGAAAACATGCTTTGAACAGATCAAATAACAATTGAGAATGTTTATGTTACAGCAAAACTGCTGTACATTGTGATTTTATTGTTTCATCACCTAGTGGCATATTTAAAGGGCAACCTTCCATGCTCCCCTTTAGCGCTAAAAATTTACACAGTTACGCTTCCCAAAACATCAACATTTACATATCAGCTAACAAAATTCAATTGCTGGAAACTTGTTCTCCATACACCATGCGTCCCCTCTTCCATAAATTCTTAATACATCACCGTGATCATGGTTACTAATACAGTTATTTACTTACTTAGTAACTTACAGTACTCAGGAGGTGTGGGAACCATAATGGTAAGTTCACTGTTGCAGAATGGACAACCTAACGAACCTTGTGTGGCCTGTTTGAGCAGAGTTGTTAAACTGCTCCAGCGCAGGTCAAACGCGAGTGTCTGCAGCACATCGACCGACTCGCCAGGCAGTTCCAAAGACACCATCAGAGCTATGCAACTCCTGCACAGCAGTTACATGTAACAACACAACTTGACAAACAGTCCTAACTAAAAATGAGCGAATGAGCGAGTGGGTGGGGTTCAACATCCCATCCAACACACTATAAGTCATATCCAAAATGGCAGTGCACATACACATAATAACAAAACAGAAAGTTTAACTGAACACCGGCAGCCATAAAATCCATAAAATAACAACAAGACAGTCTGTCAAAAGGTGGTATCACACCTAACCTGCTCAAGGAGCAATCTCCCGAGTTTTCCGGGTTCAGAAAATTCACTGAGTATTCCAAGTTTTCCAGGTTTGTAGTCATCCTGTCAAGTAAGATGTGTGCAGCCTTGTTTGAATAATTAAGTTAATAAGTAAGTAAGTTTTGTTGTTCCCATAGCAGGAAAACACCACTAAATTCCGCTATAGATAATACAAAATAAACAAGTAAACACTTATGAAAACCTAATGGTACTAAACCAAAGCAGAAAATGTAACAACAAAATCTCTCACAAGATGAATATTAATTGCCTATAAGACTGCACTATCCACCGTTGCTGGAACTCAGAGACAAAGAGCTAAATAAAGTTGTTTCAATAACTTGTATACTAATAGCACAAGAATAATGCAATACAACAGTAACTTTCTAAACTTCGAAACACAGAACAGAATTACACGCAGTAATCTGGCGCTGACAATGGCCGATTCCCATTTAGCATTAACGTAGTTATACTGTATTCTTACTGTTTCTGTATTCTGCGTATACATGGACCCAAATGGTCCGAGTCAAATTAATGACTGAATTGCAGGCAATCAGTGAGGTCGCCGGTATAAAAACAGCCACTGGCGTCGAGGTCATCATTGAAAATCTTTGACCCAAAGTTTGTAAAATGTTGTCCGAGACTGAGGGCGACATTTTACAAACTAAGGAGAGAAAAAATTATCAATGACGATCGACATGCCAGTCACTATTTGTTTTGTTATACCTCAAAACCAAAGAAGTTGAAGTTGTCACACCTTTTTTGTAATTGTTTACTTGTTGACTTGTAGACTTGTAGTGTGACTTCAACAAGTCAACAAGTAAACAATTACAAAAAAGGTGTGACAACTTCAATGTTGATCGAGCAGCAGTGGGCGGGCAACGGTGCGTATTTGTTAACATCACGTGACATAACATAAACCAATCGCATGCAAGTGTTCTGCGCTGAGGTATAGGAATGTAAAATGAGGTACTATACAAACCGAACTTGTCGTACGCAGAGTGGCAGCCACATGAGATGTGCGTCCTGTTTCTGGTCCTTCCATGCGGAGTGCGGGGACTCGGTGTGTCCGATGTGACGAGGTTCCTGCTGAGCCAAAAAACTCGGCAGAAATGCTCCACGCATTAAGCAGGTGTACAGTACGATCACGTCATGCAGCATTTGCTGCCAAACAACATCAAAAACCATCGAGTAAATCAAGAAATTCAGGGCAAAGCCCAATGTTAGTCCACCCAGCACCCTAAGTCCGATTGGGAGGAAAATTCAAGGGGGTGAAATTCCCCCGGAAGCAAAGTCACGTGGCCCAAACTCAAATGCATTAGTATACACAGAACACCCAATGTCAACTTAGGGTAGGGCAACATGCGCACCTAAAAACTTTTTTGTTAGTGGACCAAAGTTTGCCAATTTTTTTTCAACAGATGAATCGCCGTTCACAACAGCGTTTACATCCATGTGTATGTTTATTGTTTAAGCAGCTTTCTTTTTAGTCCAAATTAGCAGGGTTTCTCTTTTTGCCATAAAGGAGCATAATTTTTACACACTAAAGGCCCTTCTTTCCACTCAACTACCAGCGTTTCATCAAGGATAAACTTGAATGCACTAACACCCGTGCAGTTTTGTTTAATCAACCTGTTTTTTTCTACAGTTATTCCAAGTTAAGCCAGTACAGAAAAGTAAGATGATTTAACTGTCACCATAGCAACTGTGTCAAATCACAGATAACCTCATCATTGTTTTCATTTCGATCTTTGTTCTGCAAATGAAACGCAAAATGCTGATGCAAAACCACAGTGGTGTGAGATAACCAGAGAGAAATTTGCCTTAAACTCACCTTAAACAATGCTTGTTTTGATGCATCTGCTTTTGTTGTTTTCTTCATCTGTTATGATCAACAAACTAACACTGCAATGATGAAATTAAATTAAATGATACACCAACAACAACAGTAAACAAAAATTACAACAATAACAATTTCAAGTTATGCAACATGTATTAAGCACTAGCAGTTTTCTGCAACATTCTGGAAACCAAAGGTTGGTTGAACACTAACATCCAACGATAAAGTATTAGCAAAACAAAAACAATTTCTATGCCATCAACTGACACATACCTCTTTCAGTAGTTTGCCACTGAGGTATGATTGGCCGAGACGCCAGAAATCTGGCAGATTATCGCAAAGAATCTTTGTTAACGTCTCCACAAAGCTGATTCGCTGAGGGGGCTTTGCACCTGAAACATCAGCGAAAACAGAATATTCGACACCACAATCTTTAACTGCTGCTGCTAGTACACTACCACCAAATACCATTTTTGCCATCGGCCAATTTTCCATAACAGTAAGCAACGAAATGATTTATCAAAAAAGTTTACCAAAGCTTCTAAGAGACTGCAGTTGGCCATAGCCCCAGTAATTAGTTTCTTTTATAAAATTCATGTCATTCAAATACTAAACAGGTTATAAACTAAAAACAGAAACATGTTACCATAGACAACATCAATATATGACGCTATCTTATTGCAGCTTAATAGTGCTGGACTCATACTCGTGATTATGTGAATGCAGCCTTAAGCCTACAGTAGGCATAGTGGCCTACCTTACGTGCTACTGACTAGAGGCCTAGGCCTATTCAGTGCGGATGTGGACTGACGCGAATCCAATATTTCTCTTTTGTTGAGGACGCAGACTGACAGCGGATCTTTGGTCAAAATCTGCGGACTGATGCGGACTCGAAAATATCACGGTCCGCACACCTCTGCTTTGTACCCACTTTTACATAAACTGACCTGAGTTGAAGCCCAGTGTCTATATAGCAGTATAAATTATACTGCCACATTACATGAGCTGACCTGATTTGAAGCCCGGCGTCTGTAGCAGATTCTTGCTGGGACTCATCATACTTAGCTTCATCTGTTCCTTCTCCTCCTCATCTTCTGTTACGCACAAAAACACAACAGTTCTGCTGTCTTCACTAATACACTCTCTGTTACATCAAAAACAAAGATAAACCAGGCCGTGCCCCATCTGGAATATAGGCAAACTGCTTATCTCCCTTTCTGTGGCCATTGAGCCTGTAGGTGGATAGACCACTGAGTCCGTGACGCATGGCCAGTGCGACGCCAGACCTATGGTTACCTTCCCAGCTGCAGAGCGTCACCATCCTTTGGCTGGTACCAAATTATACTGCTTGGTGAACAGAGGCACGTGTGTGAACAACTTGCCCAAGGTTGATACCTAGCAGTGCAGTGGGCGGGAGTCGAACCTGCAACATCAGTCTTACCAGTTCGGCACGTTACTCTTACACCACCGAACGACTCTAACATAACAGCTCTGCTCTTTTCATTAATACACACACCCTATACATACACACACCTGTTATACATAAACAAATGCTCATAACAAGTGAAGATGACGGTCCAGTGCCACACAAACTAATGTAATGTGTCAGTGTTTACTGTTACAGATGCCTGGATTCAACCATCCAACTAGCTAAATGGCACCTAATTGGCATTAGCTAAAAGTAACGGTACTGCAGGGCATTATAATGCAGCCATCTTCTTCCAGTACATCTAACAGCATTTAGTCCATACCATAACTTGCTATTCATTTCCTGTCTCCATCAACTCAGTGACGTCAGCATGCAGTAATTTAGCACACACACAACACCCAAATTGAAGTACCGGTGTCCCGATGTACCTCATAGAGCATCTGGTTCTGCATATAAATATGATCAGTATAGTATAGTATAGTATAGTATAAGTACGACCTCCTAAACTCTGGATGTAAAAGCAAAAGAAATAACTGAGACACACAGAAGATAATGCTCTGACCTTTGTCGATGTGTTCAGTCTGACATCGATGCATCAGCCTCAGCAGCCATTTCTGCATGTTGACTAAACACTCCCAGGCCGGATCACCTTGTACCTCCAAGTGCACCAGATATCTGAACATACATAACGCATTAACATGGCCTATATGCAAAACTCAATCTTACAAAATATCTAACTGATAAGTTTTTAGTTTCGGTTTTACTAGCCTGAACACTGTCATGGAGTTTTGCTCCAAATCAAGCCAAGTCTCGAAACGAAACACTTTGTATGATTGTTATAGTGAGCTTTTTTGAAGACTGGATGCCCTTTGAGTAACTCAGTGGGACAATGACAGAATAATAAAAGGATATAAATTTTTGCCCAATCCCGATTATACAAATAAAGAAAAATTCCTGCAACAAACAGCAAATTCAATTATTTGCGTGTCGAGTGTATACATTCTGTAAAAGTACACAACAGACTTTCCACAAAAAAACCCACAAAATATCAGTACACTGCACAGCATAACGGCCAACCTAGGTATTGAATTTGGGCAAATCCAAACTCCGCTCCAATGTTCAGCCATCGGTAGACCACAGTTTACCAAATTAGCCCTAAGTCATTGTACATGGCGGGAAAGATTGTAGTCTGCAATGCCATTTCCCGATCGTCAAAATCTTGCTCTGTTACGAAGACATTTACAATTGGTGTAAAACTTTTCAAAACCATGCTGAATTTTGGAAATTTTTGCCCCAAAAGTTATGACGCAGTGCCCCAACTTCGAGACCTAATTTTTTAAAGAGTGACCCATTCTAACAAAATTTTGGGGCAATCTGACAAGGGACCTTGGAGACCAAACATCAAAAAATAATAAAGAAATAAACAGAACGATTCGTCCTTGTTACTATAACAGCGGCCGTAACCAAACAATCTGAGTAAAGTCTCTAATACAAATAATATTCTTACTGTAATGCATGAAAAGTTTGTTTGTCTGTTTGCCTGTCTGTCCCTCATGCCCCTCTGGCGACTTCTGTGTTGCACAGTCCCAGACCCCGACCACAGCATTCGAGTCCTTGGGCTTTAGATACTGTTCCCCCACCTCACCCATGGGCAGCCTGAAGGGGTTGAGTTGCCAGCCGGCCATCAGTATAGTGCTTAGTGCAGCGTGTACTGCTTCACGGCACCATCTGGCGAATGATGGTAACTTAATGGTACTTTGCTAGTAATAATACTAATAGTAGTAGTAGTAGTGATAGTGCAGTCCAGGATAGACCAGAAAGGCCTGTAGACTGATCGTTAAAACTTGAAATCTTCCCAGTTATAACTGTATCCGAGATGGACAGAGGGCCGAACAAATCTATTCTTCATATCTATATAGCGTCAGTATGCAGAGCGGAAATGAACCGAATAAGCTTCTTCTGTTCGTCCGGCGAAGAAGGCATAACCATCAGCTTGTCGTAGAGCATCTTACGGAATGCAGCAATTCGATTCTCAACCTCACTGTACACTAACAATACACGCCCACTCAACTGCTAGTTTCAGTTTCACTTTCCATACTAACATACGGGGAAAACCAGTACTGCTATTATTCATTTTTTTACCACTTAGTCGTCCTACTGACAAAGTTAAGAAACAACACTGATATGATTAAGTAGACACATTTTTATTTAACTAAACCTATCTTATCCATATAATTCCAAGCAAAGCCAGACCCTAAAAGTAAACTTATGCAAAATATTAAAGCAGGTTATTCTCACAGTGTGAATGCTCTTATTGTTAGTGCCATGACAACTTATAATATCTGATTCGCTGACAACTGGCAATCAGATCTAAGGATCATATATCAGCAGCTATAACTAGGTGGGATGATTGTGATGGTGAACTGACAGCCAAATGACCAAACCTTGATCGCATTTATAATTACATCGTAGCTTTAAATAAAATCCACCACTCGAAAAATGCAACTTGTTGACAAACAAAAATTTTCGGTGCCAAAATTTCAAAATAAAAGATTTTTTAGCAGTCCTCCAAATTAAACCAAAGTATTTTTCATTGCTTCAGAAGTATAGTTTTTACAGTATGTATACATCAGTGTATCTAAAATAGCACATTTTGTCTGAACATTCTGTATTCAGCCATTATATATATAAGCCACTTATAATGTCAGAATAAGCAAATGGCAAAAACTGTACCACAGCTCTAGAAAAAACATACATTTAACATTCATTCATTCATTCAAAGTTTAATAAAAACAGACAAAACGCTGGTACACAATAAAAATGAGTGAAGCTCAATGAAACGATACAAACAAATAGCCCAAGCTAATGCAGATTGTCATTGCAGAGCATTCTTGTAATAAAGTTTTTGCGATTGGTGACTGACGTATGATCAGGAAGCTGAAAATTGTGGCCTTTTTTCTCTCAGTCTGTAGTGCTGCTCACATTCAGGAAGAAGGAACGGATGCAGCAGGTGCCGACTGTTGCCTATCACTGTTGTTATCACCACTTCAACACATGCTGCTGATAACTAATCTGATGTCTAATAAACACTAGCACTGACGACGGAAACATGTGGAAAATAATAAAAAATACCTTTTTTGAACGCCTGCACTTCTGTCACCCAAAACAATGACTTGGCACGAGTGTAGTCTGTGATGACCAAATCATAGTCACCCTGTTCACAGCACACACGAAGAGCTTTTATTCACCGGTGATAATTTCACTGATACAAATATGATTTTTCATTTTTTCTTCCTGCAGTGTATCAGCAAATGCAGTAACTATTTACAGTCAATAACTGATTTACAGTCAACAACTTAACATCTTCAAAGCTAAATAATTTTCTCCATCAGCCTTCAAGACGAAGTACTTTCCAGGTCAACGATATGATGTTGTGGACGTCTGTCGACACATCGGCTACAGTCGGCCTCCTACTTCCCAATGTCGACTTCTGTCAACATTCGCCTTCTGCCTAGCAGTCAACTTTTGCCAACATCAGCCTTGAAAGAGTTAATAGCTACAAAATCATTGTTTAGTAGAGCAGACACATTTAACACAATGTAGGAATTAAAAAACAAAAAAACATCTAAGTTTCAGTACCAGAGCAAAAGTAAAAAATGCTAGAATTTAAGTAAATAATCCCAGCAATAAAAAATAACGACAAACACAAAAGACCGATCATGAAGTTTGTGTTTGTATTCCAAGAAATGTAAGATAACCTTTTCGATATTTCTCTCAATGGTGCTTGGGAGATAAAAGAGAAGTTTGAATCTGTTGAGGACGGAGAGAGCATTGCGAGTAGCATCGGCTCGGTCTTTGCGCCCGAGTACATCTTCAAACACATTCTCTGCAGCCTTGTTTGCCTCTGACCAGCACAACACAGTGCCATTCAAATAGCTCTTGTAGAACTGTCAGCCCAGTCTACTATAAACTGCTTTTTCGCCAACCATACTTCCATAACGGTCGAGCTTATGGTATGAGTTATTGCTGACTGTTTGTAACGGATATATTGTAGCTAAGCATTCAGTTGTAAGAAAAACCTTTTACAGAAATAATTATTAGCCCTTTGTCAAGGCTCTTGAGGTTGAATGAAGAAGGTAGGAAAAATGGGCGTTTTCAACAGGAAACTGGCCATATCTCGGAAATGGTGAGAGATACGGCCAAGGGTACGATTAATCACTAATAGAAAGTTGCATACGCCCTGTCAGAAAATCATTAAAAATCATTGACCTTGGATGACCTTGAAGGTCACTAACAACCAGTATGGTTGGCTATTCTAGTGACAGCTGGGCTTCTTGTCTATAAGAAGATGTACAATAATGATAATTTCATACTGTACACTTTGTCACGTTTGGTACTTGGACGCTTTGCTGCTGTTGCATGTAAATATGGAACAATGTCTATTAGAGGGTCCGCCGGAGCTATAAAAATTACCATCTGAAATTCGTTCGTTGCTGAGATCAAGCTTCAGTTTTTGAATCGCATTTTGTGATTTTATGATTTTTTGTGTATTTTATATGTATGTGCTGTGCCACCTTTGGCATAATGATAAATAACTGATAAAAAATGTGATATTTTTTCCAAGCCACAAGACCCATGGGGCAGCACTGACTTCTGCCTCCTCAGTCTTCAACCAAACAGCAGTTTGCACTGAAGGACCATAGATAAGGGCTAGTGCATTAAGTAGTATGCTTGCTAGTGATAACTCGATATATCAAAAATATCAATATATCGTTTTCAATACCGATATATCGTATCATATTGTATCATCAAAAAAATATCGAATTTTTCGATATATCGCGATATCTTTTATATATCACGACATTTTCGATATATCGCGATACTTTACACCAGAAGTTTATATTTTTATTACTGCATTATCAAAATAACAAGAATAAACGTAGAAAATGACAAACTAACCAAAGCAAACTAACTACAGTCGTAATTTAACGACACTTACGACACTCTATAGGCC
>Ga0209454_1000879_pt1 | contig 17138 bp, 6 predicted proteins | sample WorMetHERISLAND1_2_FD_187400 | JGI IMG/M metagenome (GOLD analysis project Ga0209454, IMG submission 187400) | Marine gutless worms symbiont microbial communities from Max Planck institute for Marine Microbiology, Germany - Olavius geniculatus... | ecosystem: Host-associated > Annelida >... | reverse complement strand
TCTTCATTAACCATAATCTGAAATATGTTTTACTGTAAATAAAATATTCTGAAGACTTAAGTCATAGATTACCTGTATGCTGAACATTGAAAACTCAACGTTTTGAAACTGAACATTTAAACTGCAATGGATATACGATAACTTAATCCTAGTCGTAAATTATTTGCATATTAAACCTTTAAAAACACTGTTTAATGCATCAAACATTGACTATTTTTACTAGCCATAGCATTCACATAGGCTAGAGTTTATAGAAAAATCAATACATTAAATCAATACAGTGCTTCACTGGGCAATGGGCAGGGCACTGGTATTGGTATTGGTATTGGGTATTGGTATCGGCAGGACCCAATAGTATTGGGTGACTTTTTTGGTATCGTTCTAACCCTAGTCTCGACGGTTAAAATGCCGCCACTCCAGCACTGAAATAAGATTCCAATCTTGGCGCTCAATCATTATTAATCAATACTAATCAGAAGTTTATACTGGACAGTGTTCAAGTGTTTAGTGAAATGAAATAGAATACAGATGCTTTCGTATCGACAGTCGATATGATATGATTTGTTGCTATGGCGACGTTGACCGGGATGCTGCGATTACTCACAAGGCATAATGGGTACTGTATTTGCTGTTGTGGAAACATATTTCACATTGTAATTATGCTGGTTTAGCTTTATTGCACTTATTCGCTTGGTGGCAGTTAAATGTAGTCGAGAAGCATAATTCAAACATTATTTTCTGATGTTCACTCTACTAATAAATGCAGTAAAAATCCTGGTAAAAAATTAATGCAGCAAATATTAGTGAATGAATAAGTAGCACCATTTAATTTGCAGATGATGCACTGCATAATGATGTAGGCACATCTCAGCGGCTCAGCGGCCAATGGCAGCGCTGCATCAGAGTCACGTGATCCCAAGTTTCTGGTGAGGAATAGAACATGTTCTGTATGGGTTAACGCTAGCTAAAGCGTTAATGCTGCAGACAGCAGCTGGACCGGCGCAACGCAGCAGCGAGCATTCAGTTGCCGCTTTGATTTGTTTTGAATACAGACGTGCAGGATAGCATTTCTCTCTTAATTAGTATTTGTTTAATTACTTCTCACGACCGTTATCTTCTCGCACATGCATCATTAGGAAAAAGGGGGGTACCCTTTAAAGAACCCTTACACCTGTTCTACTGGGCCCCAGTTTCTGGCACCAAAAAAATCTGGTAACAGAATGCATTGCAGACGAACCAAGTTACTGGTACCAGTGTCTGGTCACCAGAACTTGGGCCCAGAACTTGGATCGTGTGTCATTGGCCTAACCCCAACTCGAAACTAGTGTTGTTTCCCAAACTGTCAAACAATGCAGTACGATAATCAATAGCAAAAGAGCCTACGTGATTCGTGATCGGCTGTGTTCAACTGATATTCAGGCAATTACTGCCAAAAATTAACGCGATGAACGTAATCTTGTATATATAATAAAAACGATCACTGGAACAAATGTAAACAAACGTGACTCATCGCCGACAATTACGTCATTCTGTAAGTATGCAAGCGAGTGCGAGATATGACATAACGCTAACGCACGATCAGGCACGACTTTCGTAAAGATGTCAGACTATCGACAAATTCGGCCGACTTTTGTCAGCGTGGTTTAGTTGTCCGAGAAAATAGACCAATAAAACCGGTGAAACATGACACACGACCGATATTTTCGTCTGCTACACTGTACGATATCAGCTGGTGCAGCAGCAGAATGCAAATCCCAAAATGATAAATGCATTACGTTCTGCATCGACTGAACGAAAAAAAGCAAACACAATAATTAAAAGAAATACTCATCGTCCGTTGTAAACAATCACCATGGCAAAATTCACAAAATTTTGTTGACTGATCGAAAAAGTCGGCTGATAAAATCGATCGTCGGACATTCACTTAAGTCAGTCTCACAAACTCCCGACGGATGAGGCAGAGCTGGAAAAACGTAGGTTATTCAAAGAAAAGTTTTAGGTTCTAAATTTTTCAGGCTTTTTTGACTCAGTGTCCAATGAACACCGTGCACAAAATTACGACCCAGTAAAACATCTTATACACCCTGTCCGTCACATAATTGTTTTCTATAAATTATAGCAAGATAAAGTAATCAAAAATACTGATTAAAATATTTTAACATATGTAATAAAGTTGAAAAAAGCAAAAAAACCGTAAAAATGGAACTATTAAAGTTTTAAAGGCTTTTAAAAATAACTTTAAGAACCTAGGTTTTTCAGACCAATTTTCCAGCCCTGCACAGTAGGCGAGGTCGTTTTGTCAGGGCTCTAAAATTGGTTCGAAAAAAAGGTTTTCATGTTGCAAACATAACTGTAATCAATACAATGTCGTGATAGATTACTCGTGGTACTGTGCATACAGTTTGACAGGCTTTCAAGTTTCAACAATGTTTTCTACGTGCAATAACCTGCTCATTTTCAAGAAAAGTGGACGTCGAAGTTTTCCAATAATTAGCTGACTAGTGGTTAAGATGAAAGCATGACCAAAAATAATTTGAGCAAGACACAGTCGAGATTAGATGGCAAGTTGACCAGACTGAAAAGGTTTAAAGTCAAATCGAATTGCTTCTGTGATGCAGCAGCCTAGGCGTAAAAGTTGAATTCAAGCATAATTATAAATGATTTCAAAACGAGTTTGCTCCAAGCTGAGTCAAAAGCTGACATGCTCTTAAAACACATTGCAGCAACAGTACACCCAAATGGCATAAATCCAAATTGCAGACCATGCTATTCAAAGTTTTTAAATTCACTTTGGTAACATAACTAACAGTGAAGCAGACTTATGTACTACTTAGGCCTAAATAAAATTCTTGTGCTTCAAGTTACGGTTTCTGTCCAAAAAAACTGCATCCCTAAAATTCTTATGCTTGACAGCATGTAATGCTATAGCGTGTCTTAGCTATCATAGAGGCGTCCATCTGTCTGTCTGTCTGTCCGTCTGTCTCACCCTTGAGCCCTATCAAAACGGTGCAAGCTAGGATCACAAAATCTTCAGTGTGGGCTTCCCAAGGGTGAAGGGTTTCCCTTCAACAAGAGCGTCAAAGAGGGGTAACCCCTAAAAGACATTATTTTGCTGCTACTGGCTCTAACAGTGTAAAAACGGTTGCAGATGAGTACAGACTTGCTGCACATCATAACAAGCGCTAATGATGGGCTTTTTAAATTTGTCAACATCGATGACCTTGAACGACCTTAAACCCCAAGAGGGTATTTGGTGAAATTTTCGCGATTTTGGCCTGCGACACACATTTTAAAAGTGAACTGCACCAAAATGGCTGGAGATAGATCAAGACAACCTGCATACAGAATTTTCAGCATTAAACGTAAATTTTAACAGTCCAAGTCACGACCCCCTAGGTTCAAGGAGGCCTGCGCAGTCAAGCGTCACAAATGGCTACCCCCCTAAAAAGTGGTTATTTTTATGGCTTTAGCACAACAACAGTTGCAGATGGATGCAGACATACTGCTTACCGTAGGAAGCACTGGTGACGAGCTTTTTAATGGTGTCAACATTGACGACCTTGAACTCCCAAAATAGAGGGGTTTAGTGTTTGTTCTGTTGCAATTTTCGGCTGTGGTGCACATTTTCATAAGTGAATTGCACCAACATGGCTGGAGATAGACCTGGACAACCTGCAAACAGGAACTGCTAAGGCTGTCGCAAGACTCAGAACCTTTGCTCAAATTGCTTTGACTCATGGGCACTATTCAGCATGTACAGTTGTTTTTATAAGCTGTTGTGTAATATTACACAACATGTCATAAAATAAAAATAAAAATGAATTTTTTGCCATTCCCCCATCCCTACTTTTTCGCCGGCTGCAACTGGAAGCACATAATTTTTTGGAGGCTTCACAGAATTGCAAACCAAAACTAATAAGCAATTGAAGACCACAGACTTCATGGCCAATACCAAAATTCTTTCAGTCTTGAGACTGGCTTTTATGAGTAAAGTGAAACGACAATCAACAGCAAGCAGCACTAACAATATTATTATAGAAAAACTACTAGCACGATTAAGTACAACGAACATTAAATTTAGCCAATAACATAATAGTACACAGTCAAACAACCAAACACATGCAAACAAAACTATTCTGGAACTTTCAAAATCGTCCGCTTTTCCAACTCTTCCATTTCTTTCAGCAACCGTGCAACGTTATATCGCAATTCGTGGAATTTGCTGACGGAAACCTAACACAACAGACATACTTGAACAACAACATTAAGCACATGTCTTTTCATTGGATCAAGCCAATCAACCGAGGCACCATCAAACTATACCAACTCAAGCCAAGCCTAAAGGCTAAACACAGGAATATAAATAAACTGTTCGATAAATAAGTTACAATACAGCATCATTCTGTTGGTTTTACAAAAAATCTTTAAAAAATCCAAAATATACGTTGTGTAGAAAATTTTATTCTGAACACGTGTAGAAATTTTTTTGACAATGACATCATTATTGTGATGTCAACTGTTCGCAGAAAAACCAGCTACACATGTATTATTTTTCCTATATAACTCACAAGTGACACACAGCATAAGAACAAAAAAAATGAATAAACTTAACAAGTTAATGCCATCTCTTTAAATGCTAATGACTAATGTTTCATTTTTCAACACATCGTCTGAGTTTGCTCAAACATTTGTCCTATCTGTCAGCAAACTTCTGAATGCCCAATGCAAAAAAACGATGGCTGCTGTCCATGCCACTAAAAAACGACTGATTGCACCTCAGTATATGATACAAATTTCTGCCAATCTAGTATTTTCTTACACCAAACGTGAACTGTTTGCTGCATAAAGCACTTGTCGCCATAAACTGGATGCATCTCAGAGTTAATCTAATATGCATTTATTTTCTATCCACAAAAATGCAATAACATCACGCTGTCCTTTATGGGAGGATTTCAGTGGCAACTTTGCCGTATTTAATGTTTATAAATGACGTCACAGTGAAGTCATCGTAATAAAAGTCACAGCTGCTACTCAGAATTAAATTCCCTACAAAACGTATATTTTGGATTTTTAATCTTGGGAAAACTAACAGGATGACGCTCTTTTGTAACTTATTTATCGAACGACCCTCATACATTCCATAGATGCAACCGACTCAACCAAAATTTCAGTTCAGTTCAGTTGACTTCTGTCACTTTGTACATAAAATTTTGATTTTTAAAAACCATAGTACTAATTCAGCGCTAATTCCCTTGAGTGCTCGAAAGCCACTAGACTGGTCCCAGATCACATACTCATCTCAGCAATCCTTGGATAATGCTAGATTAGCAATCTTATATGATGATACTCTTCCTGATGTCAAAGAAACACTGTCAGGTCAATACAGGCATTGCAGTGCAGACTGAACAGGAGATCACCAAGGTTAAACAGCCAAGACCAGCTTTAGTCACCAAGACATACAAAATCCTTCAACAATTCTTATTCAGTTAACTGGCAGCACAATTGTTAATAAGTGAACGCTAGGATGTTTGTCAAAATAATGTCACCGGTAACTACAAAGTGCAGTAACATGGTAACTGACTTCAAAACTATGAGAAGAACCATCGCTTAGCGACATCTCCATCATTACAGTTGGCTCCAAGACTCGACTCAGTACACTGCATTAAAATAAAAGAAAAATAAAAGAACAAACTGCACCCTGTCGTCTGAATATTATTTACAGTAGTGATAAAACAGCAACAACAGTTTAATTAAATGAATTTATTTGATCGTCAAATAGCCACAGTTTAATGGAATATTGGAACTCCTGCTTCACAAAATTTAGTAATTTTTTTAACGTGTGTTAATTAATTAATGCGTTAATGCATTAAGTTAACGTGTTAATTTGACAGCTGTATTAATGACAAAACTGCACATCAAGAGGATGAACGGACTAATGGCTCTAAATAAACTGAACACAAAAGTTAAATAAACAAATATATACTACATAGTCATCATTCTTAACGTACACCAGGTTTTCAACAGTCAACAGAATTATGATAACAATATGTGGGCTAAAGAGAAAAGCCTGGAGAACACTGACAACTGCCCAGAAATGAAAAATGAGCACAGTAGTAAAGACATAAAAGAAACTAAGTACTACTAATCAATGCTAAAAAACACCATTCTGCAGTGTTTGAAAGCAGACATTTATCAATATTAAGTTAATAGCATATAGAAAGCTATTCCATATGCTGATGACACACTGGCTTTGTATGCTGTCTGAAAGAATTTAACTTATGCAACCATAACGAACCTGGTAGAAATTCCAACATCCACCCGCCACTTGAATGCTTCCAGAGTTGGAAGACGAGGCTCATTTTTGGAAGCAAACGTCATAAGCAATTCACGGCTACAACGACAGCAATAGCAGATTAGCAGCATCTGCACCGTAGCACACATCAGTACTAAATGCTACACTTTCGCACTAAACCTATCCATTTACCTCACACACTTTTACAACAGCAAATAAGTAACTCAGTGTCAAACAAATAACAGCAACAATAATATATTCAAACACACTACAAACCGAGAACCGTAGATGACATTCACAACATCAGCAATGTGTTCCTTTGGAAATCTACAAAAAATCATATAATAATGATAATAGCCAGCAACACTTCATTAGCAGCACAATTCAACTGCTCACACACAAACATACTAACAAATAAAGTTCAAATAAATTATCTGGGAGACTGTAAATAAATGTAACTTGAGTGTTCTTTTACACAATCATGTGTAGCAGTCTTTTTCATTTGTTACCACAAGATTTTACTACACGTGACAGCAGCTACTGCTGTAGCGCATCTTAGCCATCGCAATTCTGTCCATCTGTCCATCCATCTGTGTGTCACATAGGTGGATTAGTCAAAAAAAGTACAAAATAAAATCACCAAATTTTCACCATCAGCTGCCTGGAAGACTCTAGTTTCAGGATCCATAAAGCTATTCCATAAATTTAAAAGGGATCACCCCAAGCGAGGCGCTAAATGACACGGGGGGTAGGAAAAATTTGCGATTTTTTGCCAATATGGCTGCATGAGACCGGCTACGCCTTCTGGCAAGTGCAAATTAAACGCTACAGATATTTAATGTCAACTGCTAAGATAGGTCAGCTTAGATTTTGCTTGCACCGAGCCTTCAAACACACACCGCTGTCACGCATTCTGCTTTGCGTGAGCTGAGCTTTTCTTGTTTCAATGAAAATGCAACTGTAAACACTAATGACAAACAAATACTTTCCTTATGATCATCAAAATTAATATTTCCTGATGAACTTTGACGTTCATATGGCATGCAAATTTGAATAATTTGCAACCAAGCAAAAAATCCAATAAATATGCTCTACTTATATTCATTGCAAGACTGTGAAAATCTGACAGCAGTACAACAAAATGTGACAACTCACTTCAACTCTGTTAAGTCATCCTTTAGAATCTACAAATAAGCAATATTTTCAAGTTTCATAAAAAGTTACTGGTTGGTACAGAAAATCTAACAGAATATATATTAAGCCTTTACTAAGCCAAGTGTAATTCATTATAACTTTTGTTACATCAACATCAACATTGCCATACAACATGGTATTCTATGAAACTGAACTCAGTACATCACTGTTCGTGTTATACTGATTACCGAAAAATGAAAAGAATACCAGTGAATAAATACTCTCACATCATTGCTATAAACATGCAAAATGTGGACACTGCTAAGTATTTTCGCGCTTCATATTTCATCAGTCATAAAAGTCTGCTTTTCTTTAGCCAACACACCTTTTGGGAGTAGCTCCTAATTCAGCCAATCCCTGAACTGAAGGGATTGTTGCAACAAGACTGTTTATATGCAATATGCACCTTCTGCCATACAACCATGAAAATCAAAGCATAGCAGTCACATATAGCCCCTCTGAAGCTCTGAGTATGGTGCTATATACTGGGTGGAGCTAAAAACATCCAGAACTTTGTGCAACTATAACGGCACATATATTTTATGGAGATAAATTTCTTATCGCACTTTTGTAGATCAATATGTTCTCTTATTTACTTATAAATTTCATTGACCTCACTAATGATACCACTGAATGCCGCTTAATGACGTGAGACAAGTTATAAAGCCAATTATGTTAAAACAGCGTATATCATCACACCGCACCAAAGCAACTCAAAATTTCTTTCAACACAGCACGCCAGATTTCATCAGCTTACAAAAATGTACGTCACATTCAACAGATCTGAATCCGCTACATTACTCAGTTTGGGATGCTTTGCAAGAACTTGTCTATCAAGAAAAGTGTGAACCGTTTGCGAACGTCATCTACAGAATGTTATCACAGACAAATGGCATGATGTCGACAATCAGACAACCGGAATCAGAAAAGCCATATTGCAGTGGAAAAAGCGTCTAGCAGCAGTAGCAAAGGAGAATGGAGAACCTATTCAGCACATTTTCTGCTAATTAGTTGACTAATAATTCGGCCCAATGTGAAGTTTCGGCACAGTCTGCGTACAAGCGGCAATGCAAACGATGAACCACTTGCAAAAACTGCTTTATGGCATGTGAAGCTATTTTGTTTATATCACAGCTATTTCAGAAATGTTTTAGGCGAAAATTCCTACACATATTTGAAGATGTTTGACCATTACATACATGCTTTCATGCTGATTCATTTCGACTACTCGGCTGAATGATGCATGCAAATGTTCGAGACGTTTTTTTGCGCCACCCGGTATAACAAATGCTTATAGTAATATCAACATATATATCAAATTATATTATCATGTATACCTCAGGCTTTAGTGAAGACTCAGGGAACCTGAGAGCCAGTTGAATCAACCGGTACAGTCCAGATGCAATGGTTAATATCACTTCATTGCTCAGACCAACATCTGGTTTAACCAGCTTGTCAAAAATGCCACTGCCAGTAGTCTGACCCTCCAGTGCTGCTACAACTCCTAGTTAAATAAAACTGACATCAGCAACTGTTTCTAAATAAGTCACAGTATGACTGTACTCAATCAATCATTCATTTGCTCAATAAACACAGCAACCATAGCAAAGAAGTTTGCATCAGCAAGATGTGCCAGACTCGTCAGAGCTCTAACAGCAGCCTAAATCAAACTAACAAGGAAACAAAGTGACAGTTTAAACATTCATGTTAATAACAGCTATGAAATTAAGCACCGAAACAGCCATCTGGTTCAAAACTTCAAATGCATGAAACTTCTTGTTGAAATGCACTACATGGGCTACAAAATGGCAGCGCTGTTATTTTGATTATTTTTCACACAACTGAAATTTTGAATAACACAGACTTTTATACAAATATTGTTAAACTGCTGGCTTCACCAGGAAAGTTACTTTTACTTCGTACTTAACAAGTGAAAAAAAAGTGCTGTACTTTGTACTTTTTACAAGAGTAATATTATGGAAGTTACTGTTACATTGTGATGGAGTAACTTTTTGGCCAGTTACTTGTACTTTTACACAGTACTCAAGTTAGATACTTTTGCCACACTTGCCACAACAGCACAAGTACCCCTGCAGTCATACTGCACAGATATGGTGGTAAAAATACTGACAACAACCGAAAACCACTGGAAACAATGGGGACGGAATATAGCCGTTTCGCGACGTATTCTTCCATCTGTACGGACGGAAGATAACATTGAGCCTATAGTGGCAACGACGCATCAACAGTTGAATACATTTAACAACTTACAGCATACCAGCAATAACAGCTCGAAACGATGCTTTATCGACATTGACGCTATTTAAAGCATTTATCATTTTACTAATCTCATCCGGAACTCTGATACCTACAAAAGACGACCTCTCGGCGGCAACGCCTCCCAAACGCAGTCCTGCCATGTTTGTTTATGTTTATTGTTTACATTCAGTCACGTGCTATAGAAACAAGAGGCAAGCTAAATTCTGCCATAAGCCGCGCGCCATGCAAACAATTAAAATAGCCATAGACTCAGTCCGTTGGCAAATGTAAAATAATCTGCGAAACATATGCTCGAAAGAACTTTACTTTCACTAAACCTCTGTTAGCCTACTATCTAGCAGAGGATGTATAGGTGTTATAGGCACATGCACGCGTACCGTTTTTTTCTCGTTGTTTATAGAGCGGCGTTTACCAAATCCCAACGAATATTTGTATAAATTTTATATCGCTAAAATCGGGAGTTTTTAATCAACATTTCTGTTCCTCGAGTTATAGTTTTTTGAATGTCACGCTGACGAGCACAGATATATACCTTATTTGTAAAAGGTATATATCTGTGCTGACGAGTCTACCAGTCAAACTGCTGCAGAAATAGTCCCCGGATGGGCCGGAACCGTTTGCTAAAACCTTAATGGATGGTCTGAAGTCTTAACGGCTGGCTTAGCGATTTAAACCGCTAACGAAAACCGCTAAGCTGTGCAGCTAAGGGCGGTCCGAACCGCTAAGCCTATGGAGGCGCTAAGCAGAGGTTGCTTGCTACAGTTTGCAGTCTGCATATACCGGTGCAACCCGGTGTTTAGAAAGAGCGGTGATTCATGTTACGAGGAGGACAAACAGCTGTGGTTTTGTGATTAATTATCGTTTTTACTGAGGTAATATGCTACATATGAATTCATTTTAATTATCCCGATTGCCGCGTGACTTACGAAATGTTATGCGTTTTTATTTGTATATGCAGGTCGTTGATAGTTCTGCGATCGATTAGAAAACGGCCGTTGTTGGTGCGGTCAGTGCGACTTGGCTAATGGCCACACCTCTTTATGTTGATGGATGCGATTGGGTCATGCGCTGAGGGCTATCGAAAAAATTATTATCAGTCCGAGCCGGACTATGACACCTGATTTTATTATCAGTCCAGGTAGCGGTAGGTTAGTAGTCAGGCTAACTGCACAAAGTTTGGGTTATTGACAGAGTTATTAAATGGTGTGATGAATGGTTATACCCTTGAATGTTGATAAATGTAAAAGAATGACGTTTACATCAAATAATACTACAGATACATCGGGTAACAGGAACTTTCGTTTCCACGTACTTTCGCTTCCAGGAGCGAAAGTTCCATAGGTGGAACTTTCGTTCCCAGGAACTTTCGCTCCCTGGTACTTTCATTCCCTGGAACTTTTGCTCTCCTTATTTTTTGGTTATTTACTTATTATAGTGCAAAAAGTAATTGTGATGTCCTGTGTATTTTATACCTATGTCTGTGCTCCTATTTGCATAATAAATGATGTACTGACAGATTGATTTACTGTTTGAGTTATCATTATTAGGCTACAATGCGTGCCAACCACAAGACATACGGACTTTTTTTACGTATTTTTTTCCAGGTTATAGGCCTATTGCAACATACACCGAAGGAGGAATCGAAGTTGCTTGAGTCAAAGCCTACCGACATGCGGCGCCAGTTAATAAAAGGCATAACTACGTCACTAAATTCAAACGAGGTGTTAAGCTTGTAGATCTATACAGTAAAACTTCGTTATAATGGACTCGGTTAAAACGTACACTTGGTTACAACGTACTGACTTTTACAAACCCGTCAAACTTCCTATTCTTTAGCATAAGACGTCTGTTGGATATAACATACTGGCTATAACGTTTGACCTCGCTCCACCTCCCAGGTCGTCCACAGGCTATGGAGGCCTTGGACACTTTGCAGCGTTACCTGTTGGGCGTCAGCAACAGCGAGAATGCCCAGATGAACCTGCTGTCTGTAGAGCAGTTTCTTATGTTGAAAGGACAATGCACCACCCAAATGACTATAGACAATTTTCTAAGAAAATAGTCGGCTTAGAGTAGGCCTACAGACTGTACACTAGATGAATGATCTGACGTCCAGGCATGTCTGTTTTTCTGTCTATCGTTCTGTCTGCGTGTACGTGCAGTGGCGTGACGTCATAGTAACAATGACGTTTGATTGAATGCATGTGTTTGCATTGCTAATAAAAGTATGAACTGTGCTATGCTTGGTTACAACGTACCTCGGATATAACGTACCAATTTTTCTGGTCCCTAGAAGTACGTTATAACGAAGTTTTACTGTACGTTTGCTTTTGTGGAAATACCACTAGCTGATCATGTAAATAAAAGTTATTCTGGTATGGGAGCAAAAGTTCCAGGGAACGAAAGTTCTAGCGAGAGAAAGTTCCATGTCACTTACCTGTCAGTTACCCTTGGCTCCACGACGTTTTGGGGGCCCTGCCTGATGTAATCGCTAGCATAGAAATCATTAGCCTGTCGTCTAAATAATTATTTATTCACAGGAGTGATGGAATGGCAACTACAGTTTAGTTACTTGAATTTATTCAATTGTCAAATAACCGCAGATAACGAATTATTGGAACTTTTGCTTCTCAGAATTTAGTAAAATTAATAAATTTACGCATATGCGTTAATTTTTTAATGCGTGTTAATTTTTTTAGCATATGATAAATTATGTATTAATGCATTAACACGTCAATTAACGGGTTAATTTGACAGCTGTAATAAAAATACATTTTGTTTACATTTTTTCACTTTGGCTAACATTTCATCCAGTTGTCCATTTTTTTTAACCGTATACAGTAAAATTGCTTGAAGTGTTGGCTCACTATGCGAACACATGCAAGGAGACGCTTTCTCCATTCAGTGACAGCAGTATCAGTAATGTTCTGTTCTCACCTCACCTAACATTTGTTTCTGCATTACCTGGGGAAAACACAACCAGCGAACTATCACTTTTTTATCCAATGTGATGTGATTGCTAAATTAACATAATGCATAAAAACACATTTTGTTCACATTTCTGACACTATGGCTGACATTTCATTCAGTTGTCCATTTTTCAACTGCCTGAAGTAAAATTGTTTGAAGTGTTGGCCCACTATGCAAACACAGGCAAGGAGACGCTTTCTCCATTCATTGACAGCAGTATCGATTATGTTCTGATTCAGACCAATCCAGGCTCTACCAGTCACTTCTTGACTTTGCAAACATTCCTAAACTTCATCTGGTAGACACACTGCTGCAGGACCTGCTGTTGCAGCCGACAAATTAGGATAGATGGAATTTATTGACGTTTTTTGTTTTTTCATTCATTTTAACACGTATTATGCCTGGTCTGCTTTCCCCAGGTAGACGTTGCAGACGTTGGGTGACGTAAAAACTAAAACATTTATTTAAGAGCCAGGTGTGTCGGAAATATTTCTGCCAAATATTATTAAAATTTGCTAATATTTATTCAAGGCACGATCGATAATGTTGGAGATGTTTTTTTCAGGTTTTCTTTTATTTCAACACATATTTTGCTTGATCTGCTTTCCCTAGGTAGTGCAGAAGCATACATTAGACGAAGTGGGAAACTGAACGGCAAGTTGTGTCAGGAATATTTGTACCAAAAATTATTATAATCTGATAATTGGTTTTTCAAGTTACAGTCCAAAATGTCAGGGATACTTTTTTGAGACACAGTGTACATAGCGACCTGGTGGTCAGCTGATCTGACTGATCGTGTCGGCTGCTAGCCTATATTTACCTGGGGCGTTAGTGGACAGTATGGCCAGTATCTTCGCCACCTGTGTCGGTATATGATGCATCGACAGCAGACGCGTGGCCACGGCTGATTCGCATTGGCCACATGGCCAAGACTAGAGCCGCGTCCCAAGTTCCGCAGACGTCGGCGGTGCCTGTAGACGGTCGTCAGCTGTTTGTTAGCAGCTGACAGAAGAATGTAGGTCAGAACGACGTGTGAGATGGTGTGACGCCGCACTGTCGACCATGGTAGAACGCGGCTGCTGGAAAAACTGCGGGCAAACATCGCTGGAAAATCACTTTCACACATCCATCAACGACTTCTTAATCAGTTACGCTTTGCTGACTCCACTGCCATACGATGACGATGACTAGAGTGCCAATTCCTCACAAACGAAAACACAAGAAATCCTAACCACCATGCAGGGCACAGATAAAAATTTCGGAACATCGACAAGAAAAAAATCTGGCAAGATCAGAGATCACATGTACATGTACTACTGGAATGTATATGGAAATGGATTTCATCTAAATATCAGGGCAGTGATTTATTCACTTGAACACATTCAAATTAATGCAATAGCAAACGCAAGTAGCATTTTACAACTGTCAGTGGATCAACAGAAGTAGATAAGGTAAAAGTAACTGCCTCCGATGTTCCGTGTAGTCGCTACAAAACAGTCAAAATACGCATTACAAATGGTAAAATACAGTCCCATCCAGAGACTGTTATAGCTATAGTTATAGTGCCAGCATACCAAAGTCACTAGAAATACTGCACTAGACAACTGGCGAGACAGGAAGATAATGGACATGATGAGTGTAGGCCCTAAGTACTTGTATACACGGAGCAGTAAGCTTGAACAACACAGGTGTAGAAAGCGGTTGAGTGGTCCACAATAAAGCATCCACGACGCTACGCCAGAAACTCAAGGGTCTAACGTATAGCAAGAAGCACCTGGCGTGTAATTAACAATAAGCCAATAATTTCCTTCTTCACTTGAGCATGCCGGCTGATTTCGAACGCAGCAAATCGCTACAACACGACGCAATAGCTGAACAAAAAAAACCGCTCACAGCCATTGTGTCTACTGCACAGAACCAAGAACCAAACAGGAAATCAAGGAATAACAGGATAAAAAGGAAAAGAGTGGAGCTGTAGCAACAAAAAAATTGAGCTAATGCTCACGAGACGCGTGATAGCCTATAGCAGTTCCTGTTCGCAAATTCAAACCGTCAGCCTATCTTCAGCCATTTCGACGCAACTTTTACGGGCGTACCGCTCTTTGATGCCCTCGTGCGCAGGTTTCCTTGAACCCAGAAAATCGAGACTTGGACGGTCGAAATCTACGTTCAATGCTGAAAATTTCATACGCAGCTTGTCCATGTCTATCTCAATTGGTTTCGGCGCAATTCGCTACTGAAATGTGTCTCGCAGCCCGAAATTGCCAAAAAATCCGTAAAAACCCCTATTTTAGCGTTCAAGGTCATCCAAAGTCATTGAATTCGGTGGCAATCGAGAGCCAGTGTATACGACTTGCTATTAGTGATTAATAGTAACCTAGGCCCTATCTCGCACCGTTACTGAGATACAGCGACTTATTGGCCAAAAATTGCAAATTTGGCCCACTCCCCTCTCATTTAGCACCCTCATTCAGGGTGACCCCCTTCGAATTTATGGAAAACCTTTATGGTTCCTGAAACTAGAGTCTTCCAGGCAGCCGACGGTGAAGATTTGGTGATCCTAGCTTGCACCGTTTTTGACTGATCCCCCCTGTGTGACAGACGGACGGACGGACGGACAGACAGACGGATAGAATTGTGATGACTAAGACGCGCTAAAAACAGTAGCTGCTTTCGCGCGTAAAAATCCAGGAAACAGAAGGATGTATGATAGGATTCAACGAGCAATCCACTAGTTCGGTCTGCAGCTTATCAACTGTTCTCATCAGAAAGCAAGACGAGTTCTGACGCGTGCTGTATAGTCTAACCACCAGAGACTGCTGGGACTATCAACAGTGAGCGCGTCATTGCGGCAAACATCCGAACTTATCAGACGAACATCAAATACACGTTAATCTTCCGCTTTGCCCAACACTGTTATAAATCGGCAACTGGTATGCCACAGTGACGTAACGCTAGTCACGTGGTTTAATCCAATCAATCGGTCACAGGCAAATTCGTCAGCTGCTATTAACGCCAGATCGATGACTTCACGCATGAACGACTCACAAAACGTTCTGTACGTACAACTATAAACGATGTTATGTCACGTCACTGAATATTCACGCGGAGCGACGGAAGAGCTGCGCTGATTGGCTGGTGAGAGGGCACCTGCTAGGACTGCAGTCGATTACAACCTGTCACGTCACGACTGTCAGTGTCCGTCATCAAGTGTACGGATTATCATCAGTCATCACTCGCCTGTCAATAGCTCCAGCACTAAGCCTATATCACGCGTTTCACAACTGCCAGTAACAGGCAAAACGAATGCTGGCAGAGAGATTGTGATCACTGTGTGCCATACTAAGTTTTCCAGAAGTTTTGGTCATCATAATAATAATTACTTGTGCTCATTAGTGTGTTAACTGACTGCATGCATGACAGTTATATAATTACTGTGGCCTATTGTATCACTTCAACAATCCATGGGCGGCGCCAGAAAGGCGGGAGGGTGGAAGGCAGCTGCCCCCCTTGCCCCTCCCCCAGCTGGCCCAGGGGAAATTTTGATGGCGATAACATGCTCTCTGGTAACCATAAACTTGCCAAGGTGTTACTTACTAAACGTCATTTTTGCAAGACAACACAGACATCTGTGACTTTTTGCGTTTTCAAATATCAAATTCGCGGCTTCCATTGAACGTCCAAAAGCTACGTGTTTTAGCTAAAGGGGGAAGCCCCCATGAACTCCTGACCAGGGGTTTTGCCCCTGGACCCGGTTACGACATTTTGTTGCACACAACAACTGAACATAATGGTCGACATTTGACCCACACAAAAGTATTGCCACCTGTGCCCTGGCCCTTGCCCCCCCGTTTCCCTTGGCTTCAGATTCCTAGTGCCGCGCATGCAACCATCCACTGTCACACTCCAACAAATCTCTTCTCTGATATGACCTTGCTGAGTGGGAAATAGAACCAGTCCAACTTAGTGGTTACAATGGCTGGACAAGCTGCACACCTGCAGCATGCCACAAAGTGCCGGTTAAGATTAAGAGGTCGGAAAAGACCAGGACGGCCATTTAGCAGATCTGCGGCGTATACAAACCTCCGCAGTGAGCACTGGGCAGTCAGTAACTGGCAGATGTCACTCCAGTGTTATAGACGGAAAGGTAAACTCGCACCTTATCCACAAAAGCGGTTACCTTGCCTTTTTACACCGATACCAACTTGCTCAAGCTCATTCATTAGACAAAGTGAACTTTGTCGATCGCCACAGATGCGATCTGCACAATACCAATATAACCGCACTACAAGACAAGTAATTTCAGCAAAGCTCATGAGACGCGCGACAGCATTAGCAGTTCCTATTCGCAGGTTGTCTTAATTTAACTCTATCCATTTTGACGCAATTCACTATTGAAATC
>Ga0209454_1000878_pt1 | contig 17139 bp, 8 predicted proteins | sample WorMetHERISLAND1_2_FD_187400 | JGI IMG/M metagenome (GOLD analysis project Ga0209454, IMG submission 187400) | Marine gutless worms symbiont microbial communities from Max Planck institute for Marine Microbiology, Germany - Olavius geniculatus... | ecosystem: Host-associated > Annelida >... | reverse complement strand
GTAATCAACCGTACCAAATTTTATCTCAATCCGGTCAGGGGTTTCGATTCTGCGGGGTCGAATTTTTGGCTTTCCCATAGGAAAGAGAAATCGCCGTTAACACATGACTTGAACTACCGTTCAGCCTGTGATCGACGCGACGCACGTGCAGACCGCAGAGATAACAGCAGCGTTCGGGGTGCAAACACTTTGGACCTAAATGGCTAGGTCCGAAGTGTGCGGTAACCGTGGACGCAACTGCATTACTAGATGTTTATGTGCGCGTTGTCGGCACTCTGCAAGCAGTTTGTCTGAAGCTTGCGAATCCATTCTGAGTGCTGTGGACTTCCAAACGTGTGACCGTCTCTAGAGTTGAAGTTTACGACCCGGTGGTCTGATTGCTGTTTACTACAAGGCGTTAATGTCGTACGGCCAGCATCTTGAGTTCGCACGAATAACAGAAAAATGCACGCAGAACCGGATAGTTAGAAAATGATCTCTGTAACCAGAGGGCTTTGACATATTGTACGCAAAAAACCTGAAAAGTTAAAAAAGGCAGTTTTTGTAATTTTAAAAGTGTCGGATCAACATTAGCCCACATCTGTGTTTCGATTCCAAGTTCGACCAGACAGAATGTTCGTAAAATTCGGTTTCACAATTTGAACATGAGGTGAGAGTGAGAAACAACAACGCTACACAAGTGTTGGAAATTATACAACTTTGAAACTACTTTTATTAGTGAGTGACTATAAAATATCATGTTTGTTATTTTTTGTCATTCTGAGCTATAGAGGGCGTCCACCATTAAAGTTTGCTTAGTACTCCGGGGGTCTAAATTCTGACCAGTTCGACTGGTCAAAAAGCATTGGTAGCAGAGTAGAACGGACACCAAGATTGGCTGTACGTGTTTGAAAATATGGCTTGTGGTCGTATGCATGTTAATGGTCTGAGGCACCGTATACTTGTGAGTTGCTGGACTGCAGTACAGGCGACTACGGACCATCTTTGACCGAAGGATGATGAATAAATAAAAGTAACGCATTGAGGGGTCTGTGCGTAGCGCGACTTTCGCGGTGCAGAGCGTTGCTTTTACTGTATTCTCAAGTATAAAGCTTATGCCGACCGGCGACACAGAGTGTCGATCAAACGCGCTGTACTGAGTAATGATTTTTCATTTATTATTGAGCTTAATTTACGCGAAGCCTGCGGTGACGAAGCTCTGTGGGCGAACACGGATGAAAGCAACAACGTCTGACAGTGCATTAGATTATTGTTGGTGCAATGCACTGCTCTGATGTCTTCCTGCCGCTGTAATGTTAAAATCGATTTAGAAAAGATGGACGCAAACCTGTGGTTTTACGTTATTTTTTCCTAATCGATTAAAAAATTATCTAATTATTTTTTCACAGTTTTGCTTATATGTCTCATTGTGTCCTAAATGTGCTGCTTAAATCCCGCATTTACTCGTTTTTTTAGATTTTTAAAACTTACATTTTTCAGACATAAAAATCTACAAAAAAAATGTTGGTTGTCCAAGAAAGAAAGGGGGCCACCAAGTTGTAGCTTCGAAGTTCTTACACTGACATACTCAAACAAATTAGCACACCTCGAAAGTTTGGCTACACCACCGTGTGAAAAACTAACATTATTATATCACAAGATTTAGTCTAGTAATGAAGCGTTTGCGGTGTGGCGGATTTTTTCTCCTGACTACTGCAAATGCCGGCTATAGCAGCTTGCGAGAGAAAGCTCCGAAAATCGGCAAGTAATATTTGACCGAGTGGGTTATTTTTGGGCAATCGTGTAAATCAGAGATGCGTCGCGTACAGGCTGGAGTTGGGTACGCAGTCAGGCGTCAACAGATGTCCTGTCGCTAAATAGCATCGACATGTTATGTGTGATCAGATCACGGGTTTGACGCTGTGATAATTGCATGTAAATCATGACTGACGTAGCATGCACTGCAGCACGCGTCATCCGTTAATTGGATAACCAGTTATGCCACGTGCTGAATGCGCGAAAGCGACGTAGACCTATGCCGGGCCGTCCTAAAGTGACGCCAGAAAAACTGAGTTGGGCCTACTCGACGTGTCTGCTGTAGATTTTGCCATCTCTCTGATAGTATGTCTCGTTTCATCTTTGCATTCCATTTTTTGGTTCGTTGAAATTTGACACTTTTATTGTACGTTGTTTAGAGAGCTACTTTTTACAGGACACAATGTAGGTTCAAGCGCGTTTGATGTTCTGCACGAACATTCTGATGGTTTTGCGCTGCAAGTTTGATTGTTTGAAATATATTATTTAATTTGTTACAATGTTATTTTTTTTGTTATTTTACGCACACGTACACTTTAAAACAACATATCGTTAGTTTAATGGTTTATACGAAATATTTTGATCATTTTACTAAATCACGCGTGACGGTGAATACCGAGTCACATCGGAAGTCGATTTTTTCATTACGTTAAAGTCGCACGCACAACGCACAAGTCAGCCGGAGAAATATGCACGAAAAGAAAGAAAAGTAGGCCAAAATTAGTGTCGGCGCCAGAGCAGTGAAGAAGCTGGGTCACTTCAAGGTCGGACAAGAAAAACCCTGCTAACGCAAAGGGGAACGCGCAACAGCTGTGCGACGTCGTACGCTAGTGATTCGTAGACTTTATCCGTAGATCTCATCCGTACGACTTTTGGCTACAGTTTTACAGATGGCCCAGTAAAACAAAATCAGTCGCCAGATGGCTCCAGACGACCTACGGCTAAATATGTGTAGTGTTTTACTTGTACTCACCAGAGGGCGCCACTATCTCTCTCTGGCAACGCCTTATAAGCTGGATATCGCAGATTTTTCTTACCCCCCTCTTATTTAGCGCTCTCGTTCGGGGTGACCCCCTTCGAACTTATGGAAAAGTTTTACGATTCCTGGAACTAAAGTCTTACGGGCAGCCGACGGTGAAGATTTGGTGATCCTATAGCTTGCACCTTTTTTGACTGATCCGCCCGTGTGACAGAGGACGGACAGACAGACAGACAGACAGACGGACGGACGGACAGAATTGCAATGGCTAAGACGCGCTACAGCAGTAGCTGCTGTTGCGCGTAAAAATTCTAAAGCTAGGTCACGTCACCCGGAGTCTCAGACGCCGCGAAGAGTTTGCCTGGTCCAGTGGCGTAGCGAATTAAGGTGGATCCTCTCCTTTCCCCTTCTTTTCCTAAACTTTCGTTCTTTTTTCCTTTTCCGTTCTTTTTCTTTCTTCCTTTAAACCTTACATCTTTTCTCCTTTTTCGCTTTTTTTTCCTCCTCTTAAAAGTAGAACTTCCAAAATTCAGCTAGGGGATCTGAAAGAGCGCTGTAAGCTTTAAATATGAAATCTTATAAATCTAATTGGCAACGATTTTAATTATTTTCCTGAGACTTAACTGCCAAATTGGCACATTTAGAGTGCAGTTTATACCTGTGCTGACGTCTTGTCTGAAGAATTGGAAAACTGAACCCTCTGCCTCCCTCGTAGCTACACAACCGTTAAACGTAAAAAAGAAATTGTCTAAAATGTGAAGCAATGTAGAAATCAGAATGATGTCAAGAAAATAAATAGGCCTTAGCAATAAACCCCGGAAAAACAGTAGGCATATACGCGGCCAAAGGACATTGTTGTCGCTGATTGTTTTACTGTATAATAAAACAAGTAAAACGGTCAAATATCTGATATCTTGGTAACATTTTTTTAAATTTTCTGATCACATTATTACCGTAAATTATCGAGGCAGGGCGGGAGCCAGGGCGGTGGATCTTCCAGCCAGGTCATTTGATCTGGCTGGCCCTGAAGTAGCGCCGCCATCGAAATTCAACAAATATTATGCCTGACGTGTACTGCATAAGTATAGATCTTGGCTGTAAGATGGCGGACAGACGGACGGACGGACTGCAAGCTGATCTGCGGCAGCAAAACTGATTACGGCTCGTGACGAACCTCGTCGCTCGATACGGTGACCTCTACGTTGTACACACATATGTCAGCGCTGCGACGATCTAAGAAAAATCCATCTACTGATGATAGAATACGGTATTTTGTTTTTGTTCAGTAATCAATTTATCGTCAGCATACTGTCAGTCTATTGTGACAGTTAAAAATTAAATAAACCGTCACCTCAACTCCTCAAGATGATATTTATAGTCGAGTCAAAGTTCCGTGCTCAATGCAATGCAAACATTAAAATAATACCGATTTTGTTTTTGTTGTCTATTTCAGATAATCTATAGTCATAAACTCGATTGTAGATGGCTAGTATAGCTTACTTTTCGCCAGGCCGGCGATTATCTTTGCAGCCACAGAGCGTGACTGTCATGTGGCCAGTGCCAGATTATTCTGATTGGTGACAGATTGACAAAAGCAAATGCGTGTATAAAAAACAACAATGTTCAAAGTCTTGGCAGTGTCACTGATGCAGGATGATTTTGGTTTGTGAGTCCGACGCTTTATTAATACTTCGCACACAAAACACGCGAAGCAATTTAATGCATTGTCGTCCACTCAGCCAAATTTTGCGCCGTGTTACCGGTCTTCTTGTTGTCTCTCAATCCGCCAATTATTTGCGAATCTGAAGATTATTGTGGATCATAGTCTGCGTGCGGATCATATAGTCCACCTCCGCGAACGTCTCGGCGATGTGACGTCACAGTTGCAGCGGCAGCAGCAGGACAGGTGCGGCGACATCCTGAACCCATACATTAGACTCAGAGATATATGAATCCGGCAAATTCGATGCGCCATGCAGCATTCGACCGCTCCCTCATCTCTCTACAACACTCGTACAACTTCGATGTAGTGAATGTAGCGAATTTTTTAAAAAGACGGCGCTGTTTGAAAGGCGCTCGCACATCGACTTGTCACAAAGCGAAACGTGGCGTAGAAAAATCGTATCTTGCGGCATTGTATTTTATCGCATATTTGCTAGAGCTCTAAGCGTATGCACCGACATTGCACATTTGCGATAGCAGTGCAAATGTGACAATATAAATAATGCTGCATTTAGCAACTATTTGAGTGTTTTTTTTCGATTTTTACGCTGATCTTTTTTTATTGATTGTTTATATTATGTTTTATTTATACCACATTGCGTTTCTGACAAGTTTTGAATATATTTTATTTTAATTTGGATATTTATGTTTGTTATTGTACGTTGATTAAAATAATTAGAATATTAATATAATTAATTAATTGGCTATCGTACTAAAGTAGGCAGGCAACTATTTTTTTCTTGAATTGTATCATTTCATAATTATTTATGGTTGCATTTAAATGAATATCTGGCATTATTTTATTCGTCTGTTGTGTTTCCTGCGTTAAACACAGCTGATTAACACGCCAGTTTTAGAGTTCGCGTTTTATTAGTCAGTTTGCCATAAACAACTCGTCCATCCATTTAACCACTTCCTTTGTTTACATGCGCCACGTGACATTCTCACAGAACACGGTTTCGTGATCGCGCGCCATGCTCGCCATGACAAATCACGCAATTTCGGTTAGTGTCGGAATCCTCACGGATTAGTAGAAGGAATGAAATTCTTCTGCCGCCAATACTAGGGCAGTTAATTCTGACGGCGTCGCAACACAAAGTGCAGATGTCGGTCCCCACTTTATCACATAGTGATCTCCGCAGTGCTGGACGCGTTAACGGCGACAATGCGACGAGAGTGGCGCGAGGAAATTAGAAACACGAATGACATGGCGCAGTAGCAACTGCACTAGTAGTCGCAAGCACCTTGCGTCTGACGTCATCAACTCAATGATGACGTCATCAGCGTGCTGTTGGCGTGTCATGCGACGTGTCCCGCAGGATTCGGTCAACTTCACGCCGGCGTCGACGTCGCCTCGAGGCAGACATTCGTTAGACCCGCAACGCACCTATACTCAATGCAGATAATAATTGCACCAGTTTCACTCTGTTCACTCCAACGTGAAGTACATTCAGCACGTTATTCCTCGGGTTAATACGGATGATAAGACTGGCAATAAAAACAATAATAACAGATTTTGTTTTAGTGACATTAATTTTGAAAAAAAAATTTCAAGGTCACGTTCACACAGAGAATTATGTTGTATTTTGCATGCAAAAAGATGCGCCTCCTGTTATGTGAGATCTTGTACCACCAAAAGTACGATACTCAGCATTCGCTATGGGCACTATTGTTATCGTAAATTGAGCTTCAGTTAAAGTCTATTTTTGCGCAAATGTATTTTAAGCCAAATGCAAGCCAAGCACTGCTCGTTTTGTTGTGATAGAGTGACAAAATCCGTATTTTAGTCTTTTTTTGTCCCAAGGCTCATGAATTGCGTTTGACGACTCGATTTCTGCACCAGGCTACTGCGCTTCTTCAGATCTCACAGCTGGGCTGAATGACGGAAGAAACGGGAAATAAAGGAAAGGGAATATTTTTAGCAATGCGCGTCGCCTCTGAATAAGCAATTTAACCGCTGCTGCTCTGGTTAGTTAAAGGCTCTGGTTGATGACAAAGGCAACCATCCGGAAGTCGGTTGATTGCTGGTTTAATTTGGTTTGACCACTAATTCGCCGCGCGGTGTCTGGGATGAGTTTTGTTCTAGACACAATTTTCTCTATTTGCCAACATATAGTCTATCTGCAACAAAAAGCCAAAATTCGCTTCCCATATCTCGTTTCCTTCCGTGCCTATACCGGAACCCGAGTCGTCGGTGTGCACCGTCATTTCTATTCGGCAGACGAAAGATTTTAATGTCGTCTAGAGTGCTACAGCGTATTCGTCGATAATTTGGAATTCGTTTTGTATTTAAAATCCATTTTATGTCAATCCTATATCCACATTTTGTAGTACATTCTGTAGGACTAATTTTGATAACAGAGTGATCTTGCTGTAGCCGCTAATGGTTACATTACTTTTCTTGTAAGTGCGCGATTCAAGCTTAGTCCTGATCAAACTAAAGCCGGAGAAAACTGAGCCAGCAATAATAAGAATACTTTTTATGCGTTACCTGTAGTCTAATTGTCAATAACATGGCGTAAACTTTAGAAGACTAATATTACACTGCAAATTAAAATATCCGCGATTTTTGTTTAGTATGTGAATCATTGGTCCGCGATGTCGCGCCTTTGGCACTTGGCCACTAAGCCCGGTATAATGTAGGCCTATAATAATGACTCCCCTTAATAATAACTCCCCCAGTCATTTCTATATATATAGTTTACACTTTCCTAGTATAATATAACCTTCTTGTGTGACTAATGAAACGTTTTTCTTTAAAAATTGTTGTTGCTGCTTATTCAGTGTATGTTTTCGCTTATTCTGTATACTGTTTATAGCTGAATAAGAATGAATATTTACTGGGGGGAGTGTAAATTATACATATAATAATGACTGGGGATTCATTATTATATGGGAGTCATTATTATGCATTACACCGGACCTTCAAGGACCTATAGAGCAGCTACTGTTGTGTCTCCAAATTCGACAGCATTGCCTGCAGTCGTACGCAGCTTCTGCTTGCTGTGAGCCCCACTGCGTCGGCGCTCATACAGAAGCCTTGCAATTTAGCCTACAGGACATCAGCAGCAGCAGCTGCAGCGAGTACGAGTCACGAGTAGCCTAAGCTATACTATCAGACGCCCGTGCATGTTAACAACGACAGCAACACCGTCAACGGCGTCAGAATCAGCAGTCACTGACGACTTCTGAAACAACATGCAAGGGGCTTTTGCAGTAGTGCCGTTTGGACTCCGGACAAGCACGCACACCGTGCACGCTTCTGCTGCGGCAGTCGGATGGCAGTTGCTGATCAGGCAGCGGGATGCCTGTTTGCCATGCTGATTATTATTAGCCTATATTAGAAAGCTGCACGGGAGTGGGACAGAATTATGTCCCACTCATCTCTAATTTTCCCCAATTGTAACCGATTATTTCTGAGTACTTGTAGACTTCACGACGTTTAATAGTCGATTGAAAAAAACTGAAATTCTATAAAACGCAAACCCCATTAGGCTTACTCTTCTGTCACTGCGAGAGCTCTCTCTCACTACCGTGCAGCGTTACCGTTGTCACCACGCTGTAGTATTAATATTTAAATCTTCATACTGACATTTACTTGCATAAACTGTTTAGTACATACTGAATATTTTGTCGATGAAACATACAGACAATAATTTATGCAAACAAAATGTTTTACGATTTGTGACTGCATCTGCATTTTTACGTCGACATATTACGTTAGCATCGACATCCTGGAGTAGTACTACTGCGCTTTAATGTCGGCTACTAGGTGCATCATGCGGTAAGGCAATATTTTCTACATGTATACTCTTGCTTATTTAAAAAAATGTTTAGTATTTAAGATCAGAATAAAATATCAATCTGCAATTGTATTGCGCCCAAATTACATTACGCAGGAGACGCCGCGAGTCACATATCTACCTGCGTGGCTTGTGTCACCTGGCCATGCAGTTATACCTGCATTTTCTGATTCTATAGACCCATCAAGAAGCTTCATCTCTGCGTCAATGCGATGCACGTGCGCCACTTATTGTGGCATTCAGACATAATCCACTGAACATCAATTATGCGCCTCTTCGTCGACTGAGACTGACGGCGTGGCGAATGTCATACGGTCATACGTTCAATTTCTATAGGTCCATTATGGCGACAATAGGCCTAATAGTACAGCACGAAGAATAATAGGTCTAATACTTCGCCGAAAAAAACACAAATTCGCCGCTTTAATGACAGTCACTATAAATAGGAACTGCAAGTACAAAAACGTGTCTGATGTGACCATATTACCAAGTTTGTAGTCAGCGCCCAAATGCTCAGTTTTTACGCGCGAAAGCGGCCACTGCTTTCAGCGCGTTTTAGCCATCGCAATTCTGTCTGAACGAACAAGGGCGCTAAATGAGAGGGGTAGGCAAAATTTGCGATTTTTGGCCAATAAGTCGCTGTATCTCAGTAACGGTGCGAGATAGGGCCTAGGTTACTATTAATCACCAATTAAAAGTCGTACACTGGCTGTCGATTGGCGCCGAATTCAATGACCTTGAATGACCTTGAACGCCAAAATAGGGGGTTTTATGGATTTTTTGGCCATTTCGGGCTGCGACACAAGTCTTTATCATTCACAAGGTAGCGCCACGTTATGCGATCCACATAGAGAATTTTGTATTTGTATATTAACTTAGCGTGAACACCCCAATTTTTAGCTAAACTACTGAACCGGAACTGCTATAGGCTTTTGCGCGTCTCGTAAGCATTAGCTCAAATTTCTTGTAAACATCTTCAGCGTTGTAATGAGTACAGTGCGTGCAGTATTAAAATAGCATCAAACACTCTGTCTCTTGCATTTTGTTAGACAGTTAGGCTTACGTATAGGCACGCAGTGTATGCGATAACCGAAATATTTCGGTAGCAAAAACATAGAGACAGACAAACAGACAGACTAGATACGGAACAGAGACAGACAGAGAACAATGGAAAACAAGAACGAAGCATGCCTGTGTGGACAATACGGTCATTTTCTGGTACTGGCATTTTCCCGAGTGAACTGTAGCATTTCCGGGCATTTTCCGCCGATGGGTAGCACATTCTTCGCCACGATGTACGACAGACAGTGCAGCTAGACAAGTCAATGTAGAAATACGCACGCAACTGCGATTTCATTGCATGCATTTTACAGACCAATCATTCATATTGTACTCAGTGGAGTCATAAAATATGTGGGTTTGAGTCGTAATCGAACGCTGACTCTTGTCTGTCTGTGATAATAACAGCCCATGATGCAGGGCGCATTTCGGTGATGGTTTCAACAGTATATGCCTACACGTTCCATCGCATGTTGAAAGTCGCATGTCGTGAGTGTTAAACGTTTATTTCTGTTCCTACGAATGACTTGTGAAATAAAACTGCATCGAAATGCACGTATGCAGTCTAGTTCAGTTCAAAAACAGCATTAATATCTCGCGTAGTCTAATAAAAAAATTATGACGGCGGCGCTTCTGCGTGACAACTGCGTGCGAACATCTCCGCACGTCTTGCGTGTTTGAGTCAAAACGTGGTGCGCCAATACTCCCCATAGGTATACTCAGAGAGTACAGAATGCTAGGCTTACTATCGGATTGTCACAGTTATCGATCACTGGCTGCTATTGTGTCAGTTATTCAGCGTCTCGGGCTGCTAGCCGGTGAAGCTGAGATGCAACTAACAGAAGACATTAGGCTGTATGTCGGACTCTGTCAGTGACGTCAGCGACACTTGGCAGCAGCAGCTGCAGCAGCAGCAGCAGCACGCACTCGTCTTTCCATTCTACCGCTGCAGCGCTCATTCTCTGCGTTGTTTCTGCTACACGTGACAGTGCGGATCCGTACAAGTACATTTAGATTATTATTGGGTGGTTCGTGACCCGTGTTTATCTTTTCACCGATGAACGGAATATGAACGAAGTGGAGATCAAGTGGGCCGTTAGCCTTACTCCTGGAACCCAAACCAGCCAAGGGTCGACTTACGGTCGGCGTAGTGTTAAATGTAAACACAATGTTTAGAACAAAAACTAACAACTCAACTTCGCATCCTTTCATCTTGAGCACATCGTTTGAGCTCTGGTTATTGCCTGGAGATTTTTGCTAAAAAGATTATTACACGGTGTCGAAGTGTTTTATAGCACGTTGCACTGCGTATTTGTGTACTTTTTGTGTATGCTTACATCGTGTTTTGTATACTAATGTTAACAAAATTAGTTTATTTGATAATCGTGACCAAATTTGATGGGCTTGTTTATTTTCTAGCCTGGCACCCTGCCTTAGTTACTGTGACTGTGCTAATTGTTTCTATGTTATTTGTTTGGCAAAATAAAAAAATCCGTTCTGTCCGTTTTCTTTTTGTTTCACAATAATGCATAATTAAAAGCACTATTGAGTACAAAATCTACACATGTATGAACAGTTTTAAAGATGTAGGCCTACTTTGGCTTGTTAGTTTAGACTGATTCTGGTTTTTTGCTTTTGTATTACTTTATCATAATGAAGGTCAAAAAAGAGGCCATTCAAAGAAACTATATAAAAATTAAAAACGCAGTAGATTACATTTGAGAAAGCATGTATTTAGCAACAGAGTAATTGATCATTGGAATGCACTGTCTGACGTGTGTGTAACCAGTAATACAATAAATCAATTTAAAAATTGTTTGAAACGGGAACTGCAACCGGAAACACATAGTTAACCTTAGTTATTAGGATAGTAAGCGCTATATGGCTTTTGCCTGTGCTTACTTAGGCCACCAGTAATTCTGGTGGCTTCGGTGAATTCGATGTATTAGGCCTATATATTGAAAAAAAAACAAAAAAACTCTGTTTACTTTCTTTCTTTGTTTCTACGACGTTCAGTAGCATCGCAGTCACTTTTCCTCATGCTGTCATGATGCGGTCATCACCGCTGGTCCCCGGTGCATCTAAGCGCACTATGGCGTAGATGCTTCTGCTGCTGTCGCTGCGGTTGCTTCGGCTGCAGATTGTGTTGCTAGTGGTGACGCGCTGCAGAGCAGAGCTGGCTCATTATTCCTCGTCTCCTCCGAGGAGTAGTCAGTCGTTCGCTGGCTCTGTCGGTCGGTCGGTCGTTCGGTCGCTGTCGTCAACGCCGTGTAACAACCTGTTGACACGAACGCAGCAACGTATAGTGACATCGCATTATACTTGCCAGACCTGCGGCTGCGCGCTCTGTGGTGAGTGACTATTACATAGGCTACCACATCACAGCCAGCAACGTCGTCGTTTTGTGTGGGGTAAACGTAAAAACGGGTGGTGCATTCAATACTTTTCCTTTTCCCAATTTGTTTTTTTTCTTTGTCATCATTTTTGTTTCTAATGTATCTGTAGTCCCGGAAACGCCGTAAGCTCCCGCAGGCAAAGTTTGTTCGCGTGGACTGTGGAGCGCGGTTTGGACTAACCGTATTCTGATAGTGGAAACAAACACTTGTAGCGCGATATAACTTTTGTGCGAATTTTTGTTTAAAATTGCAGTTAGCAGTCTATTTTACTGTTTCAAAATTAGGATTGCAAAATTTTGAACAATAATGCCAGCGTTTGCGATAGAACTAGGACAAAAGCAACATAAAACATACATTCTCTACGACCTTATATGATCTTGTTGATAAGGGGCTTTTTACTGATATGTAAATTGTGAATTACAAGTGGAGTCTTATACGTCGATGCTCGTTACTTATTGAACGCTCTTCGTAAACAGCAACATCACTGTTTTGCGTTTTTGGTTTAAACTAACATAGTCTGCAAGAGTGAATTTCATGAGCAGTTTGTCCTCGTCTAGCTCTATTGATATCGGCGCAATTCGCTCTTAAAATGTGTATCGCAACCCAAAATCGCAAAAAATCTATAAAAACCTCTATTTTGCTGTGCAAGGTCATCCAAGGTCATTGTTCTTGGTGCCAATCGAAAGCCCGTGTACGACTTCCTATTAGTGATTAATAGTAACCTAGACCCTGTCTCCCACCGTTTATGAGATACAGCAACTTATTGGCTAAAATCGCCAATTTTTCTACCCTTCCCCTTTCATTTAGCGCTTTCGTTCAGTGTGACCCCTTTCGAATTTATGGAAAAGCTTTACGATTACGGTTCCTGAAACTAGAGTCATCCAGGCAGCCGACGGTGAAGATTTTGGTGATCCTAGCTTGCACCGTTGTTGACTGCTCCACCGTGTGACGAACAGACAGACAGACAGACAGAATTGCGATGGCTTAAACGCGCTACGGCAGTATCTGCCTTCGCGCGTAAAAACTGTGATTAGATTTAGGGGATTAACCAAACTGCGATTATACATTGTAGATAATTAGTCCTACTTGCCTGTATGTAGACATGTAGCCTACAGTAACTGAACGCATAGGTACGGTTTATAAGTTGCTAAACTGCAGCCATCATCTGAATACGATTATACACGCATCCGCTAATACACATAGATGGCATGTCTGTTTCATACCGCATTTCATCTTTTGGCGTAGACTAATGCTTATTGACTGTTCGTTTATTGTCTGCGACATCGACAGCAACGTTAACTACAGTACTAATATTTTATGCACGGAATGATTCTTATGACATGTGGCAGGCCCGCTATGCAGGGGAGCAATGTGCGAATTGGCGCGTCACATTGGTTTAGTTATTGCTATAGTTATTCTTTTATAGTGGTTTGTCTTCGACTGTATTAATGAATATTGTATTGTATTCTATTCTATTCCATCTGGACATCCAACGGTGCAACCTGTTCTCATGCGATATGATGAACGCCCGGTAGGAGGTCGCATAGGCCTACCCAGTAGGCCCTACTCATTGCAGTATGTTCTTCCGTATGCTCGTTTGTCCCACGTTTGCATTCTAAAGCAAAAAGTCACAGTAAGTTCAGAGTTGGCAGACCATGTCTTACGTGACAACTTTATTATATAAGGCTGAAATGTCAAAAAGGTCAAAGTCAACATGTTGTTGATCTTCCATAGTTGAAGAAGAGATGCATTAAATTGTCCAAATTGTACCAATTGTTCGAGTCGCTATTCTAAGAAAGAAAGGTCAATAGTGAACGTTATTACTTGTCACAAACACAAACACATAATCAGGTAGAGTACACAATGTTCAAAGTTGGTACCGATGTCGGGTACGATTTATAAATCATTATTTGAATTACCGGTATTTTGTGTCTTGATTTTTTTTATTTAACTCGTTTTTCTGTCCAAGTTGTGTGTTTTTTAAGTTGTGGGAAACTTTTCTGAGAATGACGCTAGCCACGCTTTTAACACCATCTCTGTCTGTTGATGGCAGACAAACGACAAACACAGTAGCTCTATTGCTGCTTTTGTGAAACACATAGACGGTGGCACATATGAAAGAAAATAATGATGAACGCTCAGCTGTGTGTGCGCGCGCGCAAAATGATGCTAGTTAGATATCGACAATCGCATTACTATTTTCGTTCCGCTGAGAGTTTCCATCAACGTCCATATTGCTTTTCGTCGTCGTATTTGCACGCCTGGCCGCCTGAGTGCTTCCGCAATATCTGCAAATCTTATTTTGTTGTCGCTTCTCTCCACGACTTTTTACGTCCCCGCCTTGCGGACTGCGACATGAAAAGATCTACTGAGGCGTCGTAAGGCGTCTGGAGTAGAATAGTGTAGACCGGGGATGCAATATGAAAGACGCTGTTTGTCGCGGCGCTTGTTACGCGTCGCGTGCTCTTTTGATGTCGTCTAGTCTCCGACGTTAGCCCCACGCCTCCTGCAGTTTTTGTTTCACATGTAGACCTAAAACACGCCGCTTTTCTTACGACCGTCCTCGGGCCTGTCCTGTGGCCAAAACACGTGCGAAAAGATAGACTAAAAATGAACTTACGTGCATGAGTCCACTCCGATCTCAAAGACTCAAACGCGAATGGATATGAGGAACTTGACGGCAAACGCGTTCAGTTGTAGAACGCGTTCTATTCATTTCCAGCAGCCCGTCTGCATTGTTACAGCACCATGGTCCGTCTGTCTCTTTGTCTTCGTTTGTTTGTCATCACACGCCTGTCGGCTTTTTGTGAAAACGGCACCAACGAGTATACACGATATCATCTCTAACTGCATGATAGCCTTGTGAACATTAATTTTTTAGCTATTCGTAAAATTTAACCAAAAATTTGACATGGTTAAATGATAGTTGCCTTGTCTCAGATGACGGTGTAAGGTAAAAATGAGATTGGTATTGATCAACAGTCGGAAGTCGCATACGTTGCTGAAAAACTGATAGCTTTAGTCACTCTACACTGTGTCTCAAAAAAACATCCCCGAACATAGAACAGTTACAACACAGAAGACAGACTTTGTGCTACCTACGTACACACAAATGTGTAGTCTATATTTTGCATGTGCGGCGATGTAGGTCTATTGTGTCAAACATTTGGCGCTGACTTTGCTAGAAAATGGATTAATGATAAACGTGTACAAAATTGTATGATAATTTTCGTGCGTATTGTTTCTTGTTTAATTGTCGTTAGACGCTGCGCACTTCAGTCAGTTTCATTTGCGAGTAATCTGCACGTGATGAAATGTTTCCATGCTATTACATTTTAATATATTCAGGTTGTTTAAAAAAATTCGTTGTTTTGACGCTGCTTTTTGAACGCGTCCATGAATTATTTACATTCACGACGTCTAGTTCGCGACTCGCTTTTGTACGCGGATTAGTCGATATTAATCAGATAATCTGAGACAGTTAGTTGACGGTTTATTCCTGTAAGTTATAGGCTTATTGAAAACGGTGGGGATGTGCAGATCTGCCAGTGAGACAGCGACGATGGAGCAGTCATCTGCAGATTGCAACAGTTCTGCAGGCGGCAACGGCACGAAGCCGTCGACTAGTCAACAGCAACAGCAGCATTCAACTGACATTCCGGAAGGACTATATGACCTACTCAAGGGCGTCACGGTCGCCGTGCTCAGGGATCGTCCAACGGACCTCTACAGCTTCGTCGCTGATTATTTCACCAGGGTTTGTACGATACTCTACCGTGAGCCGTTTCTTGGCCTGATGGCGTAAAAGACGTTTAGACCAGGTTTTTCTCAGTTTTTTGCATAGTTAGATTATTCTTTGTGCGTGTTAATTTTTCGTCGATTACAGTTTATACGTGTATATGTATTTTGGTGGCTTTTTGTTGTAGTTTAGTTATTTAGCGGGTTAGATTGTTAAACTTTTTGCTGTTGATTTTTGTCGTTAGTACCTGTGCAAGTGATTGCCTGTAGTGACTGTTGCAAAAAATGACTTAAGATGTGTCGAGCGGGCCGTAAAAACTATACCAAATAGCATTAATAATACCAAAAAATATACGTAATATTTTATTAATACTATTTAAGTTTACCCTCTACTCACTCACTCACTCACTAAAATATGATAGGCCTACTAAAATTTATTTGGCGTGTCCGTATTGCTATATTATTCCATTTTTTTAGATATATTCCAATGTTCGTCGTGCAGAGTAATCTTGAATGAGATGTTCTTCTTTGTCTGTGCTAATATTTTATCTTAGCGTTATTTTTTCTTTAATTGAAAAGCATGACTTTATTGTTTCCTCGGCTTGTACAAAATAACACCGTTGGTTTTTATTACTTTGCTAGACCGAAAACAAAAATAAAACTGATATCGATCTCTGAAACGCGACGTCAGCTTGACATGCATGGCGCTGCAGAAATGTCGCAGAGTGAAAGGTCGTCATTTATCACGTCTTGACGTCGTCAAGCGTTACTTGCCTTGACGTCCAAATCAATGCTGACTGGAGCGAATTATTGATGCTTGCGCGCTCCTTCTGTCAACTCCGCTTCACGTTTTTCTTAGAAAACGAATGCGTTAACTTAACCGTATCTGAACGTATCTTAACCGTATCGGGAACGTCAAAACTATGCCACTATACATAAACCCTAAACCTAACCGTAACCCTATCCCAATTTCCAACGATATCCTTAACCCTATTGCATGTACCTAAATTTAACCATATACCAATCCCTAATTCTACTAGCAAAATCTAAATTCAGAACACCGTTTTCCGGTTTTGGCGTTCCCGGTTTTGACGGGACGCCTTTTAAATCACATCTAGCGTTTTGGACATTTTGATGCGTTAGCCTGTAGGCCACTTACAGAAGGCGACGTTTTCGCACCAGCCGTTGGCGTCCACGCTTGCACCTTGCTACATAATCGATGTCCATAAATCATAGTTTGCGGAATAATTAACACACGAGGCTCAAAGCCAGTATACGACCTTGAGTCGGTTAGCGTATACGGTTGGTTTATGACGATCGTGATGCGTTGCGATGCTTTCTACGGCTGTTTGATGACGTGATAAAACGACGTCGCCCCATTAACGCCGTGCATATACCTACCGACGGCCAGACCATAATTCCACATTCAGCTGGCGACAGTAACGTATATGTGTTAAATATTGTGATGAATGGGGACCGTCCATCAGTGACAACGATTAATGCATGATTGTGAACGTTCTTTTCGTATTTTTAAATGAAAATCCGATATAGCGATTTACGACGTTTTTTTCAATTTGTAGTAGGCCCAAACGTCGAACGGCCATTATGAAAATGACGGTCAAATGTCAAATAAATTTATATAGCTCAC
>Ga0209454_1000874_pt1 | contig 17153 bp, 9 predicted proteins | sample WorMetHERISLAND1_2_FD_187400 | JGI IMG/M metagenome (GOLD analysis project Ga0209454, IMG submission 187400) | Marine gutless worms symbiont microbial communities from Max Planck institute for Marine Microbiology, Germany - Olavius geniculatus... | ecosystem: Host-associated > Annelida >... | reverse complement strand
GTGACGTTGACCCCCCACCACGCTCAGTCGTCACCATTTCACTGGCCGACGACGGACATCGTCGGAATGGATTGGTGGCACCGGCAGCAGCTCCGCCTGGGGAGCCGTGTCTCGACTGATTGCACATCGCCCGGCGCCGTCGCAGTCTCAGCCGGGCATAGATGCGACAGTACAGCGTCGCTGTAGCGATCAGCGGCACGCAGAACTGGATTACGAACGTGAAAATGCTGTACGCCCGTCGAACTCTAGAACTGTTCCACCGTTCCACGCACAGGACCATCCGGCGGACTCCGATGTCCGGATCCGCGACGACCTCCTGGAGAGTGGTGTAGTGCACGACTGGAATTGCGAGTAGCATCGAAGCCACCACGTTGATAGCTATTAACCACAGTGCCTGGCGACCAGACAGAGGTCTGCCGAACGGTCGCACGATAAGCACGTACCTGTTCAACCACAGATAACAGCGCTAGTCGGTGAAACATAAACCAAGGTAATTTAGATAACGGCGGAATCGCGTTTTTTTGCCAGGTGGCAAGAACAATATGCAACTACATGTTTCGGTTGGGGGTTCGATACCCCAAATCTCCCTTTCTCCTGGGAGCCATGGACCTTATTTAATAAAGGGTGTCACTAGACCCAAAAATTGCAGCCTATATCTGTTGAAGAACATCTAAATCCGTGGTTTAAGAAGAGGCACGAATATGTCAGACAGTAGACCACGCTGCGGAGAAACGTGTAAGAATAGGCGGAATCGCTTGCGCTGTAAAAAAGCGATTCTGCCTAATATTTACGACGGTCTACAAGCTAATAGTTAAAGAAAAGAACGCTACGAAAAAAATAGCAAATAGCGAAACACAACTCGTATAGACTCTTAATAAAAAATAGTTAGAAATTTTGGGTTTCACTTGTAGTAGTATCAAGCTATTGCTATTTCGAGCACGCACATCTATGTACGGACAAGGAGCTAATCGTGCGTGGTGCGTGTATCAAATCAGCTCAGTGAAATCAGCAGACGCTACTCATTCAGCTTCTTACATCGCAGAGAGACGTCTATTTTTATCATTTCGTGCCTAGCAGCGGCTCACGTGTTTGTGATTCACTATTCCAGAATAATGATCTGTCAAAATAATTGAAAACATTGGACTATTTTTCGCGAGAAGTGTTCTGAGACGCTTCATAAATACGCCATCGTCTAGGACTCGGTCACAGACCACGCTGGGGCCCGAAGCTCACAAAACTTCCCAGATTTGGCATAGTCGACTTGGGATACTCCACTGGCATTTGCCTCCCCACTCGACATTAGTGTTTATAAACACCCTTTGGTTTCGTCTGTCTCGCGGATAAGCTCAGCTTAAGTCACAATCACAGTAAAGTTTTGTACAGCGTATCCTGCAAAGTAATGAACGGCAGCGCTTAACAATATACACCGAGTCTCAAAAACAGGCCAGTTTTATTTTTTGTATAGCTCCGATGTATAGGCTTTCGATTTGTCGTGCGCCTGTTGTACAACTTGTTTCGCGGCAACACAACAAACCCATAACATATCGAATTGCGTGCAGTTTGAGCGACGTTGGCGTGAAGCATGCAGATGGGCCCACCTGTCGACGGCTATGAGCATGATGGTGACGGTCGATAAATACATGGGCACGGCGAACGCGGCGAAGATGACACGGCACAGTGCCGAGCCCAAGTACCAGTTGTCAGTCAGCTGGTAGTGCAGTTGTACGGGCAGACTGAACAGACACAGAGCTAGGTCCGACACCGCCAGGCAGACCACGAACACGTGCGTCGCAGACTGCAGCAAATCGCACACATTCTTCTATGTATAGGGCACACACTACTGTCGTACGTCGTCATCATCATAGTCAGCACAGATATTCAAAAGCAGTCTAATGATAACGAAGACAATTTAACAATAGGCGAAATCCTTCGTTTGTATTTGCCAGGTGGCTGCATAGAACTGACGGTCTTGCTGCAATTTGCAACGAATGTTATGGTTGGGGCTTAACTCTCAAGTCTTCCTTTTCCCTGGGGGCCAAAGACCCCCACCTAACACCATGTGTCACTAGACCCCACAAAGATGCCTGCCATATGGCATCTAAATCTGCTGAACGATTTAAAGAAAGGGGGGGGCAATAATGTGACAGACAGAGATACGACAGGCAGACCACACTACGCAGAAATGTGTAGAAACAGGCGAAATCGCTTGCGCTGCAAGAGTGACTCCGTCTATAATAATGCAACCCTTTTGGTGTTTGGCAACTGCTGTTGCCTTCCTCGGACGACACACATCAAAACCGAGACAAGTTGATGAAAGGATGTCTCACATCCGTGAAAATTTGTTCGCCGTGGCGACATCCAGTGGCGAACGGAAACAATTCCTAGAAACAGCCGGTGCGGTTGCCGGAACGTCAACAAGTCAGCAAATACAGATTGTAATTTGATGAACTGACGCAGATTATTAGTCACTGTTACATCCTACGTGTTTTTATTCGCAGTCATTTTTTCTATCATCACCAGCTGACCTGTATGGAACTCCTGGCGGTCGTCGACGAGCGCGGAGAGCGGCTTGCGGCGACCACGACGACGAGACCATTGCCGACGATGCCGACGACAATGATGACGACGTAGACAGCGACAAGAGCGACTCGGATGGCGACAACGTGCAGTACGTCGACCTCGCTGTGTGGTCTGCCCGACTCGGACCAGTTAGCCAACACCTGCTTGTGTACATGCAGCCACTGGTCGTAAGACTGCTCCGACAGACGACCGTCGTCGTAGTCAATGACGTCCGCCATCTCAGCCCTGCAGTGTCCACAAATTTACTTACTACCTCATGACCACCATCATCATCATTGCACCGCTATTTTCGCCACAGCGAAGCGATGAAAGAAGCATGAGTAATGTTTACATGCGTACTGCGGTACATGAACTGCCATGTATTATTACTGTCCGCAGAAGCTTCGGCAGTATTGTTTTCATTATCACTTAGTTTTTTTTTGTTAACACCATAAGTCATAAACCGCTGCACTTAGTTTTCCATAAACATAAAACTTCACAACCTCTAGTCCAGAACCCTGTTAAATATCAAGGTCAGAGGTGAAAAATCAAGGTGGCATCGTTTTTGGCCTATACTTGTTTACAGTTATGTTTAAGCTGTCTGTCACTCATGTTACGTTTCGCGACTTTGGTCAACGGCTGAAGTCCATTATTCATGTGTTCGTCTCATATTTAAAATCGCCACACGGACCTAACGTTCACTGAATGGCACGGCACTGCACAGATAGGCTACCTGTCATCGTATTTCATCTGTGTTACTAATGCATATCCAGTCGACAGATGCTTAGGTCACGCCGTGCTACAGTCGGCAAACTGACATTCCCTGTCCTCGATGCCAACCTTCCACCTCACTGTCGGTCTTCGGACAACGTCCTCATTAGACCTCTCTTACCGCCAGCTATACCCGGACCTAAGACTACTCATATGACACTTGATGGTATTAGAAGTAATGCACAGTATAAGGCCTCGCTGCATATTATAATGATGATGATGTACTTAGTACAGCGAGAAACTAAGCTGCTGCAGAGAAACTGTTCCACGCTTCGTTGTTTGCAGAAATTGCCCAGCTGTCACGTCACGCTATTTTATTTCGTTTTCATTCTAACTGCGCAACTAATTGATTGCTCGATCGGTTGATCGACTGATTGTATAGATACAAAGAACTTACGCTGTTTTCGCACAATTTCTACTAAATATTTTCGCCACTTTCTATATTGATTTTAAATGGCCAAACGTCTGTTTGACCTGTTATTTATAATAGGTAATATTTTCAAACGATATTGTACATGTACCGCAATTTGCAAATAATTCACCCAGGAACGCAAAAATGGCACACACGCACGTTGTAGAAGTCACAAAAGATCCCGAACAATGGCACTGAGTACCTGAGTACAGAGTTTACGACTTTGTCCTTCCTGCACTAATGGTCGTCACTAATCCTCGCCGTGTCCCAGCTATGACGAAGTAAGCCAGTGACACACAATGCGTCTTAGTCGGCCGTCAAGATGGCTTGTATTTCGCGGGCTTTAGTTTGTTCTGTATACCAGAGTGCTTCTGACTTTTAGCAGTCATTCGGTCGTCCACACGTGACAGCAAAATGAAAGTTGGCGTAGGTATGATTTTGTGTTTCGGTTCAGCGTTTCGTTTCACATAGGCCTACACTTTGTCACAATACATTTCAATACAATATAATATTCGTTTATTTGAGCACTGTTAAAATGCAGTGCATGCACACATTTAAATTACACGTTAAAAATAGTTAAAATAAAAAATGGGCCCCTGCATATTGCAAATGACTGCGTTAAATTATAACTGCCGTTGATATAAAATAGCGTATAATGTTTATTATTTAATTTAAAACACACACAAAATTTGACATAACAATGCCGCAAATGAAAAAAAATCAAATTTTGAAATAATGTCATTTTTAGATACCGGTACAAACGCTAGTGTCTGCTATTCTGACGTCATTGACACATCGCTGTTGTGTAATAACAGAAAATGTTTTTTTTTGCAAAAAAGTTGTAATTTGAGTACTGCGTTAAGAAAAAGTTTACGAATTGAAGTTTAGCTAAAAATTTTGAAACAAAAATGGTCAGCCAAAAACTGAACAAACTGCTGAGTACTGACAAAAATTGCTAACTTAAACCGACGGCCTATTTTCAATGCGAAGCTGCTGTGTTGTGCTGTAAACTTCCTATTTTTAGTTGTGTATTTTAAATGTCCATCAAATTGACGTTGCTGCGCGTTTTTTTCAAAACGTCATTTTATTTGACTTGATTTGCAGTTATTAGGTCTACGTCTAAAATTTCAGAAAAAAACTGAAAGTTTTGTTGACTTAGCCCTACAGCTATTTGTTTTGGGTCCATCCTTTATTGAAACAGCGTGTATAATTTATAATTCCAACAATTATAAGCTTTTACGCATTATAAAAATTGCACATACAACATTAACCTGCAGATCTGTCAGTAAGCCTAACTGCTGTTTTCCATTATTGAAGTTTTAAGAGATTCATAATTATAAAATATGTTAACATCAGTTGTCTGCTTTGGCCATCTTTTATTTTCCAGTAGCATTTTTTCGTTACAAAAGTACTGTAAATTTTAGTCACTAAAACCTTTGACGATTAATATCGCGATTGGTCGTGAAAATCTGCACCAAAATTTTGATAAAAAATTAGAGCTGTCAAATTAACGCATTAATTGACGCATTAATGCGTTAATAAATTAACGCGCGTTAAAATCATTAACGCACATACGTAAATTTAGGTTAATTTACTAAATTCCGTGAAGCAAAAGTTTCAATATTCCGTTAAACTGCGGTTATTTGACAATCGAATGAATTCAAGTAACTAAACTGTAGTTGCCATTCTATCGCTACTGTAAGTAAATAATTATTCTGACGACAGGCTACAGATTTCTATGCAAGCTATGACTGCAGTCATTGTTGATTATACGTTTAAAATGTGTTTTTAACTTTCTATATTCTACAGGCGGGGCCAACTCAAACGTCGCGGGACCCGGGGTAACTTACCCACCCTGCTCTCCCTCTCGACGGGCCAGAGTGCGTTAATAACGCGTTAATTAATGCAATAAAAAATTAACGCTTCAACAGCTCTAAAATGTATTTTATGAGCGTAGGCTTCGATAACAGCTTGTGACCCACAATTTGCAGTGAAAAAAACGCACTGAATTGGCCGTGCCTATCTTGGTTGGCACAGATTTGCCGTTCTACGATTTGTCAGCACTTTTATAGCTTGATCGCCGCCATTATGCATGAAATACGACATCCTTATTCGTGCTGACGTCACGACTTTTCTCCATATCAGGCGCTTTGCGGGCCTCGACGTAACCGTCCAGGCTGCAAGTTGCTGCTTTTTATTGTTTTCTTCGAAGAAAGATCAGGCATACAGGCGCGGTCAGCAAACGTGCGTCGCCGCGGCATATTGCACATCGGAGGTCCGACTACAACTGCAGTCTACGAGTATATGCCACCGATTCGTGACAGAAACATATAGCCACATCCCTCGCTAGCTGCATGGGCAGCGTACGCATACGCGACAGAATTACTTTAAAAGATCGACTATGCGGAGCACTGCGCTTGATGTTGCGTTCCGTTCCCCGAAGGTTGTCGGCACTGGCGACGTTCAATAGATTCCACTTCCACCTGTCACGTGATCGCGTGGCACGTGACTAACTCAGCAGCCGACACTGTTGTAAACTCGCTTTCGGCTTTTTCTGCAGTCAAAACATGACATAAAACGAAAATTTGCACGGACTATTACTGCATATGTATACCTTTTTTGTGAAAATGCATTTACTGCATTGCATAGGGATGGATAGGTTACAGGGGTTTCGCGGTAGTCAGACTAAAGGAGGGGTCACACTAGCAATCCGGCCGGTGTGGTATTATAGGACCGCCCCCCCCCCCTCAAATGTCTCCCCCCGGAGGATCTGTACCGGTACAGATCCTCCGGGGGAGGAATTTAGTCCGGTACAGAGCCTATTATAGATTCGCCCCCGTCATTACAGACTCTCTCCCCCATGACAGAGTCAACAGCTGTCAACATGCACAGTAGCGGCCTCCGGACGGAGACACTGTCGCAGACTCTGTCATGGGGAGACTCTGTAATGTGACACCGGCCGTCCAAACGGTTGGTGTTTTCGACTACCGTTTTGACGGCCGTTCGGACGGCGGACCTCTAGTATGACCCCTCCTTTAGTTGTGTAACTATCAAATATACTAAATAACGTCTTTTTCTTTAGCATATTGTTGGTAATAACGTGTCGTAGAAAATCACCAGCAAGTCATAAAGCTTGAAAAGTATAAGAGACTGCAGAAGACGTTTCTTTTCGCCTAAAGCACGGATTGGTTGTAACTTCTTCATTGCGGCGCGTACAATTTACACTTAACCGACCTATATACTCACTCACGTGATGAAGTATAACCAGCAAGCTTAGTGAAGCTGACAGACCGCAGATGGATGACGTCAAGTCGTGGATTGAAAAGATTAGTTACAACTTAAGACGTTGACAAAAACGAGGCGTAAATGGTCATCGGTCATTGCCAACTGTCAAAGACGACAGCTATCGACCAATGAATGAGTGAAACGAAGTTTAGAGACTACAGTAGGCTAGCTGTGGAACCACATGCAAACGTTGGAAATAATAATAGGCCTATGTGTTGCGTGGTAGCTAATATCGCTGGTTTTTTTGATCTGCGATTCGTTTTATATACGCCAACAGATGTCGCTTAGATTTTTAGCGCTCTGCGGGTTTCATCTGCATAAAGCGGCGTGACATCGCGCCAGGTGGCCACGCCCAATGTAGTCCGACGTCCAAAATTGCAAGCGCGCGATCGGGCGCTTTAGCACGGACGCAGGAAATGGGACTACTTTATACCGACTAATACGATCTATACCGATATTTCGTCACTGGCTGCGTTCCGGTTATCGCTTTAATGGACATAGGCCGATTATTCCTGAGCGATGACTGTGTTTACCGAGTATATGTACACCGTGAGCCACAAAACACCACAAATCCTGTCAGGTTCGCCAAATATCGGCAATTTTTCTAAATTCATTTACAGGCACGCTCTCGAGAGAAAATTTGCAATAACGCGACCACGAAAAAATCTCACCAAATCTAGATGCCGCAGTAGGCATATACAAATAAACTTACTTACTTACCTACCTACCTAACTCGTTGAATATTAGTGTAAAACGAACGTGTTTTAGAGGTTGAAACAGTCTGCTGAAAGATGCAAAATAACCAGAGACACGACAGATATAACAAACACTCAGCAATTGTTAAGACACAAACAAGTCACGTATGGGCTCCATCAATCTTAGAACATCGACGAATATCAAACTGTTGCAGCCCGATTTGGCGCAGCGACTCGAAGACTCGGCGACGTTCTTGCGCGAAAAAAGCCATTTTAATGCAACTATCGTTTTCTTTTGTTACAGCAAATTCATACGATCGTTATTTGATTTTTTAGGTGTAGCAAATGTAAACGCTTTCTGGCAATAAACCAGTGAAGCTGACACATTTAGCAACTGTTTTGAGCAGCTGAGATTGAGTGGCAGTTTGCTTCAGTCATTTCTTCAGCAAAAGCCGCTTAAGTAACAGCCCAAAATCGTGCTGAAAAAAGAAATTTAAACCACAGCAAAGTAAACTTTCGAGCACACCGTTTACGCCTGTTCTGTGAGAAGTCCACACTAACTGTAGTTTTCCTACGTCTTTTTATTTTCAAATTAGCAGTCTTAAGAGAACAGACAGACAGACGGACGGACGGATAGGCAAGACCCGTAATGCAGCCTGGGACGGCCGCACATTATACACTCTTGTACTCTTGTACTCGCCTGGCAGTGTAAACTGATGTGTATTATACACTCTGACTTGTTTGCTTTATTGCGCCCGATATATGCACCCTTTACTCACTCACACACTATACGCTCTAAAATGACTGACATATAGTCAGGCTGTTAATAAAGACTTTTTTACATTTTAGACTTTCTGTTCCGCTGTTCGACATCTGAGCATACACCAGACGCCTGCAGTCGGCGAAAAGTACAGATATCGTCGGGAATAAAACCACCCAAGTCCTCAGAACCCCTTTCCTCTTCAAGAGGTGGGCACTACAAGTATCATTACTTTTAAACGACTCAAACCGTCGCCGTGTAGTGAATATATATTATTTACGATGTCGCTAAATAGCGTAAAAAGCGCGCGCGATCGTCTGGCCCTGGTCTAAGACTAAATACAACTGGCAGCAGCCGTCGGTTCGACTGCAGCGTGGCATTGTCCATCCGACTCGCGCTGTCGCCAACATTGAATGTCTGTGACAGCATGTCGTGCGTCATTGTTTTCGGTCCAGTTTTTTCAGCTATGTTAAAAACAGAAAAAAATATCAAGATAAGCGTGAGATGCAGCGCAGAACAGAGACACATAGCGCGATGCACCAGGCCTGTGTCCGTGGCCTGGCAGTGTAAACTGATGTCTGACTGAGGGATAAGGAAACGAAGATCAGCGTCGCCCTATAGACCTTATAGCTCGGGAAGGACTTTAGGGTGCTTAGGTTTTTTCACAGCCCAGAATCACAGCTTTTGCCTGAATGACTATATGGGTCAGTGTCGCTCGATAATACAGAAAGTAGTTTTGTTTTACTGCTGCATTCAATAACCACCGCAATCTCCATTGTTCCACATTGTTTATTACGAAATAAAAAGCTCTGCTATAGGGCTATATTTTACCATTATCCAACGTTTTTCGACCACCGCATCCGGACTCTGGTCGTAAGTTTTTGACAGCACTATACACTATACCAAATTAGTGAGACTGGGATTGTTCACCCGAATATGATTTTAACACATTTTATCATTTATTTGCTATGTGCAATTAATGTCTACGTTAATCACGGCACGGGCACGACTTCTGCAGAACTTTACGGCTTAGATTTGTTTGGATGCGAATTTGGACTGGTCGCAATCACACGTTTTACGAATAAACGTTACTACAGCTACTGTGAAGGCTTATTTCGGTAATATAATTCATAGATGTAAAAGCATTTTTACGTATTTTATTTCTGTCGCGTTTTTAACGTTTTAAACTTTTTTTGTAATCTTTGAACGTTTTTTTTATTTTAAAAACGTCTATTAAAATTTTACCCGTAACTTTGAAAAGCACTTTTAAAACCAAAGAAACGAAAAGTGGTGGTAGTTTAGGCCTACTTAATTAGTTTGGTAATACTTATGCAAGATTGAATTGAAATTGAATAGAACTTTTTCTTTTTTTAGTTCTAGTTATACGTGCATCTACAGCATTAGGCATTAGGCAAAAGTTAAACAAATTAGGGCTAACATTTTTTATTCAAAGTTTTAAAACTTTTTTATTTTTTGCCTTGTTTTTACGTTTTTAAACGTTTTTTTGGAATGTTTTTACATCCATAATATCATCGTCGTCATCATCATTAGTTGAGCGTAATTATTCTCAGTATAACTTTATCTAGTCTAAGAGTCGACCCGGAGCAAAACGATATGCGGAATAAGTCCTATAGTCGCATGGAGAATTACTGAGCTTGTTCTAAAGTTGTCACTTAGGTTAGGCTTAATTACTTACTGACAGGACGTCTACGTGGGCGACTCGATCCGATCATTTGCAGCATGGTTCATACCAAAAGCTTTGACGATTGACGTCAAGCGTAGAGACAGACAGACATAGACTCTGCGACGTCGAGACTAAGCGATAGGTCTATCTAAACAGTGGCGTAGCCAGCAGAGAAAACTGCGGATACAGTCGCCTCACCAACTTCAGTTGTAAAAGCAAGTTTGTGCAGTGAAACTATAATCGAATTTTTACGCGCTAAGCCTGCTTGCATTTTCAAATGGCCAAAATGCATTTGCGTTTACTTACTGTGCTTCCCCAGATCCCCTACCTGGTGAGGTGCGAAGCAGCAACCCCCTCGTCATTAACCTCATCTCATTCTTGCCCCCAACTTTAATTTCTGGCTATAGGCCTAAGGGCTTCTTCCAAGCGATTTTTATTACCTCTCGCCAAATTGCGTATAGTCACGTCTAAGCGCAAGTGCGAAATGTTCATTATACTGTAGTAAGCTTATAAGCTTATACTTGTTGGAATAGCGTCTGTCGAAACAACACCTGCCTCCCGACAGAAAGATGAGCACTTCACCCACGCTTCAGGGAGAGCAGTATGGCTTCCCTTTTACGTTTTTACCTTCTTGATGCCGGTGACAAGGCGTGGCAGCTAGCTGGGTCGATAAAACGGCATTAGCATCAGGTGTACGTACGTCTTAGTTCTGCGGGCGATCATTGACGAAACGACTAGGGCCTATGCTGCTGATGCTGACGCCACTGCCGTATGGAAGGGCTCACCTGAGCACGGCACTATCTCCGGCTGTGTCCACTATGAACATGGTCGGAGCAATTTCAGCCTGCTGTGGATAGTGATTACTAATGACGCACCAAGCACAGCAAACTTGGAATCAGCCACCAGTCGATTATCCAACACATTGCCGACCTTCTAGAAGCATCTGAAAACAGTTTTATTCAATGTAGCGTATGGTATAAACATTAGCACTTGTACTTCACGCTGTAGGCCTATTTTACGATTTTTTGAAAATTCGTTCTGCATTATTTAGACCTAGTTTTTATAGTTAAGCGCAGCCGTCCGGAAGTGTAAAAAAGGCTGGAGAAAACTTCGTTAATTGCGACTGTGTGCGATAGCGATGGGTCAATGCCCTTTCCGCACTATCCACACATACCGTACTGCTTACACAAACTTAGTATTTACAGTATTTTATGTCGAAATTTTACGATATCATTTATCATTAGCCTTAAACCACATGAACGGTGCACAGGCAACTTTTACAACAAAAGATATTATTTTCATTGGAAAATCCTCTGTTTCCGTTTATCGCTGAGTATGATCTGAAATGACGTGTGCTCATTTTTGTGTAAACCAAAAACTTCAACTTGTCATCTGTTACTGTCTAGTTTAAAATTATGACTTAGAATTCACAAACATCAGTGTACTTTTGCTGTTGAAACAATATAGCATAATCTTGTGAGATGAAAAAGTTACACGCTCTAGGCCACCAAGTGCATTTTTGACTTCGCAACATTGCAATTTTTCCGGAGTTTGTTTTGCCGAATGCCAACCTTCAATAGTCCTACAAATTAACTCCGAAGTTCATTTTTTTCTTTACCGATTTGCATTAACTTGACGTGCACACGTAAATGGATAAAAACTAAACAGCGAACACGACCCATTAACATCGTATCGCGCATACTGAAATAGTTTTTTGTCGATGCCAGCTGGCTGTAAAAATTGGCGAAACCCATTACAGACGCAACAAATAAACATCCATAAAAGTAGCAACAAAAACAGCTAGTAGCCAACGACTGCCCTCGCGGGAAGGCAGCAGATGCTATTGTGTACCGTTTACCCGTGGTCTCTGCGTCTCTACCGTTGCTAATTTTGGCCTTAAGTAGGATCGTTCGCCATCACGAGACCAAAGACACAGTCTGACAGCAGACACGATACTTGACACGGCGCTGCTTACCGTACATGAGTCAGTCTTGTGAAGTGCTTTACTGGCTCGGAAGCGTCAGCTGATTGGCACGAGCTAATGATACCACAGCACACTATCTGGCCATCCATTGCCTGCGCTAGCGAACATTTGGATCCGCAGTGCAGCAATACAGCATGCAGACATACCACTGCCCCAATCACCGTCTTCACTTCGTAGCCCGTAAGCTACTGCTTATTTCCCGTAACGCTGGGTGAATTTGACCGAGATGTCTTGACTGCTCACATTCAGCCACCCATTCAGGTACGACCGTAGCCCGCTGTAGCGCAACTATACGTTGATGGGACACAACGTGTTATCCACTACACCACGCCACCAAAGGCCAAACTTCTATCTGTCGTCGGGTTTGGTCAGAATTATGTCTAGTTATATGGCGAATTATTTCAGTTACAATTCAGTTACCGGCAGTTAAAAATTATGCATGTAGATTTATACTGTTATAGCAGTGGTTATTCTTCCCAGGTCTTTCATTCAAGTAGTTGGAAAGATTAAGACTGAGTTCTTGCCTGTTGATGTTGCGTCGCCGTAGCTGCTCCTGTTTCCACGACGTCGAGTTTCCACGTGCCGCAGTCCGTGCGAACAATTGCACGACGGACAGACTCAGTGATCCACGGGGTACACACTACACAAGGCGTGGAATGATGCGAGTCATTGGCGCCACCGAGCGGTGAGTTACGGAAGCACAGACGCAGCTGCTGCAGCTAGTGCTCGCAGGACAACTGATGACGTCACCTAATCCCAGTCGACATCAGCAGCAGCAGTGCTTGCAGACGGCAACACGCCGCAGCGATCGTACGGCCGCCCTGTTAACCTTTCGAAGCATATCTCGCCCCAATCCTCCAACAGGTAGCATTCTAAGATTGATGACTGTCTGGAGAATAAGAGGAAAGATCATTAGAGCTGCCATTACTGTTATATATGCACACTTATAAATGGAGATTTCTTACAATTTTCGGTTTAGGTCGTTTTTTGTGTACCACATCAAGTTTTTTTTGTAAAGGCTAAACTTTCTGTTTTATAATTGTAAAGGTTAAACTTGTCTGTTTCATTATTATGTGTATGTACATTGCCTGGAAAGGCTGTCCCCAAAATGACACATACTGTGTCGAGCGAGACGTTAAACCATACTCACTAACTTACTCACTTATTTTAGAACACAGACCTATGCAGTTGCTGTCTCCAACAGGGCGAAGTTTGTTTTGTTAGCTAAATAAAGTTAAATGAAGCACAGATCTGACATAGCGCCATGCATAAGTCAAGAGCGAGTCAAGTCTTGGCGATAATTCACGGATCACTATGCCTAAACAACACCAGCATCAAACGTTGAAACGTAACTGTTTACTGGACAAAAATAAACGAATCTCAAAGCACGCAAGCTAACAATCACAAATTCTTTGGTCTGACCTATTTTTACCTATCGGTATCCTACGTGAGAATTGAATCCAATTCCGATCTCTGTTCGAAGACTGAGCGCGCAGCAAATCTAGAAGGACCAAAAGTAGCCTACATTTAAAAGACCGCAAGCGAATCAAGCGGCAGCAGGACAAGGCAGAGGTATAATACCTCATACGGCGGTGGGCGCAAGTTTACAGAACAAGGCAATGTCACTGATCTTTGGTTTTTCCCATATTATGTTTAGGCAACAGCGTCGTCGTCGCAGTCGCAATCAATTTACACAATAATGTAGCGTCGCCCCTCAGCAAAATTGCCTCGACCACTCCTTGGTTTCGGCACCCAACGAAAAGCTGAGTTCACGAGGTGCATGTCGTTAGCAAGAGCTAACGGCCTTTTAACGATGCATGAGACGACAGTGCCAGCCGGGCAGCAAGGACCGGGCATTGTCTTTGACACTGCTAGCAGGGTTGGATCACCCTGACAGATATACAAAAACGCGGTGGGATTTACTGGTCAAACTCATCTAAAACTCGCTAATAGCCCGCGCAAACTAAATTTAATTTTAGTTTTTGTGTTTCACTAATTATAAAATGTTTAATATGGTTAATTTTTTTTGCAACATCTAAGCTTTTAAATTTGCTAATTTTTGGACATTTCATGCTTCGGGGCACATAAAAATTTAGATAAATCAACCAAAAGACTTCAGCTAAGGTTTTGGGAGTTGGGTCTTTTAAAAAAATCGAAAACTCCCAACCCAATAAAACCCAATAAACTTAATGACACGTAGGCCCCTACTGGGTTTGGCATTTAAAACCGTTTTTTCAGCCGTAACTAAACCAAATTTTTTTCTACCCCTGGTAAGTTTTAGGTCATATAACGTAAATCTTTTCACCCAAAAAACGACAAAGCTCTTCGGCATTGTTGTCGGTTAACGATAGGTTAGGCGATAAATTATCGTTCTTTTAAAGCAATCGCCGGCTGCCCACCGGATTCATCTTCCAGCAAAACGGCGCGTCAGCACACACAGCGCGCAGCGCACGGAACTGGCTGAGGGCCAACTGTCCAGATTTCATCACAAAAGACCAATGGCCTCTAAATTCGCCGAATGTAAACTCAATAAACTATCGCGTGTGGGGTGCAATGTTGCAGGTTTACTGCAAACTTAAAACAAAGCCGAAAACAATCGCCGAACTCAAGGAAGCGCTTCAGGTTATCTGTCAACTTCCCACAAGGACCGATCGACAATGCTGTGAAAAAGTTCTTAAATTAAGCAACTGAAAACTTGTGTTGGAGCTTGGAGCTAGCGGTGGACACTTCGAACATTCACAGTGGCAATGGAATTCTGGCATCTGATCATTAGTTAACTGTGTTGTTTCAGCGATGTTATTGAATTGATGTTGTAGCTTGAACATTTTTGAATGCTAAAAAATCGATAGGCGGTTATGTGAAAAATCTGTAACTTTATCATTTTTGGATAAAATCATATTTTACTTGGCAGATAGCCGTAGAGCATTTCGGAAAATTAACGTGTAAAATTTTGGATTAAAATGACAAACGTTTGCTGAGAAAAGAGCGAAAAACTTTAGGGGTTACTTTTTTGCCGCACCCTGTAGGCTCTACATGTACACCGTGTCTCACAAAACGTGCCTCTTTTATTTTTAGAATAACTTCGTAAAACACTCGCCGATTTTGATAATTTTAGCACGTAACATCAAAAAGAAACTGGACGCAAATGACTAGTTTGGCCATCCCATTTTAATACTGTCGCTACTACATTACCTTGTGAAATGTGGTCGGAATTCGCTACGTATAAATTCACGTTTTACTTATTACTTCCATACTTGCTAAATCATGTTAGTAATTTTAACACTATTGCTCCGCAACTACTTGAATGAAAGGCTTAAGAAAAATAACCACTGCTAGTAACAATAAAAATAGATGACGTCTCGCTATTTAAAAAAATTAACCCACTGCTAGTAACAATTTATAAACAATATAAATTATTCTTTATTAAAACGTCACTTTGACGTCATCGGCGATAACGTGATAACCAGTTTTTGAATATTAAAAAGCATTTTAGTTTAAACATTTTAATGTTTAATCGGTAGTCAGTCATGTTAAAATGTTCACAACTTTGTCGTTTTTCAACAGAATCACATTTCCCTTGGCATTTAAATGTGCAACGCTTCAGTGAATAAATACATGAAATTTCAGATTAAAATTCCAAACGGTTGCTGAGAAAACAGCGGAAAACTTTAGGCGCTACTTTTTTGCCGCTCCCTGCATATTGCTATCGTATCGCCGCCATGTGGCTACAATGAGAGATGCTAAAAGCTAAAAGCATACATGCGGACCTGGCGCCAGCGAGCGAGTGTGGTTGGCATAATTTGAAAAAAAGCAACCAGGCATTAATTCTGAGCCAATCTCTACTCTGTTTCATCGTTTGTGTTAATGCTTGCCAGATTTATTAGTCAAGTCATGGGCTGCAGTTCGTTGTTTCTCACGCACATTTGTGTAGCTAGAGAGAACTGTGTATAAGCCTATACGCTGCTCACTTCTTTGGTGTCCATACTTCTCGTTAAAACAAAGACAAAAAAAATTCGACACCATGAAATAAACCAAAACCGACTACTCGAACCCTTAACAATGCCGTCCGTCATTGAATAGAGGCCCAGGCATGAAGCGCCGAACACGATTAGTCAAAAACACAGGATATTGATCCGGCAGCCGGATGAATAGCCGGAAAGAAACAACGAAACTTTGTTGTTAGTGGACCAAATTGTACCAAATCTTTTTACCAACGTGGGAAAGTTGTAGTTGATCACTTGCTAGGCTTATTTCAATTTTTGATGTCTCGATCCTTTCTTGGGATATTCGCGGTCAAAGTCTAAAGATATCCGAAATCGCGCTGAATTTTGAACGTTTTTGCCCCCTCACATTTTCGACGGAAGGGCCAAAAAATTGTACTCACGTCATATTGCCTACCTAGCGGCACGCCACGTGCCGAAGCTTTTGAAAAATGGGGGGCTACTACCAGTGGCGGATTCAAGAAGGCTTAAAACAGGCGAAAATTTTGCACAAAAATGCACTATTTTTGCATAAAAATTTCAAAAATTTTCAGATCCCACCTCCTACCCTTCCGCTCCCCTTTATTCCAAATTTCTGGATCTGCCATTGGCTACTACTAGTAGTACTACCCTATCCCCAAAGTCAAAGGGGTGCATACGCTGAAATTTAAGCCAAGTTTTGCATGTCAATTGTGAAAAAAAGTTGGGGACCTACTGCCCGTGTGGGATGCGCTAGCAAGCCTCAGCCCTAGCGCGTGCACAAATTTCAGGCGCAGCACTCCTTTAGGGACCAAAATATGGTCTTCCGAAAAAATTGATTTTGATGGGACATAATGCACATCTCATACATTGTTGTTAGCGGACCAAAGTACACCGGATTTTTTTCGCCGAACGCGGGAAAAATTGCGCAGTCGATCAATTAGTTTTCCGATTTTTGACATCTTCATCCGTTTTGGAGATATTCGCGGTCAAAGTTTGAAGCTTTCCGAAATCGCGCCAAATTTTGTATGTTTTGGCCCCCTA
>Ga0209454_1000871_pt1 | contig 17177 bp, 8 predicted proteins | sample WorMetHERISLAND1_2_FD_187400 | JGI IMG/M metagenome (GOLD analysis project Ga0209454, IMG submission 187400) | Marine gutless worms symbiont microbial communities from Max Planck institute for Marine Microbiology, Germany - Olavius geniculatus... | ecosystem: Host-associated > Annelida >... | reverse complement strand
GTGTAGAACTTTGCCACAAAGGGCACAAGAAGTACAATTTTCCACTGATTTTGTCAGTATTTAGTGCAAAAACGGGTATCAGTTACCCGGATTTGGAACCGGGAACTGGGTCCAGTAATGGGTTCTAGCTACAAATCACTAATTGTCAGCCAGTGGATAACCGATGGTGTGACTGTTTTTAGACCGGCGAATAAGTTTTGAGATGTTCTTACCGATCCTATCGACAATCAGTAAGAACCGAGAGAAGCCAGTGCTCGAGGACTTCATTGAAGGGTTCCGTGTGTTTGACAAGGAGCAGAATGGATTCATTCACTCGGCAGAACTGAGGCATCTACTCACTAACCTCGGTTTGATATTACCACTGTGCTTTTTAGGGTTGGAACATTGTGGCCGGAGAGTGGCAATTCCTCCCAGTTCCTAAGATGTTTGGCTATCAAGAAATTGTTGGAAAATTTTTTTGTTGGAAAATTGTCATCCAACAAGATAATGTTTATGTGAACACGGAGTCTGTCCAATGCATTTTGACAGTTTACAGTTTATGTTTATATAAATATAATCAGTGAGCTGTTTAGACCGGTAGAAAAAAACAAACAGTTTAATTTCAAAATATCATAACAGCAATGATCCTTTCATCCTTCTGTATTATTTTAACTAAACCATAAACATTGTCAGTTACGAGACCATTTGATTCGTCACCAGCACTTTACCATAAAAGGTCCATGCGTCTATCTTTCACCGTTGTGGAGATGTGGCGCCTCAAAGATAATGGGGTCATGAGTTTGACGTTTTGGGGTCACGTGACATCATCGATTACGTGACCATTCAATTCCCAGGTGTCGACTTCCTATGGGTGGTCCATAGTGACCATTCGTCCATCTTGCACCATTATGGAGATATGGCGCCTTAAATATTGGACGCACGGACCTGGACATGGAAAGAAAGATGGAAGAATGGAAAGAGGAAGGGATAGGGGAAGGGAAATGGAAAGTGGAAGAGGAAAAGGAAGGGAAAGGGGAAGGAGAAAAGGAGGTAAAAGAAAGGAAAATGGAAAGGGGAAGGGAAAGGAAAAAAGGGAAAGAGAAGTGAAAGAGAAGGGATAAGGGAAGGAAAAGAGGAAGGGGAAGGGAAGGTAAAGGAAAGGGGAAGCGGAAGGTAAAGAAAAGAGGAAGCGGAAGGTAAAGAAAAGAGGAAGCAGAAGGGAAAGGGGAAGGGAAAGGAAAAAGTAGAAGAGGAAAGGGAAAGGGGAAGGAAATTGGGGAAAGGGAAGGAGAAGGGAAGGTGGAAGAATATAGCGTAAGAAATGTAGGACGCACAGACGCATGCACGGACACTCAGGTGATTTTATACTCTGTCCAATGCTATGCCTGGTGCTAAAAATCTCAAAAGCACATTTTTTGAGGATTGTTTGGGCAAAATCGAAGTTTTGAACTCCCACAATCTTTAATCTTTAGTTAGTATTGTATTCTACACATATTTAGCCAATTCTGTTTTTCGTGCGACTTGAGCTTTAAACTTACTGTTCCATTATTATGTGTATGTATGTGCATTTTGCCTGGAAAGGCCATCTGCAAAATGCCTTATATTGTGTCAGGTGAGATGTTAAACTCTACACACTCACACTGACTTGCGACATGACACCTGTGTACAGACAGGTGTGAGTTGTGACATGTACCTGTTTACCTGTGTACAGGTGAGCGTCTGAGTGACGAGGAAGTGAATGAACTACTTCAAGGACATGAAGACTCACAGGGCAACGTCAACTATGAAGGTTTACTGTTACAGCTATTGCTAATAGTATCTCACTGACTTAATCTATGCTGGCTGACACTATAGTGCCTACGTCTACCATACTGTCTATGCTACGGTGGGATAAAGTGTTGATAACTATGGACAGTAGAGCATCACAGAAACATGGAAATCACGGAAACCGTGATTTTCTTCAAATGTCATGATTTTGCCAAAATGCTGTGTTTTTACATTTCTTTCCAAGAATATTTTTTTTCTAGTCAGCGTAAGTTGAAGTTTGTTGTGTCATTTTAACACAAAAATATTTGATTTTGCCTCTCAAGTCAGGATCGGTTTTCCAAGCTCTCTTGAGCTTGCTGTCCGATACTTATCTGTTCCGGGGAATTCCGTTGATGTGAAGTGCAGTATTAGCCAGTATGCTTCAGTTTATGTTCCACAGTGACAAAATTTTACAGATGAAAACCTTGTACTGCATGTAATGACCGTCGTCAATGCTAGATGTCGAGTTTTATAGACATTGTAATGGTATTTGACTCTGTTATTTGATGCTCTGTCTTTGCTGTGATTTTTACGATTTGCACAAGCGTTTGCCATGTTTTTTAAACATTTTTCTGCTGTGATTTTCTACTGTCCCTGTTGATAACCCAGCAATGCAGTCATACGTGACTTACCAAATGTTAGCCGGCATGGAATAAGTGTTGGATAAACAATGGTCTAGAGTTTAAAAGTTCATATCACTCACTTACCACTCCATCCAGTTGTTTAGCATGCACGTGAATGTAGCTGCTTCTGATGTGTATTTCTTCTTTGTTTCAATGCAAGATCTAAGATCTCTAAGGTCCCTCAACTTCCATATGATCCAAAATGGGTGTAATATTTAAAACTAGGTACCAATAAACACTAAAGAAGCCATCTCTCTAAAATTTGGGGATCAGATGACTTTAGATTTGATCAGGAATATGATCTCCAGAATAGATAATCAGAAAGCCAGAGACTTCTCACTAGATTGCAGTATTATAATCTGGTATATTTTGGTCCACTAACAAAAAAGCTTTTCACCAGATTTGATTTTTGATTTGTCCTATTGTACTTTTTATGCACTACCATTACAGCATTTTATGCAAATGAGGCCTACCACTTACATTATGTTGCTAGGAGTAGAATTTTACTACTACTAAGGTGGCCATTAAGTAGTTTCGGAATGTTATACAAAAAAGTACAGAATTTGCATACAGCATAGCGGTGCATTTAAATGTTATCTGACTGATTTGCAAAAATCTTCATCACCTGTGAAATTATGGTGGATTTGACAGTAGTGCATGGATTTAATGTGGATTTTTGAGTTACAGTAAATCAGTACGTTATATCCGAGGTATGTTGTAACCAAAAAGAATACAGTTCATACTTTCATTAGCAATGCAAATACATGTATTCCAAATGCACCTATCAAAAGTCAGGTATACAGTGTAGTCTGTACTCTAGGCTTATCTGGGCATTCTCGCAGGTAACGCTGCAAAGTGTCCAAAGCCTTCATAGCCTGTAGACGACCTGGGAGGTAGAGTGAGGTCAAGTCTCCCTCTTTTTCCTCCTCTGATGGTGCAGCGCTGTCTGGCTCAGCAGGCGCCGTCACTGCAGCAACGGTGTCAACGTCGGTCAGTTGCACATTCTCATCGACGGTGCGGTGGCGTACTCATCAAATGTGAGGTGCAGTAACACAGATGGCTACAGTCTAACACAAGACATTGTGAGTGATCTGACCACGCCAGTGAATCTGATAAGACGTAGTTCACTGGTCATCAACGAATCAGATTACATGTACACGCCATACACACTGAAACGATGTCTATTGGTATTTAATTGCTCTCCCCCCACTGGGCCACTCACTCAGTCACTGCATCCCTGTAATGCCAACGCACTGGGAGACTGGGCGTCTGGGCATGTGACTCGGTGTCTCTGATTGTGTTCATGCTCGCCGTCTGATCGTGCTGTGCTAGCCGGGTGGTCCGTTCTACAGGTTGTATGCAGAGCATTTGCTGGCCTGTGGACCGCAGGTGACGTCCGTAATAACCAGGGTACATTATAGCCGAGTACGTTATAAACAGCAGACGTCCTACGCTAAAGAATAGGAACTTGACAGGACTGTAGAAGTCAGTACGTTGTAACCGAGTGTACGTTTTCACTGAGTCCATTATAACGAAGTTTTACTGTAACATTTAAATGCACTGCTATGCAAGTTCTGCACTTTTCTGTACTATACAGCATTCTGTAACTAGATACATCGCACGCCTTCCTAGCTGCCACTAATTGTTAAGTTAACAGTGCTCAAGTAGATTTACTGTTTTTGTTGCCAACCCTGTAGAAGTTTTATGGGCTACAAATTTTGTGACTGCATTGTCTGATGTTGTCGTTGCAGAGTTTGTGAAGAGTGTCTTGAATGGCTGAATGTGACCGATCATCCCAGTCTAACGTCTACTGCGCATTGAGTGTCGTCGCTAGCGGCCTTAACACTTTGTGCAGTTTTTGCTGCGGCTAAATCTGTTATCTATGGAACACTGTCTCAGAAAAAACATCCCTGACATCATCAGTTCTAGCTTGAAGAAGTATCGTGAAATTTTAGTGGTTTTTGGTACATATGTTTCTGACATAACTGGCCTTCGAATGACTATTCAATTTTCCACCTCACCCACTGTCTGCATCTGCGACGGGATGTTTTTTTTTGAGACGTAGTGCAGCTAGTACACATGTTACTGCTTGTTGCTGACTTGTAGCTGAGCAATTTATTAATTATATTTAAAGGAAATTATTGTATGTAGTTCGTCCTAGCGAGTGTATCGTCGACGTACTTGGCAGTACATGTGTAATGTTATATATTTCTATTATGTTAGTTTTGATAACTTTAGTTCCGGTTTTCATTTTGTCATATGGTGTAATGTGAGCAAACAATTTGTCATTGTAGTGTAACGGTTTGGTGATATATCTAAATGGCAAGCTGGTGCACAGTTTTAAAAAGGAAATAGAGAACACGTGGATCTCAGCATCATAAGGCAAAATCTGAACTTTGTGCACTTTGTTTTAAAAGTTCTGTGATATGTACCAAAATACAAGTTATTGCGTTAGAAATTATTACAAACTCTCACTTCCTTAACTATAAAAACAATTAGAAATAAAATTACTAATTGGACAAGAAACCTAGATTGTACGAAGTTTGAGACCGGGTTTTAAAGGTGGGTTTACCCAATAAATCTTCTGGTTGGGTATCTGAACCTATAATACTCCTGGGGTAATGATGACGTACACTCTTTTTTTCTGGCTATAAATATCTATTTACTTGAATTTGTTGAGATGTGTTTGCTATGGTACAAGTATGGTTGTAAGTTGGTGTCGTAATAATAAAAACGTGTTCGCTGAGATGCAACTCAGAATGGTTACATTTTATCAGTTTGTAATTACCTGAATGACTGTCATCTGGTACTTGGAGGTTTACAACAACAACAGAAAAAACTTTTTGCAAAGTTCCCTTCCGGTGATGTGACCAAGGCACCAAATCGCAAGACCGAGGCATTTAAATTTTAATGCACTGAATACCGAATAGGTCCGAATAAGCACTTTACAAAACATACAGCTCATATGTAAAACATTCTATTAAGACAAAAAATTCAATAATCTTATTAATCCAATCGTAGTGAACATCAATCTAATTCTATGTTATACCTTGCAAGTTCAATATTCCACATCAACTTATTAACTGCAGTTACAAATTAACGTTGCATGTTGCATCTAAGGAACACCAGATTCACAAGCAGTCTGACATTTTTAACGGTGTGGGCACATTATAATGCTGCGTTGTGATAAATGCCGATGTAGCAGTCCTGAACAATAGCAAGGCGAGAAAATAGTGGGCAGAGGTAACTGGTTTCAGTGTCAGTGAAAAGTTTTATGTCCTCCCAATCATTGCGATTTATGGCAAAAAGTCTTTTGGCAGCTTAACATCATTTTGCCTGAAAGTATGTAAGCAACTCCGAACGAACTTTTGATAGTGTATCAGTATTCAGTATTATAATGATTTACCTTGTGTGCACTGTGTTGCACTTTGCCTTAAAGGTTGGCATCTTGGTCTTGATCTTGTGGCAAGACCAAGACATTAACCTCCAAGGTCGAGGCTAAGGCCAAGACATCAACTTTTAAGACCAAGGCGCTAAAGTCCAAGACTAAGACCAAAACCAAGGCAGTAAAAATCTGCCTCGAGGCAGTCTCGAGGCAAGTCACTGCCTTGAGGCGAGGCACTGCCTCGAGTGAATCACCGTTCCCTTCACAACTTCCGTACTGACACCCCTGTGCTATTTGAGATTCCTCCGTTGATAAATTCACAGTCGGTTGGTGGAGAAACACAGGGGTAACAAAAGAATTCTTTGAAATAAAAATGAACGCATTTGAAGTGATAGCAATTAATAGCAAATGTGAAATTTGTTCAAGCGGTATAAATACACGGTGTTCTGCAGTTTATAAGACAAGACAATATACACCTTATCTAAAAAAATACCAGGTATGAATTCATCGTTGCATACGTATTAGTATTCATTCACAACAGTATTAGGATGAGGTTGGCAAAGCTGTAGCCATTTACATAAAGTTCATGATGATGCGTGTCAAAAAATTAGATCGGTTAATGTTTCACAAGAGTTTTACAAAAAATGGCATGTGCAGTTTTTTTGAGACACGGTGTAGTTCTTGCGACAGTCCGGGCAAATTCAACTACAGAGTTTGTGAATTCAGGAATTTTTGAAGATAGTTTTTGAGGATATTTTTCAATGGGTTAAGATTTGGCCCAAAGAGCAGTCGATTCCAACAAAGTAGCAGAATGCAGATTTATGTTAATAACAGCAAAGCTTTACTTAAAAGTTTCACATGAAAGTAAATACAAAAAACATTCTCGTTTGTGCGTAGGTGGAAATCATATTTACAGTTGATGACATTTAACACAATTTTTATTAAACATTTGTGTAAGTATTAGAACTTTGAATCACATGCAGTCGTTAGATGACAACAGAGCTGGCAAACTGGTGTAAAAACTATTAGTATAAAACGTCTCAGAACAACAACTGCCTATGAGGTAGCAAAGCACTAAAGTCATCAGTCTGAAGGTCGATATTGAGTTCTTTTGTAGATTTCACTTTTAACTGCCGGCGGTCCATAGAGTTTGCAGGCTCGCTTGAGAAACGCATTGACCATAGTGTGGACGACTTCGTTGAAAAACATCTGAGCAAGTTGAGAGTGCAGGCTTGACCGAAACTCAAACTCAACCTGTTCATATCATCACACCACCAAACTCACTGCTACCATTACTATGTAGCCATCCTAATCGGCCGCATTACGGATTTTAGCTGTCCGTCTGCTGTGTCTTGTGAATTGTCTCAGCACTACTGGCTCGCTAACTAAAACTGCCAGAGGCTAGCAGAATACTGTTCAAGCTGCAGCGTGTAAAATATGACAACAGGCTTTTCAGTGGCGGCTACTAAAGGAAAAATTCTCCAGCGGCAGTTTGGGCATACACTTTAGGCATCCATAAAGCAACAGAGATAAACTGAACCGATCTTAGTACAGTTCACACAACGCAGTTAAAATGAAGGGAACTGCACTGCTGTATCTGCCAATGAACTACCAGCAGTATCAAAGCATTGAACAGGGTTCATAGCATACTCAAAGCACAAAATTCAAGGACTTTTAAAGGAGCTAAATTTGCAGTTTTTAAGCACCAAAATTAGCGATTTTGAAAAGTCTCATCCTTGATATGATGCTTCGAAAATTTAGACTGCAATGTGAGACAAAGGTGTATTGTACTGTAGTTCATCAACACAATTAATAAATCCTGGATGCAGCTGTAATACAGCTGCAGTATGATATGCAAACATAGCGAGCGAAAAATTTTTTTTACAGAAAATGGGAAACAGACCATGTATCACAGACATGCATATAACTGTTTGCTTCAAAATTGTAATTAAATGCAAAATTTCAATACATTGAAGATTTAAATTCAAGAACTTTCAAGTACTTCTAAGCACCTTATCTGTTTTCAAGCACATTCAAGGGCCTTGAATTTTTTTTCAAAATTCAAGTATTTTCAAGAATTTCTCAAACTCACTATGAACCCTGACTGAAAAAACCACAAAACAGAAAGAAACAAAACTTACAAAGAAGTCAAGCAGACACGTATCGCTTCTGTCCGCCAAGCCATGACCAAACTTCCAGATTGTCAATAAATGATTGAACAGAACTCCATCAAAACACTCCGACTACAGCATGCAGACACATAAACATCAAAACAATGTCATCATCACACTGTGCATGTATACAACTACATAAACAAACTGCACATCAACTACAGAACATGCACATGCATTATGCATACAGCAGTTACTACAATTTAGGTTTTAAGTTAGAACCTAGTCAGGGTTTTTGCATATCAAGTAGATGCAATTTTGTACAGTATTTATAAAAGTTTAACAAGAGACTTTAATATTTTATGATAAATTTATTTAAAAGGGTAAATTTCCTTCCAACAACATCTAATAAATTTGGGTTTGAAAATCTTCAATGTTTGATGAATCTTGAGGTGAAATTGAACTTTTGAACACCCATATCTCTCAAATCAAAAATGAACTGGTCTCTGTTTGAAAACTGTAACTTCCTGCTCCTAACTTACTTACTTAAAAACAGTCAAGTGAACAACCTTGACCATGTGTGGCCGAGAGAGTGTAACGACAGATGTGTAGCGCTCTATGACAGGTGGAAAACCGATGGTAAGTCGACATCGGAAACTGTCTTCACCACGACGCTGAGTTACTTGTGACCGCTTGCACCACGGAACAAACTGATCGTAAGACTCAACATCAGCCACCACGTCATACATCTGTTCCATTGAATATCTGCACAGCAGTCATTCAATAACATATTTCAACTCAGTGGTGTCATGAGAGACACCAGGAGCAAATGTCCCCACTAAATTTTCCATGTCAGAAAATTTCTTCCAAAAATAAAAAAATGGGACCAGAAAATCTTCACTTAGTGGGAATTTAAAGACAAAATTCAAATTTTGAACACTCGTAATCTCTATTAGCAATTTGCAGTTGTGCCAAACAATTGCACATTCCTGCTCTGTTACTTTCTTAGCACATGAACTGCTGCTTAAGTCACAAACCTTAAAACCACAAATTATAAACTGTGTTTATTAATAAAGCACAAACATATTAGTAACCAAGTCAACATTGTACAAACTACACAGCAGTCTTGTTTTCAGTATATCTTAACCTCTTAACCCTTAATCTTACCCTAGTAATGTTTGTTCATTGTAGACAAGTTTTTTGCTCTTTCCTCCGAAAGGATTTGGAAATGCCGGCAGAAAGCTGCGTCTCTGTTGAGTAGGTGTAATGGCAGCATTTCTCAATAAACTGACACAAGCTGGTTCTCTGCCACATGTCCGATGACATCTAAACATGCAAACTATTAACCGCCATGTACACGAAAAACAACAGTGTTCACATAACTATACATGAAGTACAAGTGTCAAAGACAGTTATGGTTCTAGAGCTTGCAGATTTTTTCTGACGAAAGTTCACCACCCAGAAGTTTGTGAAACAGTGGTCTAAGTAAATTAGGATTAGAAACAGGGTTAAGAAATAGAAACAACATAGCTGTTGTTTATGTGAGAAATGATGCTCAGTGTAAATTTTATTTTATGGGGCAAAGTTTTGCGACTAATGTCACGTCAAAACCCAGTTTTATATTAAGCTGTACAGCCTGTGTTTATAGTCAAAACTTAATCTTCAGAGCTCCAGCTGTATCTTTTTGACGTTTCGATATCAAGTGATAAAATATGTATACACCATTTCACACGAATAACAACATAAAATAAATAATAAAGCACCGTAATAATGTGCTAAATTGTAAGGCGTTTGCGATCAACAACGGTTTTCCATCTGCAAGTCCACAACTTTTAATTACAAACTTCGGCATAACGACATTGAGAAACATAACAACATCCGGTCATACACTACTGTAGAAAACCAGCTTTAAGGTAGAAACCTAAGTCGCTACAGGTAAACGTCAGATTGGACACAAACTACCGTTAATTATCGGTCCGTGCAAATACCGGAAAGACCAAAGATGGAAAGACGACGAAAAACAAAACTCTTTCGAATTTTCTGTCTGCCGTGCCGTCAAACAAAAATCAAAACTATTAGCTAAAAGTATTAAAACTATTAAAAGTATTATTTATTTATTCTTGGCTCACTAAACTTGTTCATGGTTGTTATTTTGACTTGACAAGATATTTGACAAAAAACGTATTTAATTTGTAAATTACTGATTAATATTCTATGTTGCGAGTTTATAGTGTTTCGTTGATAATATCAAAGTCGATATTTTACCTAAAACAAGTTTATGCGATTATTGTCGGGTAAAATGCACGACATACATTGAATTCGACATCTAGAGGCTCCTTGTCGATACATAAATCGCTAGTGCTAGGGGTGGCTATGGTTAATAAGCGGATGTGCGGATGTGGCAACGGGTAAATAAGAAGACCGATGCTATGATCACGACGGCCGTGATCTTAGTTGGTCGTTTGGCTATGATCACGACTGTAGTAAGTGTACAGCCTAAGGCCTCACGGCATACTGCCTGCCGTAGGCTGCCTCTTACGACAGCCGTGACCACGGCAGCTAGCAACTGCTGAGATCAACCGTAGCAAGGTACAATGTATGATCACGGCCGCCGTAATCATACAATGCCAAGGTATCACGCCTTCATAGCAGTGAGCCAGGCAAGCCTGGCAGCACTAGCTCCGAACTCATAACCAATGTTGCAACCTTAATGTGGGTGTACATCTGTACCCACGTAATTGTACGAAATATCCTTAAATTTGCACGCTAAAAATTTAATAACTAACCCTAACCCTAACCCTAACCCTAAATACCTAACCACTGAAATTTAATAGCTAACAAAACTGAATAAGCTGCAATAACTAACGCTAGCTGTGTTACGATTGGTCAACTATATGGGCTCTTGCTATTGGCTGGCGTGATCATAGCCAAACGACCGACTATGATCACGGTCGCCGTGATCATAGCCACTTCCAAATAAAAAAAAGGCGGATAAAATTTGCGGATGCTAAGTGCGGATGTGTGGGTAAAAGACGGATGTGCGGATAACAGTTGTCACGTACATTACCAGTCATGAAAGTTATTGAGTTTTTCAAACATTCGCTCCGTAATTAACTGCTCAGTGGATGCTTTATAGGCGGCAGTCATTTGAAGTATGCCGCTGTGAATTTCTTCACAGTTCACACTCTGTCGAAGCCTAGACAATAGCCTAATTCCTGATCCCGAATTCGTCTAGGCATTTACACAGAAAAAAATGGCCTGCTTTGTCACTTGACGACGACAACACACAACGGCAAGATACAACGACGACGACGCGCAATAACGCACGACGAAGTGCAACACGTGACAATTAAAATGCATAGAGTCAATATAAGATGACGACGCGGGATGACGATGTATAATGACGATGACGCGCGACAATGCACGACGACATCGTAAACCTACAGTACGTGACGTCACGCGATGACGAACGACAACGGATGACGACAACGATGACTAATAAGTGCAGCAGGAAGTCACTATTGTAAACCCAGATTTGCCAACTTATGATTTTAACTCGAACGATATGCAAAGTATGGTAATTTTAATATAACGGCAGTGGCATCATTTCAGTAAATAATTAGGGGGTCTCCATAATCTTTGGGGTCCCAGTCTACGTAAAGTATTGTTTTTACAGCATTGACAGTGTTTCAGAGGTACGATTTACAGGGGAAAGAAATAAAATTTTTAATTCTTGGGGATCCGTGGACCCCTCTAGCCTCCCTAAATTATGCCCCCTGATAACGTGCCAGTCACAAAAAAAGCATGGCGCAGAAAAGTCCGGCGCCCAAAGGCCCCAAATTAATACATGGTTATACACTGCTTATTGGTCCATAGGCGTGGCTGAGTACGATGGGTAAAAGGCGGATCTCCTCCGCATTGACATTCATCTTTTGCTTGTTGCCACATTCGCAGATTTGCACATCCGCCTTTTACCATCGTCCGCTAAGGGCACGGCGGCCATGTCTCTAGTGTCACGACTATACTACGTACACGGTGGCCGTGTACGTGGTGTGAAACATTGATAGGACTAGGCGCATGGCAGCCTGCAGGTAGTAGGCCTACTGAAGCTACTGCCACAGCAGTCGTGTAGGTACTAGGCAGAGTCTCTAACCCAGTCAGAGAGGAAAGGCAGGCAAAACACCAGTTTTGCTACAGGGTGGGCCGACAGTACTGCCTACATTCGAAGGCCAACGTTCGACTTGCTATGATGATGGTGCTATATCAAATGCTACAATCAATGCTAAAATACAGTATGGTAATTTAATGCACGTGAAGTTTGTACTCAACCATAAAGAGGAAGAAGAAGAGGCAACAACTGCCAAACCGCTGCAGATAGTGACATGGTTACTAATGACAGCCTATAGGAACTCGTTATCATGCTATCCAATAGTACCATCGCTGACCCTCTATGATGTACGGTTTGGCCACAATGCATGTGTTACAGATGACGATACAGAGACAGATGACACATTGTTTCCAAGACTCTACCTGAAACTGTAAGCCAAAAATCGACGTCGGCTTACATGTACAAATTATACTTAATAATTAGGCTAACGTGATAACTCCAATATAGTAGTAAACCCTAAAATATTGGCATGCATGCCTGAAAAAGAGTACAGAAGAGACAAACATGCCTAGTTGCATTTTAGGAGACAACGGCCACCTGCATTGTAGTCTGTATTCAAGGGAAATTGGCAGGTGCTGCTGCATGGCTGCAGTAACGGCCACACGGCAGGCTGCAGCTGTGTGCCTAGTGGACGCCGGGTCCCTAGTGCGCAAACTAGGGGCATGGCAGCCATGTCTCTAGTCGCTCCGTACATAAATAGTTTAGGAGCAAGTTTTCTTTTTGTGATCTCTTATGGTTTCGCATCACAGAACCTAGGATGCTCTTTTCTGAACTTGATATGAGCATAGAGGTTGAGTTTGTTTTATGTGTTCTGTTGAGTTTATTGCATGTTGTGTCATGTGTTACAGGTGTCAGCTTGGACTTACAATCCATCTAGTACTCTAGTGTAACGAACAAGAAATGGCGCAAACTATTGAGCGAATTTCAGCTGCCAGGTATTTTCTCTTTTTTTTATTTTCTGTCCATTATTCCCAGCGTACAAGCTTACAGCACGTTTTTATTTCGTAACATTTATATCTTAATGTAGTTTAGTGACATGTTCAGGCTTGTTGTGATTTTATGTGATTGGTTACTTTTTTGTAGATATGCCAGTAAAAAATTCAAAGATTTTAAAAAATGTTCATCGATTTGTGCAACTGTTATGACAGAAACATGGCATTGTACTGTTTTATTTAAGATGTAGTTATTAATTGCTTTGAATTACGGAATTTATGTTGTCATGTGAAAGGAATCCAAGTTGGAGTAGAGTCATAGGCACACATTGTAATAAAATTTCATCACATAAGATTAGAGAATTTTCATAAGACCGGAAAAGGATGGCACCACATCTAAACTGTTGAATGTGTGATTATTTTGCATTGCTGTTAATAATTTGTGCCTGTTGTTCATGTATTTGCAGCTTGAGTGATGACATTTGTCTGAAATTCATAACAGGTTGTATATTTTACTGGCTTTCATTAGTTTGTAGGATTTATGTGTTACTTGTTACTGCATTAGCCAATAGTCTGCCCAGATGTAGCTGCAGTATGGCAAGTCTAACATCTGCACAAAACCAAACTTTCACCAAAGGCTGTTAGGCATCTTGGTGGTGTAATGGTCGAGACAAGGGGCATATGGTTGAGTCGCTATCATGTGGTTAATACTTGTGTGGAACTGTGGAGGCTGTCTGCAGACAGGTAAACCATCTCGGTATATAATCAACACCAAGGTCAACTCTGCCTTTTACTTCTCTGATGTAGTTAAATTGAGTACCATCTTATCTGGGGCATTTTCTCCTGTGTCAGGTGGCATGTGACACTTTGTGATTGTTGACCCCAAATGGAATGTCAGGTTTCATAGCTCTGTTTCCCAGAAGGAGATATATAATGATTTTTATTCTTTTTTTGAAAAATCTTTGATTGGTTAACTTCAGATTGCCAGAGAATTTGGTTTTTTGTTAAAATCCACCTTGGTCAACTGATTCTGCCCATCTGCTGTGATAACTGCATGAGCCTAAATGGTTGCAGTAGAAAATCGTCTGTGTTAAATGTGTTGTTTTAGATCACATATTTCCCACATTGGATGGTAGCAACAGTTTGCAGCAATCACACGAAGGCCTTGTTGCTGTGGGTGGAAGGAGACAAGCCCAGCACACCTGTTCAAACTGCGATGCAACGTTCGCAGGAGCATTGGCTCTGAAGCGCCACGTGCACGACAATCACCCGTCCTCGGGCGAGCGTTCAATGGGGTTCATGTGCGATGTTTGCAGTGAACAGTTTGCAGAGCTACGGCAGCTGAGGCAGCACAAACGCGTTCACTTCAGCGACCGGTAAGACCCAACTTAATTCACGAAAAAATGCAGATTACACTGACGTTTTTTTCTGGAAAATAACACAAATTACTGGGAAATTACATGGACAGTAAAAATGGTCTGATTTTTTTTGCTTCATATCTTATAGTGATAATATCGATGGCAGGCTGTATGCAATGTGCCTATTGTATTATTGCGAGGCTGATTTGGGGACAGTTTAACCAGTTCACAGTTTCCCTTGCTATGATCATTATTACTGTGTTGGTCTTTCAAATCATCAATCATCACCATTAGTTACATGTAATACACTGAAAATTGTGAACTGGACATCAAGAAATTTACCTGAAATACAGGAAAAATACCAAAAAAATCTTGGGTCTGCATGCGATTTTAGTGACATTTCCAGTTACACAGAAATTTGCCAATTAAATGGATTGTGTCACGTTCATTTAATCATGAATTACCCTGTAGGTTATAGTAATGATAATTGTTATTAACCCCCGGGATCTCTTTTACCGGAGGGATCAGAAATAAATAATACAAATTTCTGGAAAAACTAATAACAGTAATAATTGAATTTGTATAGTTCCATTATGTTGGTTGACTCTAGGCCGTACCACTGCATTATGTGTGAGAAGACGTTCACGCAGCCAGCGACGTTGACGCGTCACATTCGGACCCACACAGGAGAGCGCCCTTACGTCTGCACCGTGTGTAGCACGAGCTTCATGAACTCCACGGCTCTCAAGCGTCACCAAAACACTCACTGCCTTCACCGACCGATCGTCACCTGCGACATCTGCCAGCGACAGTTTGCACAGGAGGCATACCTCAAGGTAATCTGTCGATCAGTCAGTCAGTTGGGAATTTTTAAAGTGGCCTAGAAGTAACACAAACTATGCTAGGTCCAGTACAGAGAGAGGTTGGTTGGAGTGCAGTCCTGGAAATAATCAGAAAAAGGAATTTGTGAACAGATGAGTTATAAGTCAGTGAAGGAAAGTAGACAATGATTCAGCTGAAATCATGACTTTACCGTGCCACCAGCCCATGAACAATATTAATGTTGAGCATAAAATATTGTATAATAGTTGCATTTTTAGCTGATCGTGCTTAAGTAACAGTCGAGTTATTGTTATGAGTTGTCCGTCTCTGAGTCACAAATGTATTGTGGCTAAGCTTTAGGTCGTAGGGAAATATTTTTACGCAAATAATTAGCCAGGTGTTTTAAACTTTGGCATGCAAAATTTCATCAATTTAGTGCATGGGGAACATGTTCAAATTTGGGGTTGAATGGATGGGGGTGTGAAATTTAACGGAAAGCTGGCCATATCTCGGAAATGTTGAGAGATACGGCCAAGGTTGCTATTAATCACTAATTGGAAGTGGCATATGCGCCTTCAAATGAAATGAAAGTCATTGACATTGGATGACCTTGAAGGTCATTGACAACCAGTATGGTCGGCTATTGTAGCAACAGCTGGGCTTCTGGTTTCTATTTACAGTAGTCACAGTACTTTCCTGCATGGCCTTTGCTTGTTTCTCATATATTGTGTGTGTCATCTTTGTAGCAGTCTGACTACAATTACAATAATAGACTGGAATGCACTCATTATTGTGTATCTCCACCGAATGAATTTTTACAAAATACTGGTGCCAGTAGTAATTTTGCACAAGTTCATACTCCATCTGTTTTTGGCAATAGCATATTGTTTTCTGTTATATAGGACCACATGAGGATAGACAATGATTACCATCTGTTTTCGTGCTTTCTGTGTTGGATGAAATTTGCTCTGCTGCCGTTCACTCTGTTCACTCAGCGGAGGAGTGTATCGTGTTCTGTTGTGTAGGAACACATGAGGATGCACAATGATGACCGCCCGTTCTCGTGCAGTGAGTGTCCGATGAAGTTTGCGTACGCATCGTATCTGGCACGTCATATGCGAATTCACACTGGAGAACGACCTTTCACTTGCCACGTCTGCGCCAAGGTTTCACTCCAGACTTGTAATGTTTAAAGCATAAAAGCATATAGCTTTCGATGAGAAACCCATCTCAGAGATGTGGAGCATCACTTGCCATATGGAATCACACAGTGTTATTCGCCACCCGACACAGTTTCGCCAGTGAACATGCCCCGTCTTAACCCCAGGATATAGGCTGGTACTCGGATGAAAGTCTGAGTTGACCTTTTTGACCTTGGTGTTGGTTATATAATATACCAAGATCTTTTACTTGTCTGCGGACAATTCAAGTAGTGGCCATTTGATAGCGGCCCGATCAGAAGACGAAGTAAGTAAGTAAATTTAATTTATAAAGCGCACAATGTCAGCGAGAAACTCACAGAATCTGAGGCGCTGAGGTAAGGAGTGCGGACCACTAAAGATGGCTAGACGTTGAAAAATAGAATGTTTTGAGTTTACGACGGAAGGAAGCTAATGAACAGCTATTGCGGATGTCAAAAGGAATAGAGTTCCAAATAGCAGGGGTTGGCGTAATCAAGCCGCGCTTCAACGAAGGCACAGGCGACGGTTTTCGCCATGTCCTCAGTGAGGGCAGAGCGAATGTGACGCATAGCTCAGATATGGTAGAATGCCGACCTCGAGACTGAATTGACATGGTCGTCAAATGTTTGTCCAGAGTTACCCCAAGTACTTTGATGTGTTTGACAGTGAAATCCCTGAGCCGGCGTCGTCGACAGTGGTAAGACTAGAATAACTAGCAGAACGCTGTTGAGTCCCAAGAAGGATTGCATCAGATTTATCTGGATTTAATGCCAAGCCATTTATACAAAACCAAGAATTTAATGCAGATAAGC
>Ga0209454_1000868_pt1 | contig 17185 bp, 12 predicted proteins | sample WorMetHERISLAND1_2_FD_187400 | JGI IMG/M metagenome (GOLD analysis project Ga0209454, IMG submission 187400) | Marine gutless worms symbiont microbial communities from Max Planck institute for Marine Microbiology, Germany - Olavius geniculatus... | ecosystem: Host-associated > Annelida >... | reverse complement strand
GATATATCTGTCGACGTCGTTCATTACAATAACCTCCTGTCTATATTTTAATTTTTGCATCTTTGCTGCCTATATGATATCAAGAGGTTATTTTTTTCCTATGATGCAGGTCATTCTCCTATAACTTTTTTTATCGTAACTAGCGGAAGTATATCTACTAGTTATTTCAATATATAACGTCCGTTCCATTCATATATTTAGATTCGAAATATAAAGATGGAACGGACGTCCTTGTTTCTCCTGTTTCTCCATTTCAATCTGAGTGACCGTTTATTGAACAGCGGCTGGGCTGACACCTGAACACTTGTATGAAACTTCAGCTAACCGGATCACAGAAAAAAATTAAACATCGAAAATTGAACATCCAACATCGAATAATGAATTCTGTCAATTTAAGAACAAATGGGCAAAGCCAATTCTCCCTTTGAAATTATTCGTATCGGCATTCAGCGTTTTGTTAATTAAAAAAAAACGACAAAGCGCAGCGTCATCCATATTGGTAGTTCGATATTGAGCGTTCGACGTTCATAAGATTCTTTATCGATTTGACCGGTCGCTTGTTTGCAGGCGGCTTTACTGACACCTGACACCTTAAGCTTGACCGAACCTGGTTGAAGATTGTTTCATAAGTAAATTAAAGGAATAGATTGTATAGAAAAAATATTATAAACCATATTCAGAAAACTGAGTTGACAATTACGGAACAAAATGGTTATATAGCCGTTTTATCAACGCGAAAAATAGGTGATGGTCAGCATGAAATATATTTCAACATGCGCTTTAATCAATTGAAAAAATTAGAATTATTATAGATTTACAGCGGATTTAAATTAGGCGATCCTTATGGCAGAATTGATTTTGGAAAATGTTTCAAAGCGATTTGGCGGTCTGCTGGCCGTCAATAGTCTGAATCTCAAAGTGCCGGAAGGCAAGATTCTGAGTTTGATCGGCCCCAACGGCGCCGGCAAGACCACCGTGTTTAACATGATCACCGGCGTCTATCCTCCCACCGAAGGCGCAATTTCCTATGAGGGCAATAAGCTTAACGGCCTGCGAAGCAACCGGATTATCTCCCAGGGGATTGCCCGCACTTTCCAGAATATACGGCTGTTTAAATCCATGACAGTTCTTGAAAATGTCCAGGTCGGCATGCACTGCCGCACCAATAGCGGTCCCGTTCGGGCGCTGTTGAAAACACGCCATGAGAAAAACGAAGAAAAGGAAATCATCGCAAAGTCACAGGAAATTCTTAAATTTATCGGCCTGATCGACCATCAAAATGATTACGCATCCAATCTGGCCTACGGTGAGCAACGGCGCCTGGAAATTGCCCGGGCCCTGGCCACACAGCCGAAATTGCTGCTGCTGGATGAACCGGCCGCCGGTATGAATCCCAAAGAAACTGCCGAATTGATGGATTTGATCATCAAGCTGCGAGATACCGGTTTGACGGTGTTTTTGGTGGAGCACGACATGCGGTTGGTCATGGGAATTTCGGAGGTCGTTGTGGTACTGGATTATGGCCAGAAAATTGCGGAGGGCACCCCCAAAGAGATTCAGCAAAACGAAACAGTGATTGAGGCCTACCTGGGAACCGGCGCTAAGTCTCAGAATTAGCTTTTTTTTACTCTATAAGTCGTACTGATAAAAATCGTAATTTAATGGATTTTTAACGTTATGTAAAATCCGAATATCGAAACCAGAAATCCGAAACAATTTCAAAATCAGAATAATAAAATTCAAAACAAAGATGGTCTGATATTTATTTCACTTGTTTTGGTCATTATACTTTCGATCATTCGAATTTGTTTCGAATTTCGATATTCGAATTTCGGATTTTCTTTGCAATGCCCGTAGGGTGAATATATACAGGGCATTTTGTTAAGGCATCAAAAGTGGAAACTCTTACAAAAGGAGGTAGCATCATGAAAAAAGTTGGTATTATTGTTCTATGTTTAACCTTGATAATGGGATTTCAGGCAATGGCCCTGGCCAAAACCCTGAAAATCGGTACCTTGAGTCCCCTGACCGGACCTTATGCCCAGGACGGGACCGACATCCTCCAGGGCGTCAAAACTGCCGTGGCGGTCTACGGCCCCTTGAAAGGCTATGACAAGGTTGAAGTTATCCCCGGCGACAGCGCCTGTGACGGCGGCAAAGCCACCATGGCCGCCAACAAGCTGATCAACAGCGGCGTAAATGTCGTCATCGGTGCCTACTGTTCCTCAGCCACCGAACCGGCTCAAATACCGATCATGGAAGCTGAAATCGTCCAGATCACGCCGGCTTCGACCAATGAGCGTTTGACCGCCAAAGGCTACAAGTATTTTTTCCGTATGCCCCCCCGGGACGACGTTCAAGCTTGGTCAACGGTCCAGTTTCTGGAAAACAAACTCAAAGCCAAAACCCTGGCCCTGATCGACGACAAACAGACTTACACCGCCGGTCTAACAGCCAACATCAAAAAGTTTGCCAAAGAAAATGACAAGGTGAAAATCATCGCCCACGAGCACATCACGCCCGGCGACAGTGATTTCACCGCAGTACTGACCAAGCTGAAAAGAATCAATCCCGATGTTATTTACATGAGCGTATATCAGCCCGAAGGATCAAAGATGATCCAGCAGGCCCGCAAATTGGGCATGAGCTCTGATTTCGTCAGCGAAGACGCCGTTTACCATCCCAAATTCCTGGAAGTAGCCGGAGAAAATGCCGAAGGCGTCTACCTGACCTTTGCCCAGGCACCGGATACGCCGGAAAGAACCCAGTTTGTCAAGACTTACAAGGCCATGTGGAAAGCCAATGCTGTCGGTTCTTACGCATATTACGCCTATGATGCCGGCATGATGGCCCTGGCCGCCATTGAAAAGGCCGGCACCACCAAGGCCGATCCGCTCCAAAAAACCCTGCGCGGCAACACCTGGTCGGGTGTCAGCGGCGACATCAAGTTCGATGCCCACGGGGATCGCAAACTGGCGCATATTGTCTGGCTCGTCAAGGACAACCAGTTTGTACCCTACTGGGATCCGCTGACCGGCAAGGATCTGTAATCTGTAATCTGTAATCTGTAAAAACAGGCCGGGTGCCGCTGGTGCCCGGTCTTGATTTAGGAAAAGAGGACAGACGACAGAGGACAGAGGTCAGAGGACAGAGGTCAGAGGACAGAGGTCAGAGGACAGAGGACAGAGGACAGAAAAAAGCAGTTATTAGTTATTCGTTATTGGTTATTGGGCGGTGTTGAGCAGTTTTCAGGTGCAGAGGACAGAAAACAATTGATAGAGCGCTGCGATTCCATCAATCCGCAATCCGCATGCTAAAATCCAAAATTGTAGCTCTATGGCGGATAATATTTGTTTAGCATCTGCCATTTGACTTCAGTCACCTGATCTCTGTCATCTGACATCTGATCTCTGTCATCTGACATCTGACCTCTGTCATCTGTCTTCTGACCTCTGTCATCTGAAAAAACGGAAGGATTTCAAATCCAATGGAGTTAGATTCTTTTATACTTCAGCAAATTATCAACGCCATCTTTCTGGGCAGCATTTATTCCCTGATCGCACTGGGTTACACCATGGTGTACGGCATCATCGAGTTGATCAATTTCGCCCATGGCGAATTGTTTACGGCCGGTGCCTTTATCGGGGTGATTGTATTGACCGCGCTGCAACAGATTGGGTTCGTGGAAACCCATTTCATCCTGACCATGATTATTGTGTTCGGCATGGCCATGGCCTACGTGGCGGTTTTGGGCGTGGCCGTTGAGCATGTGGCCTACAAGCCCCTGCGTAGGTCCTCGCGCCTGTCGGCCCTTTTAAGCGCCCTGGGAATGTCGATTTTCCTGTCCAACGGTATGATGCTGAGCCAGGGGGTTTCCGACCGGGCCTATCCCCAGGTATTCGGCGTGGAAGGCCTCGAATTTATGGGCGCCCGCATCAGCAACGGCCAGATCTTCATCATAATTTTAGCCCTTGCCCTAATGATTGCTTTGCAATTGTTCGTACACCGCACCCGGCTGGGCAAGGCCATGCGGGCCACGGCCCAGAACAAAACCATGGCCCGCATCCTGGGCATCGACATCGATCAAACCATCCGCATTACCTTCATGATCGGCCCCGCTCTCGGGGCTGCCGCCGGCGTCATGGTTGGCCTTCACTACGGCGCAGTGCGGTTCGACATGGGATTTATTTTCATGATCAAGGCCTTTGCAGCGGCTATCTTAGGCGGTATCGGTTCGATTCCCGGTGCCATGATCGGCGGATTGACAATCGGCACCATTGAGGTCATGTGGGCCGCTTTCCTTCCCAGCGCCTGGAAAGATGTGACGACCTTTACAGTCCTGATCCTGGTTCTCTATCTGAAACCATCCGGCCTTCTGGGTGAGGGTTCCACGGAGGTGCGCGTCTAATGATACAGCAAGAGCTAAAAAAACTCGTTGTCTACGGCTTTTTCCTGGCCATCCTGCTCATTCCCATGCTCGGATTCAAAAGCACGACCTTCGAACCCGGCCGGGCCTTTAAAACCCTGGGGGTTTTTATGGCCATCCTGATTTTAAACCTGATCGTGAAATTAATCCGCAGCCGCAAAGACGATCATGACACCGTGCAAAAGGCGCCGTTTACCGAGCGGGTCGGCGAACAAATCAACCGTTTCCCTAAAATATATACGCTGGGCGGGCTGCTGGCCGTGGCCGCAATTTTTCCGCTGTTCGCCGACCGCTATATGATAGACGTCGGTATTACCTGCCTGATCTATGTTTGCCTGGGACTGGGTTTGAACATCGTGGTCGGCCTGTGCGGACTGCTGGATCTGGGTTACATCGCTTTTTATGCCGTCGGAGCCTACACGTATTCACTGCTGAACCTCACCTTTGGGATATCCTTTTGGGCGGCATTGCCGCTAGGGATTGTCCTGGGCATGATTGCCGGCTGCATCATCGGCTATCCAACCTTGAAGATGCGCGGTGACTACCTGGCGATTGTCACCCTGGGCTTTGGTGAAATCGTGCGGCTGGTGTTAAACAACTGGGATTCGCTCACCGCCGGTCCCAATGGTCTTTTCGGCATGAAACGGCCGGCTTTGTATTATCCCAGCTTCGCCGAGGATGGCTTCGCCTGGGCCAGCTATTATTTGAAATCCCTGCCGGCCCTTTATTACTGCATTCTGATCATTGCCATCCTGACGATTATCGGTGTCAGGCGTCTGGACAACTCGCGCATCGGCCGGGCCTGGATCGCCATCCGCGAAGATGAGGTGGCGGCGGAGTTGTCAGGTGTTCCGACGACCTGGATCAAGTTGTTGGCCTATGCCTTAGGGGCCGCTTTTGCCTCGGTGGCCGGGGCCTTTTTTGCAGCCAAACTGAGCTACACCAACCCCAACTTTTTTCTGTTCATGGAATCGTGCATCGTGCTGTGCATCGTAGTACTCGGCGGGGTCGGCAGCATCCCGGGCATTGTGATCGCCGCCTTTGTCCTGATTGCAGCCCCGGAAGTATTCCGGGGTCTGGAAAATTATCGCATGCTGGCCTTTGGCGGGATCATGACCACCATGATGATTATTAAACCCGAAGGCCTGATTCCGGCATCGCGCCGCCGGCGGGAGCTGCATGAAAGCGAAGCAATAAAACCCAAGGATTGACCCAATGACGAACACCCAACCGATACTGGAGATTTCTGACGTTCACACCTATTACGGCAATATCCACGCTCTAAAAGGCGTTTCCTGCTCAATAGCACAAGGTGAAATTGCCTGCTTGATTGGTGCCAACGGCGCCGGCAAGTCGACCACCCTGATGACCATTTTTGGTGTCCAACCGGCATCTCAGGGCGAGATTCGATTCAAGGGCCAGCCCATTCACAATCTGCGGCCCGAAAAAGTGGCGGCCCTGGGCGTGTCTCAATCACCGGAAGGACGCCAGATTTTTCCCCGCATGTCGACCCATGAGAACCTGGAAATGGGGTCCTTTTTGCGCAAAGACAAGGCTGAAGTCGAGCAGGACATGGAGTGGGTCTTCAGCCTGTTTCCGGTATTGAAAGACCGCATGCGGCAGCTGGGCGGCACGCTGAGCGGCGGCGAGCAGCAGATGCTGGCCATTGGAAGGGCTTTGATGTCACGCCCCGAATTACTGCTTTTGGACGAGCCGTCATTGGGCCTGGCCCCGAAGCTGGTTGAAAAAATATTCGAAACCATCCTTGAAATCAACAAAAGCGGTGTGACTATTTTCCTGGTCGAACAAAACGCCCATATGGCTTTGACTATTTCCGGCACGGGCTATGTTATGGAGACCGGCCGGGTCGTCTTGACCGACAAAGCATCCGCCCTGCTGGAAAACGAACAGGTTAAAAAAGCCTATCTCGGCGAATGATTTGATTGCGGATTTGGGATTGCGGATTGCGGAATTAGCTAATTGGAATGAAGTCATAATTTACTTGCCTGCTGAAAATCATGATTGCCGTATTTCGCCGGAGTTGAAAGAACCCCATTCGGTTTATATTTCCCTTCCAGCATCTAAAAAGTAAAAATCACATTCATTCAAAGTCAGCATTCAACGGAACATTATAGTTGACGGCGCAGTAGTTCCTGCCGTAAGGTGATAGAACTAAAATAGAAACCAATGGAGGCAACAATGTATAAAGTGGGATTTATCGGTTGGCGCGGCATGGTCGGCTCGGTGCTGCTGGAACGGATGCGTGAAGAAAATGATTTTCAAGGCTATGAGCCGGTTTTCTTCACCACGTCCCAGGCCGGACAGGACGGTCCGGACGTCGGCACCGGCGTGAGACCGCTTGAAGATGCGAGTAACATCGAAAGGCTCCGGCAGATGGATATTATCGTTTCCTGCCAGGGCGGCGGCTATACCAGCGAGGTTTACCCGAAATTGAGAGAACAATGGGATGGGTATTGGATCGACGCCGCATCTACCCTCCGGATGCAGGATGACGCCATCATTGTGCTTGATCCGGTAAATCGCTCGGTTATCGATAACGCCCTTTCGCAAGGGATAAGAAGTTATATCGGCGGCAATTGCACGGTATCACTGATGATGATGGCGCTGGGCGGGTTGTTCGACAAAGGGCTGGTTGAATGGATTAGCTCTATGACCTATCAAGCGGCCAGCGGCGCCGGCGCTAAAAATATGCGGGAGCTCTTAACCCAAATGGGAGAACTCGAGGCCGGGGTGGCAGATCTGCTCGGGAACCCGGCATCCGCTATCCTCGATATCGACAAAACAGTCTCTCAAAAACTTGTTGACGGTTCGTTGACCCTGGACAATTGGGGGGTGCCCTTGGCGGCCAGTCTGATCCCCTGGATCGACGCGCCGGTTGAAGGCGGCCAGTCAAAAGAAGAATGGAAAGGCGTCGCGGAGACCAATAAAATCCTCGGCAATCAGGCTGACCAAATCATCCCTATCGACGGGCTGTGCATACGCATTGGGACAATGCGCTGCCATTCCCAGGCCTTTACCATCAAGCTGTCCCGCGATGTCGCCGTCGATGAGATCGAATCGATCATCGCGGCTCACAACGATTGGGTCAAAGTCATCCCGAACGATCGCCAGATAAGTACGGAAGAGCTAACACCGGCCAAGGTATCGGGAACGCTGGCTATTCCAATAGGCCGCATTCACAAATTGAATATCGGTCCGCAATACCTTACTGCTTTCACGGTGGGGGATCAGCTCCTCTGGGGAGCGGCGGAACCCCTGCGCCGGATGCTTAAGATTGCGCTGGATTACATGGGAGATTCCTAAATTCAGACCTCTGAAGTTGGTTTGAAAAAAAGTTTGTAGATCCCGGAATTGTAAGAAAATTGGAAAGGGTTTCAATTTAGGGATTCAGGGATTAAGGAATTTAGGTATTGGAGAAATCCTATTGCTTATAATTAATTGATATAACAATTTAATCACCAATCCCTTATTAATTATCAGATACACCCTTGTAAAAAAGCAAAATACATTATTTAGGAGTAGTGGCATGCAACAAGAATCGAAATGGGAAAAATGTCGAATTACCTGTCCGGAGGATAAGGTGGAGGCAGAGCTGTTGGTCGAATGGCGTAAGGAAGACGGCAAATTAAAGGCCAATAGCATTAGCTGTAGCAATTCCAAGCTAATGGATCTAAAACCGGTCGATTGTGAATGGTCCTGCTGGGAGGAAGTTGAAAAGAAAGATAAGTAAAAAACTGACGTTCTTCGATACAGCAGGCGGATCAAAGCACCGCCTCTGGCCGCCGGCGTCCGGTCTGATCGGAAAAGAAACTTCAAAAAGCAAATTTTAGATTTTGGAATGCGGATTTTGGATTTAAGGTATTCTGTCCATTTTAAAACGACTGAGCGACGTGTCGAGTCGTAGCCGAAGGCGACGTGTGGGGTCGTAGCTCGAAGAGCGAAGCCCCAAGTCTGAAGCGATTCCACCATTCGTCATTCGTCATTGAACATTCGTCATTTCAATGTAGTTTCACACGAGCGGCGGCCTCTGGCTAAAGGACAGCCGGTCTGATCGGATAGGAAACTTTAACCATAAACCGTGCGTTCATAGATGGTGGGAGCGGTTTTCAACCGCGATTACCCAGATGGGTAATCGTGGCCGGAGGCCACTCCCACAAATCAATAACTCATTTCTGAATGGTTTTGAATATGTGTTTCATAGGTGGATCTAGTACCGTTTTTTCCTGACACCTGACACCTGACACCTTGTTTTTTCTGTTTCACACGAGGATCAAGAGGATGGCGCTGGCAACAGATTAATGACTAAATTGCATGCGATAGGGAGGGGGAATTTAATGACAGGATTCCAGAATTCGGCAATCGGCATTCGACAATCGGCATTCGGTATTCTATATTCGACATTCTCAGGTATGGTCGCCGTACTGTTATTCTGTTGTCTTTTTATCTCACCTGCGGCATTCGCTTCCGAGGCCCAAATTAACTGTGATGCACACCAGGGCGCATGTTCACAATCGCTGGGCAGCCGCACGGTATCGCTGGAAATTTCGCCGCGCCCGGTCAAGGCCATGCAGGACCTGGTCTTCAAGGTTTCGATTTCCGGCGCCCCGCCCGCCAAGTCCCCCTACATCGACCTAGGTATGCCGGCGATGAAAATGGGTCCGAACCGGGTGGTGCTGAAGCATAACGGGGCGGGAAAATACGAAGGCCGGGGTGTCATCGTACGCTGCAAAAGCGGCCGCAGAACCTGGTTTGGCAATGTCGTCATTCCCGAAGCCGGTGAAGCAAAATTTGTCTTCGATGTCGTTTATTGATCCCCTTTACCTTATTTTTCTAACTACCGGCTTCACCGTGGGATTCGGCCACTGTATCGGAATGTGCGGTCCGATCGCAGTGTCCCTATCACTCAACCTTAAGAGAAAAAATCTTTTCCTGCCCCACTTGCTTTACAATGTCGGCAGAGTGGTCACCTACACCGTCTTGGGCGGTTTCATGGGAGCCACCGGCTCGTTTACCATGGTGGCCGCCCATCTAACCGGCATCCAACAAGGCGCACTTATTTTTGCCGGGGTCATCATCATTGTTATGGCACTGGCGATGAGCGGCTGGCTGCCTCGGGTACGACTATTCGGCGATAATTACAATCCCGACGGTATTATCACCAGAGGGTTTAGTAAGTTGTCCCGGGTAAAATCCACGGCGGCCTATTTTCCGGTCGGCTTACTGCTGGGCCTGATTCCCTGCGGCCCGGTCTACACGGCTATGTTGGCGGCCGCCGGGGCCGGCATGGATGCGGCGGATACCCTGGAAGGTATCGCAAGAGGCATGGCCGTCATGCTGCTTTTTGGAATCGGCACCATCCCGGCACTGTTTCTCGTCGCCAAGCTGGTCGATATGGGCTGGTTGAAAAATCGCCAGATCATCAACCGCATCGGCACCATTCTCATGATTGTCGTCGGGCTTTATTTTATAGTTCAGGGGATTATGTACTGAGGTCCGGACGTTTCAAGATGACGAAAAGGAATCAGGTGTAAGGTATAGGGTGTAGGGTTTAAGGAAATGCCATGCGGCGTTCGGCATTCGGTCTTCGGCTTTCGGCTGGAGAATGATTGATGAAATGGGTGGCTATCGTGACCGCTTAAGTATGGGTATAAATCGTCCTAGTCGTCGTAGTCGTACTCGTCCTCGAAATACAAAACCGCTCAAATTCATCCTGCAACAAGATCAACACGAAACTACTTACGATCCAAATCAGATCACAGTACATCTGCCGAATGCCGTGCGCCGAAAGCCGAAAACCGAACGCCGAATGCCGAATACCGAAAGCCTTGCTCCCAAAACCCTATACCTTAAACCTTAGACCTTATACCCTATACCTTCCACCTTCCACCTTCGACCTTATATCCTATACCCTAAACCCCATAGATGACAAATTCTTAACACTGCATTAACTTGGTTTACGACTAACTGAAACTTTCCAACAAACCTATTTGCTTAAGAGCCGAAAAATATGATCGATACCGACAAACTCGCTGCGGAAGCGGTGCAGCTGGCCACCAAATGGCAAAATCGAGCCAATGAACTGCAGACTCCCCAGGAAAAAGCCCGTCACGATAAACTGGCCCGCCTTTTTACCAATCCCAAGGACAAAGTCATATTAACCGCCCTGATCGATCAGTGTTTCCGATCCTCCGACAACCGGCGGGTGGCGGATCAGATTCAATTTTTGCTGACCGAATTCGGCATTCCCACTTTTTTTTCACCAATTGAAAAATTTTTAATATTTCTTTTTGTCCACACCGGGCGGTATCTCCCCGGGCTTACCGTTCCCCGCGTTATCAAAAAGATGCGGCGGGACAGCAGCCACTTGATCATACCGGGCGAAAGGCCCACCCTGGACCCATTCCTGCAAAAGCGAAGGAGCCAGGGGCTCAAGACCAATATCAACCATATCGGGGAAGAGGTGTTGGGGGAAGAAGATGCCGCGGCGCGGCTGAAAATGTATATGGATGACTTAAGGAATCCCGCGGTCGAACATATCTCCGTCAAAATATCAACGATATTTTCTCAAATTCAGCCCCTGGCCTTTGATCAAACCGTCGACGTCCTGACAGAACGTCTTGCTTTACTCTATCGCACCGCAGCCGAGACCGAATATGAGCGGCCGGATGGAAGCCGGGTTCAAAAATTCGTGCACCTGGACATGGAGGCCTATCGCGATTTGGTCATCACGGCTGAAGCCTTCATGCAGACGCTGGATCGGGAGGAATTTAAAAACTATTCAGCCGGCATGGCCTTGCAGGCCTACCTGCCGGATTCCTATCACATTCTTCAGAGGATTACGGCCTGGGCCGGCCGTCGCCTGAAAAACGGCGGCAGTCCGGTTAAAATAAGAATTGTCAAAGGGGCCAACATGGAGATGGAGCTGATTGAATCGGCCCTCTTTGACTGGCCCCTGGCGCCGTTTGACCGTAAAGTTGAAACGGACGCCAATTGGAAGCGAATGGTCGGCTTTGGGATGCAGCCGGAGAACATCAAGGCCGTGCGTCTGGGGATTGCCTCCCACAACCTGTTCGACATCGCCTATGCCTACCTGGTCGCTCAACATAACAATGTCACGGATTATTTTAACTTCGAAATGATCGAAGGGATGGCCAATCACGTACGCCGCACCATTCAGGAAACCGGGCAGGAACTGGTGGTGTACGCCCCGGTGGCTACCGCAGAGCAATTCATTTACGCAATCGCATACCTGATAAGAAGGCTGGATGAAAATACGGGCCACAAGAATTTCCTGCAGCACCTAAACCGGCTGCAGACGAAAAACGGATCCTGGCAATTTTTAACAAGTCATTTCAAATCCTCTATCAAACAAATGCGAAAAGAGGCTGGGTTGCCGCACCGCAGCCAGAATCGGCTTACGGAAAATTATTCAGGCAAAACCGGCACGTATTATGAAGCACAGTTTAAGAATGAACCGAATACGGATTGGTCGCTGGCCGCCAATCGGCAATGGGCGGCCGAGATTCGAGAAAAATGGAAAAAGCAGCCCGGGGACGAACCACTGGAAATTCCACTGGTGGTCGACGGCAAGGAAATATTTGCCGGACGGCGCCTGCGTGAAATCATTGATCCCTCCCGGATGAACCGGAAAATCGTCGTGGCCCGCTTCGCCATGGCAAATGCCGCTGACATCGATCATGCTGTCAGGACTGCGGGGGATGATCCTGACGGTTGGCGCCGCAAAACCCATAGACAGCGCCATCGGATTCTTGACAAAGTCGCCGTGGAGCTGCGCCGGGCGCGGGGCGACTTGATTGGCGCGGCAGCCGCCAACACCGGCAAAGTATTCACTGAAGCCGACGTCGAGGTTTCCGAGGCGGTGGATTTTGCCGAGTACTATCCGCACTCTGCCGGTGCATTTTTCGACATCGATCATATCCAATGCCGCGGCAAGGGGGTCGGGGTGGTGATTTCACCCTGGAATTTTCCGATTGCCATCCCCTGCGGCGGCATCGCCGCTTCCCTGTCCGCCGGCAACACGGTTATTTTCAAACCCGCCTCGGATGCCGTATTGGTGGCCTGGGAGCTCTGTCAGTGTTTCTGGCGGGCCGGCGTGCCCAAATCGGTATTGCAGTTTGTGCCCTGTGCCGGATCCACCACCGCCGTCAAATTGACCAATCATCCGGGGGTTGATTTTATTATCCTGACCGGCGGCACCGAAACCGGCCTCGCTATTCTAAAGCAAAGACCTGATATCTTCCTGGCCGCCGAAACCGGAGGTAAGAACGCCACCATCGTCACGGACATGGCGGACCGGGACCAGGCCGTCGGTGACGTGATTTATTCGGCCTTCGGCAATTGCGGTCAGAAATGTTCGGCAACTTCCCTGCTGATCCTGGAGCGGGCGGTTTATGAAGATCCAGCGTTTAAACGCCAGCTGGTGGATGCCGCCCGCAGCTTTGCCACCGGTTCGGCCTGGGATTTTTCCAATAAAATGGGGCCCCTGATCCAGCCTCCGCGGGGTGACCTGGCCCGGGCGTTGACGAAACTCGAAAGCGGTGAAACCTGGGCCTTGAAGCCGGAGAATGTGGCCGGCAATCCCAACCTGTGGACCCCCGGGATCAAGTGGGACGTCAAGCCCGGCAGCAGCACCCACCTGACGGAATTCTTCGGCCCTCTGCTGGGCGTTTTGCCGGCCAAGGATCTCAAGCAGGCTGTCGAAATTGTGAATCAAACGGGTTACGGCTTGACTTCCGGTATCGAGACCCTCGACCGGCGTGAGCAGGAATATTGGGCCCGGCGGATCAAGGCCGGCAACCTGTACATCAACCGCGGAACCACCGGGGCCGTCACCTTGCGCCAGCCCTTCGGGGGGATGGGCAAATCCGCTTTGGGCGCCGGCATCAAGGCCGGCAGCCCCAAATATGTGGCCCAATTTATGGAGTATCAGGAAAAAGGTCTGCCCGCAGTGGGACCTGTTCAACAGAATCATACCTTGTTCAAACTGGCCCAGCGCTGGCAAGGCCAACTGGATTGGGGGGATTTTGACGGGATAGAGCCGGACGTGCAAAAAAGTATTCGTGCCATCAAAAGCTATCTCTACCATAGCGAGTTGGAGTTTGACCGGGAGATCGACTATTTTCACCTGCGGGGGCAGGACAACATTCTACGCTATCTTGCGGTAGGAACCATGGTCGTCCGCCTGCACCCGGAGGACAGCCTGTTCGATACCCTGGCCCGCATTGCTGCGGCAAAAATCAGCGGCTGCAAACTATGGGTCAGCGTTCCCAAGGGTCTGGACAATCCCGTCACCCGCTTCCTGCAGGGCAAAGAAGGCCAACGCCTGATTGGTGACGATCCGGTGTTCAACGAACCGGACGACCGCCTGATCGAAAGCATCCCCAAAATAGACCGCATTCGGTATGCAGCCCCGGACAGAGTTCCCCCGGCGGTATTCAAAGCGGCGGGGGAAGCCGGATTCTACATTTCGCGGACCCCGGTGTTTATGGACGGCCGTCTCGAACTGCTGCAATACTATCAGCAGCAGAGCATTTGCCGCAATTACCATCGCTACGGCAACCTGGGAGAAAGAGCACTTTCGTAGTTATAGGTTATTAGTTATTAGTTATTCGTTATTCGACCCAACGGAAAAGTCCTTACTTGACAGATTTGCCGGATTTGGTCATATTCGCCTCAACTTGGCCGAAGCGTTCAAGAGTTCGGTATTTGTGAAATCATACCGGATGTTCTCGCACCCATATTGGGGTTCATAATCTTATTGATGAAGAGTTAACAGTCTACAATCAGGAATCAACCCTGAACTTTGAACCCTGAACTTTGAACCCTGAACTTTGAACTTTGAACCCTGAACCTTGAACTCTGAACCTTGAACCTTTACCATAAGGATACCCGTTATGCCCATTCACTTGGATGCTCACGTATTTGATTTGCCGGTTCAGGAACTGCGACGCGGCTACCGCAGCGACATTTATTTCTGGCGCGAAAAGATCACCCTCGAGCACCACAACCTGCACCCGGACGTCACCATGCAGGTGTTTCAAAAAAAGGACGCCGTGCTGTGCGGGATAGATGAAGCCGTGGCGGTCCTCAAATTGGCGGCGGGTCGCTATACGGACTATCCAAAGGCCTACAAATTGTTTGATAAATTAATAGAATTCAAAAGCAAAGCCCGCCAGCAATTTATCGGCAACCACAAAGCCTACGTTGAAGCCATCGAACGGAAGATGGAGGTTTCCAGTCAACTGGATGAGCTGTGGGAGAGCGGCTTCGAAGATCTCAAGGTCGAGGCTCTGTGCGACGGCACCCGCATCGCCCCCTGGGAAACGGTGATGCATATTTCCGGCGATGCCAGCCTGTTTGCTCACCTGGAGACCGTCTACCTGGGTATTTTGGCCCGCCGCACAAAAATTGCCAGCAATGTCCGGAGCGTGGTGGAGGCGGCCGGCGGCAAGATCGTTCTTTACTTCCCGGCTCGCTTCGATCACTGGGCCGTCCAGGGCGGCGACGGGTATGCGGCCCACATCGGCGGCGCTTCCGGCGTATCGACCGATGCCCAGGCCCAGTGGTGGGGCGCCAAGGCATCCGGCACGGTCCCCCACGCCTTGATCGCCGCAGTCGGCGGCGATACGGTCCGAGCCATAACCCTGTTCGGTGACGCCTACCCGGATGTCGATCTGGTGGCCCTGGTGGATTTCGATAATGACAGTGTCGGCACCTCGTTAAAATGCTGTGATGCCCTAGGCGATCGACTGTGGGGCGTGAGACTGGACACGTCCAACACCCTGGTCGACCAATCCATTATGCCGGTAATGCAAAATTTCAAGCCGACCGGCGTCACTCCCAGGTTGGTTGAAATGACCCGCCAGGAATTGGACAAGCACGGTTTTGGCCACGTTAAAATCATCGCCTCAGGGGGGTTCAATCCGGATCGAATCACCGAATTCGAAAAGCTGCAGGTACCCGTAGATGCCTATGGGGTCGGAAGCTACCTGATGCGGGGTGTCAACGCGTTTACGGCCGATGTCGTCCTGCTGGATGGGAAACCCTGCGCCAAGGTCGGCCGGCAATATTCGCCCAATCCACGGCTAGAATTAGTTGCGTTGAATCAATAGTTGAGGTGTCTTGATTTTAAGCTCGCGTATTCGCTGCTTGTCTTATCTTGGCCCTTCTCAGTTTTGCCTTTACGCATACATATAAGGATCCAGCTGAACTACTTGATCTTTCTGGAAAACCGGATTCATCTATTAGCCGACTGTTTTAGGTAAAAATATATCTTCCTTTACCTCAAGTCCAAGCGCGTGGATTATTTCTCTTAATCGCGAATAGCTTGCCGAGGAGTACTCAGTCTCTTCGTAGCGCTGAATTTGTTGCTCTTTCAAGCCTACAAGCTCCGCAAGTTGTTTTTGAGTATAACCCAAAGCTATCCGAGCTCGTATTAGCTCAATCGGCAAATCGTCAAAAGAGGAATCCTTTAGAACCTTGTACTTACCGGAACGCAGCTTTTCGTAATCTTTAACCTGTCCTTCAAGCACATTTAACTCGCTTTTCATTGCATCTTTTTGCGCCCTTACCAGCATGGGATGAGATTTTGGGTTCTGTTTTTCAAACTTCGCAATAGCTTCTCTAAATTTTCTTATCTGGCCTTTTGTTATTCTATATTGACGCTCGTTTCTAATCATTGAAGCCACCTATATCTGTTCGGTATATCCGAAGCGCCCACAGAATTGAATCCAGGTCGTTTCGTATATCCCGGGCGGTAAATTTCCATTTGTCAAAAAATTTGGTATCACAGAAAATCCTTAACACAACAATAATATTGTGTTTATTAAATGTCAATATTAAAATACCGTTACTTCCCGGCCCGTTTCGATCACTGGGCCGTACAGGGCGGCGACGGATATGCGGCACACATCGGCGGCGCTTCAGGCGTATCCACCGATGCCCAGGCCCAGTGGTGGGGCGCTAAGGCATCCGGCACGGTTCCCCACGCCTTGATCGCCGCCGTCGGCGGCGATACGGTCCGCGCAATAACCCTGTTCGGTGATACCTATCCGGATGTCGATCTGGTGGCCCTGGTGGATTTCGATAATGACAGTGTCGGCACCTCGTTAAAATGCTGTGAAGCCCTGGGCGACCGGCTCTGGGGCGTAAGGCTGGACACCTCCAACACCCTGGTCGACCAATCCATTATGCCGGTAATGCAAAATTTCAAGCCGACCGGCGTCACCCCCAGGTTGGTTGAGATGACCCGCCAAGAATTGGACAAGCACGGTTTCGGCCACGTTAAAATCATCGCCTCAGGGGGGTTCAATCCGGATCGAATCACCGAATTCGAGAAGCTGCAAGTGCCCGTGGATGCCTATGGGGTCGGAAGCTACCTGATGCGGGGTGTCAACGCATTTACGGCCGATGTCGTCCTTCTGGATGGAAAACCCTGCGCCAAGGTCGGCCGGCAATATTCGCCGAATCCGCGGCTTGAGTTGGTGCGATTATAAAAAAGTTAGTTTAGAAATCGATACCGTTGCTGAGTTCACGAATTGAATTTTAGATGAACAGATAATGCAGATATGGCATGAATATCTGAAAGAAACCTGGGTTATGGACTTATAAGATAAATAGCAGTTATGCAGCTATTTTAGTTATGTTGTTCTTTTTATGTCTTTTCTTCATTAAAAAATAAAATGACATATATTTACTTTGGTTATAGTTATTATACTT
>Ga0209454_1000866_pt1 | contig 17191 bp, 9 predicted proteins | sample WorMetHERISLAND1_2_FD_187400 | JGI IMG/M metagenome (GOLD analysis project Ga0209454, IMG submission 187400) | Marine gutless worms symbiont microbial communities from Max Planck institute for Marine Microbiology, Germany - Olavius geniculatus... | ecosystem: Host-associated > Annelida >... | reverse complement strand
GACGTCCCAAGTGACGCTGCGCCCAGAGTTCCATGGCAGCAATGTCAAACTGTCAGGCCGCTTGCCGTCGTCACGGACCAGCTCGTGTGGTTTTTTCATGCTGGGAACGCTGGCATGAGTCAAAGCGGGCCAGATAACAGAAATGCTGTAAGCGTCATACACGGTTGTCGTACGTCGTCGTTTGTCGTCTTCTGTAACTGGTGTATTGTGGCTAAACGGTGCAAGATAGAGCCTAAGTTGCTATTGATCACTAATAGGAAGTCGAATACTGGCTATTAAATGACATTAAAGTCAATGACCTTAGATCACCTTGAACGCACTATGGTGTGCCAATCGTGCGGTATTGTGGCTACACGGTAAGTCGCAATAACTATCACGACATGCGTAGAGCTCGACAGTCATCTGAGCTAAGAGCTTGTTAGAAATTAGAACGTATGCACTGTGTAGGACCTATACATTATTACAACAGGCCTATATTAATCGACAACAACAATATCTGAGCAAATCATAGCCATCTATCCCACACAAACGACACGGCACAATAGATATTTCAGTAAGTAATGAACATTAACTAAATCACATCGAAAGTATTTCAATGAAATTTTTAGTTTCTATAAGAAAACAGAATTTTTCGCATTTTCTGTGCATTTCATCAAGACATTTAAGTCTCTTAGTTTGGAAAATCGTTGAACAATGCGGTAAATTCTGTCAATCCTGTTATTTTGCTTTTTTATGTAAAAAGTCAGTTTAAAATTTGCTTTTTTATGTAAAAAGTCACAGTTTAAAATTTACACAGGTGTATCTTTCGAATCAAATCAAACGTCTTCCCATGCGTATATGTTTAAACAAACTCGAGAAACTTATCAGATTATTATATTCCGCTGTTGAATATCGAATTGTTTAAAAATTGTTTTATAGCGTCGCACCACTAGCCTTATGGCCAGATTTATAAAAATGCACGAATCTGTCCAAAACTGTCGTAATAAACTAGGCACTGATATCTAAATTTGGTAGGCTACAGTAGTACGCCGTAGTCAATGTTAGTCTACAACCTACGCATAAAAGAAACTGTTTTTGCTTCGTTTCAATCTACACAGTTCTAAGTACAGTCAGTCAGACGAGTTAGTGAGCAGTTACGGAAACATTTTCAGCTGCTCGAGCGGCCTTTTTAGGTGAGAATGATTTGCGAGCTAATGAAAAAATGGAAAACTTCTTCTTCTTGAGTTTGGTAACGTTCCCAGCGGTCTGACTGACCTCCGGCTCAGAAGCACGTGTCTTCGTCTTACCGATGCTGCTCCGACCTGTTAATGACGGGCTGTCTTTATCAACCAGCACACCTGCACAACATGGGCTATTGTGTTAAACAATCTGATTATCAGATTAGTGACTGCGAAAAATGCACTGTGAAAGAATGTCTCTGATAAAAGTAAATGCAGTGCGAAATGAACTTCTTTTGTTTACATAATTCACTGAATGTTTACAGCAAAAAAAACCAAATCAATGAAAGTGCAAAAGCATATATTACGTCGTAAATATTTATATTAAATAGTTTACATAAACAACGGCATAAAGAGAATTAACGGAATACAATATTTAAAATTAGTTTTAGTAGGCATATATTAACCTAAGATACCCAGTTGAATCAAAATACAGTGTAATTATTAATTCCCACGTTCGACGGAAACGTCGTCGCTTTTGTATGCCGCAATATGCCCATCCACTTATTATGCTATATTATTTGTTTATAAATTTGTGTAATATCATAATGTAGGTTAACATAACATTCACGTACGCCTAAGAATTTTATTTCTGAAATACACACCTGATGCCGCAATCATGTCTTCCAATTCTTTGTCTTCTTCTTGATATCTGCAGCAAAGTCAGCCAACCTCTCAACTGGAGAACGTTCTTTGGTGTTCAGAAATGTGCCACACTTATCTGCCAAACTGTCAAACTGTCGTCTTAGGCAAATTGCCTCAGCGGTAGAGTAGCTACTGTAAACATGATTTCAACGGATACCTGAGTCTGTCGGTCTCCATGCTCTGTACGATGCTGCTGCGTTGAGTGACGGTGTCGACCAATTCACGCAAGAGACTCGTTTCACGCTGCCAGTCCGCCCGCGACTTCATCTCATCTACACAACCAAACCAAGCCAATCAACACACACCTCCTTTTCCATTACACTACGATGTCTGTATAACAGTCATGAAAAAGCAGGTGTCACACGGTCCCCAAGGTTTGTTAAACCTTGTTGCGCTTGCATAATACAACAATCTAAACCACGACGAAAAAAAGATGCACTTAACAAGTAATAAAGTCAATAGAATTTAGGCTCAGAGTGCAAGTTACTGTATCACAGACAATGACGTTGAGTCCGAGTACCTGGCTTGCACATGAGACTTTGCAGCTGACTCTGCAGTTCTTGGTGCAACATCTCCAGTTCCTGCTGACGCCATCTGCAACGCATCGCACACAGCCGACCAACTAGTAGAACGCTTTAGATCTTTCAATTTTATTTTTATTATCAGTTTGAAATGAATGTTTGGTTTGAAGTTAACCAAATACTTCTGTTAATATTTTTTTTCAGTAAAAAAGCTTATTTGTTTGAAAAACAGCAAAAAAGACAGCCAAATGTGTAACATGCAAAAATATAATTCATTATTAACGCTTGAATAAGGTTCAAAATATTAAATTCTCTTCCGACTGAAAATGACGTTGACGACAAATTAAAATTTAACGCGCAGGTCAATGACATAGGTGCCAAAATGTGATAAAAAGCATCCCTCCTGCGAAAAAGGTTAACAGTCGTTATTTTTTTGAAATACAGAAACTAAGTCGTAGAATCAAAAACTATTAAAACAAAAAATCTGATTCCACGGCGGCAATGTGTTTTTGAATTTTAACACTTTCGGCAAGTACCCCAATTCTGTCTAACGATAACAACAACTAAAATTTGTAAGCAAATTCAAGAACAATTGTATTAATTTTTGTACTTTCCGTAATATACCCTAACAAATAAGTTGCCAACAGTGTTGTAGATGTGTAAACTAAATCCAAAAAATCCAAGTACGACTGACTCGTAGATAAGAGCGGACTCTTCGCGGATGAACTCGTTTCGTTTCATGACGAGTTTGAACCACTCAACCATCAGCTTGTCTGTTCTGTCGTCCATTGCTTCGTCCGTCTCTGCATTCCATACAAAATAACTCTGTTCGTTTCGTTTCGTGGCATTACACTTCTCTTTTACAGACCGGGTATATCCGACACGATGGGAGCAAAAACAAGTAATTTGAGCAAAGCTCACGAGACGCGCGAAAGTCTATAGCAGTTCCTGTTCGCAGGTAATCGTAGTCTATCTCCATCCATTTCGTCGTAATTCACTCTTTTGCAGCCAAAAATCGCCAAAAAATCACGTTAAATCAATATTTTTAGGGTTCACGGTCATTCAAGGTCATCGATGTTCATGAATCCAAAAAGCCTGTCACAAGTGCTTGTTATGATAAGCAGGATGTCTGTGCCTATTTGCAACCGTGTTCACGCTACACGTGATAATTGCGGTAAAATAACCTTTTTAGGGGGTAGCTCTCTTTGACGCCCGCCTGCGCCGGCCTTCTTGAACCTAGGGGGTCGGGACTTGAACTGCTGAAATTCACGTTAAATGCTGAAAATTTCATACGCAGGTTGTCCTGGTCTATCTCCAGCCATTTAGTCCCAATTCAGTGTTGAAATGTGCGCTGCATCCAAAAATTGCGAAAAATTCACTAAAAACCTGTTTTTGAGGGGTTCAAGGTCGTTCAAGGTCATCGACGTTCATGAATCCAAAAAGCTTGTCAACAGTGCTTGTTATGATAAGCAGCATGTATGTACCTATCTGCAACCGTTTTCACATTATTCGAGCCAATAACGGCAAAATGACGTCTTTTTAGGGGGTACCCCTCTTCGACGCCCTCGTTCGAGAGGAACCCCTGCACCCAGTGGCACGAAATTTTGTCACGATAAACTACAGACCTTGGGCAGCCCACAGTGAAGATCTCGTGATCCTAGCTTGCACCGTTTTGATACAGATTACGAGTGTGACAGACGGACAGACAGACGGACAGACGCCCAGACGATGGCAAAGACGCGCGAAGCATTCTGCTTTCGCGTGTAAAAAGTCTAAAACTTGTTGCTTCTTGACACGCTGTACGACTTTACTTTATACAATCGCCGGAAACGCGACGATTTAAAACCAAAATTTAAAAATAACGGCAACGCTCACCTCTTATCGTCTTATTTCAATTCTTACACAAAGTTCGACAAAACAGATGCTACAGATGTTTTCTATAGCGTAGTCTGTCTGTCTGTCACACTCGTGCACTTTGCCGAGATGCCGTTTGGCACGGACATTCGCGTCTTGTACTTTTAATTAACACTGCATCAAACAGGGAACTCAGTCCTTTACGAAAAAAGGGAATTGGAGCAGGTCGATTTTTAGAGAGTGTTGGACACTCCAGTTTGCAAATACAGTCTCAACATGTCGCGATGTCACCTGCTGCCAAATTGTTCTGGATATTGTAATTATCATAATATACTGACCACTTCGGATGCGTTCCTCCAGCAGTCGACCTTGCAGCTCCAGCCGCTGCAGAGCCGCATCCAACTCATCCAGTCTCAGCAGCATAGAGCCATCATTAGCATCATCATCGCCAGCCAATACTGCAGCTGTTGAATTCTGGCCAACAAACACGGCAATAACACTTACAGGAAATCTGCCAGTTTAATGACTATAAAGTCTATACGCGAAAGAAAACCGAAAGCACGTTGATACAACCTTGAGAAATGAGTGCTGTAATAATAACTGTAACCGTCATATTACGCAAGTGAAAAATGCATCACGATTACTAACATTCTATTGACATAAGCAAAGCGAATTTACCGGTAGATTGGCCGTAGTTTAAACTAATAAAATCCCTTGCAGCGAGACTATAACGGCTTCTGGTCGTGCGCTAATCGTCGCCCATTTGACAAAAGCAAGCACGTGCAGTGTACGCAAACAAGCCACCGGCTTGATCCAGACGACTGCGAAACATTGTGTCTCCAAGTACAATGACTATAGAAAATAGAAGTTCAGTTACCTGGCAAGGGTTGTCAAGTTGAGTGGCAAGCGAGTTGTGAATGTCGTCAATTGACTCATACAAGTTCTCAGTCAGAGAATCTGACGGCGCCGTTGACGTTCTCTTTGTACCAGTGATGATGCTGGAACGTCGAAAACCTGGCTGAACTTCAGCCGAAGTTGACACCAAGTCACTGTTCTCGTTTAGCTCTGGTGATATCAGTCCAAGTCGCAGCTTCGACCTAGAAGTGTCCCGGGTCAGGTGACACGTTGCGAGGTTGTCGACTGATAGCGACAGGTTTGACTTCATTCTTCTGCGACGCGGCGACAACTCTCTCTGACGACTGTTGACGACCGCAGCTCGGTCACCGTCCGTGCTACCGGAAGTAGTTCCAACTCTGTTTAGCTCAAACATCGACTTGCGAACGTGTATCGGCATGTCTGCTGCCGTGTGCGTCGTCACGTTGTGACGCTGTGAGCGCGCTGGTTTCTCCGGGTCAACGTAGCGACCACAACGAGCCGCCTTCCTGCGCTCCACCTCCAACTGCCAGTCGGTCATCTTTACTCCGCGTCTTTCGTCCACCGTTTCAGCTGCCGCAGCTGCTATCTGCGACAGATCGCCGACCGACTTTGAGAATTTGCTAGAAAGATTGCAGTTTTTGACGGCGGCTGAAACTGGCGGACTGTATTTGACCCGTCCGACATTTTTCCGCGCAGACGAATCTGAGAATTGCAGCGGTTGACCTTCCTGACTCCCTCGCCGACGCTGCAGCTCCGCCTGCCATCTACTGACGTACCTCGTCTTTTTACCAACAAATTCCGCTAGATTGTCGTCTGATTTTAACGTTTTCATTTCACATGACGGCAGCGGCGAGGTAACAGAGGTTTCCTGGTTCTGTTTCGACGCAGTCGTAGGTAAACGAAACGCTGAAGGTTGACTAGTATCTGGCGGTAACGGTATGTTGCGTTTAGCAGCTGCAGTCTGTTGCGGTGGTTGTTTGCTACTCGTAGTAACGGTGTAACGACTACCAACAGATATGATTCCATCCCGCGTTTTAGTCGCCGGTTCTTTGCTCGTGGCGACGCCAGCATCTTGCTGTTTGCGCTGTCTGATATTAGTCAGATTCTCCACTATACCTGCCACTATCAGCTTATTGCGGGTTTCCGCGGCATTTCGACGAGCTTCGCCCGGAGTTGTTTTATCGTCGTCGATGCGTGACTGCGAAGCTGCGTCTGGCAAGTTGCAAATGAACTTCGGTCTCATTGCTTGTCGGCCTTGCATACACTGAGGTCCTCTGTGTTCATTGTCGTCAACGGATCTCGTTGTAGGTCGACTGGTCGACTCGAATGTTGTGTCTCGTTCATTATCATCCTTGTGCAATGTTGGGATGGTTTTGTGCGTCTGCTTATCGTACGACGGCTCGATGAGATTCTCCAGAGACTTCGGTCTGTACAAGTGCGTGCGTATTTTCGACGATAAATCGTTCTGTTTCTTCTCGGCTGAACTGTAATGCGCTGCAGGGGGGCTTGTAGGCTCGCAATCGCTGCTGTAGATCTGTAGCGGTTCAGACGGCTTTGGTTCCACCGCTTTGTTCAACCTAGTGCGACTTACCCCAGTGTTGGAAGAATCTGGCAAGATGAACGCTGCCTGGTAGGACTGAGACGCAGGCGCAGGCAACCAGGAAACGTCAGACAGGCTGTCGCGATCTGACGAACTTTCGTATCCAGTAAATGACCTAGATATCGGATCGTTTGATAGGCACGACTGTGGCTTTAAAAAGTTGGTCTCTGTCGTTGTCGACGTTAAACAGTCCTTCGACTTGTGACCTCCGTTCGAGATCGCCGTCTCTTTCTGTTTTTCTTCGGAGCTGAATTTGGGTGCAAGATGTTGAAGGACAAAACGCGAAGGTTCGGTGCCCGGGATGATATCACACGACCGGTCGATGCTGCTAGTGCTGGGCTGGTTTAAAACGTTTGACGCCAGTGAAACGTTTGCTGTTGATACGGCTGCAGGGGATGTCGTCTTGGCTGCGGTGATTGATGTCGCTGATTGCGCGGGGCGTGCGCGGTCCTGTATAGTCGACACATAAGTCTCCTGATGGTCCGTTGTTGGTGTCACAGTTGCTCCGGTAGAACGACGAGTATATCTAGTAGCGTCGGCTGATCTCTGACGCATGGCGGAAGTATTTTCTGTCGCTGACGATTCATCGACAGCCGCCGCGTCCATTGTCTGTTTAGGAGTCTTTGTGCTTCGATCGTCCGCAGTTAAACAAGCAGCCGCGGACGATGCTGCAGCTTGTGGAGAGTTCAAATGTTTCGCAGTTTGAGCTGACGGCTTTTCGGTCACCCAAGAAGTCTCATTGTCGACCGACTTTACTAACTTAGCATCAGATCTAAAACAGGTCGTCGGTGCCGCCAGCTTGTTTGCAGTCACCGATGCTTCTGCTACTTTCCTCTCAGCGACTCCCGAACTCTTAACCGCTCCTGTCACTCTCCGTATTTTCACTTCCGGTGATTTTCCGTTCGCCGGGTCCGCTCCACGTCGTTCGGCAGAAGTTGATTCAATATTCGTCGCGATGGAGGTTGACGAAGACTTGCGTCGAACTCTGCGTGTGGTCGGAGTGACTTCGGACGGCAGCAGATTCTCCTTGTGACGCGAAGGCGTCGGGTGGCGGGTGCTAGCGCGCTGCAGTGTGGCACTGCGCTCAGAGTCGCGGTAGCAGTGTCGGTGAAACAGTTGACCGGTAGTCGTTAGGTGTCGCTCGAGCAGGTAAACACGCTGACCACACCGGAAGCACGTGTCGTCGACCACTCTACCGCGACGATGTGACACGTTCGCCGACATGTCGCGTAAAAAGTCATCATCCGCCGGCAACTGTAGCTAAAACACACAGACGAACTACTCGCCACTGTTATAGACTAGACTTACCACAGGAACATAATACACACGTCGAGCTCTGTATGTACCTGCTTCTGATCTTGATTTTCAACTTTTTGTTCCACAAACACAATAAGTTCATCGATGTCACCAAAGTCACTAAATACAACAATGTGGCTTATTTCCTTTAACAAAGATATCCCGCAAACAGGATGACGGATGAACGCACGAATAGACAAACACACTCATACACGAAGACGGACGACCGACTAAAAATCGACGCCTGACAGTGCCAGAAGTCATACAAAAAGTTTATAAACATATTGATATCGTATTAGTGTTTGGTTTTTCTCATGACATAATGTAAAATTTTTAAAAAAATAATAATTATAAAAATTAGCAGAACGCAGAAAAATAAATTACAGAAATATTTGTCGATATCAGACAGACTGATTTCAACAACATTACGTTTGATTTCTGTGGAGTGCGAACAGCGATCACAGTGAGTTTGCCAGCCTGCATAGGAGGCTGAGTGCAGACTTCCGACCCGACACCTGCCAACAAATGTACCGCAACGTATTGTATATTTACAGTAATCAGCGTAAAACTTAACTAGTAATAGATTAGAAGAGTCATGGATGTGACAGAGTTTAATATGACAGAACTAGAGTTCAAACAGCGATAATCTTTTTGATGAACGTTTAACGGTAATGTCACAAAATTTTGTCAGTTTTATGGACAGAAAATGAAAGAAATTGCCATCGCGTAAACCTGATCTTTGGTTTGCCGTGGATTTATTCTACAACAAGTTGTACAACATATGTTGTATAACAAGGTAAACAATAAGTTCGGAAAAAATTAAAGGTTTACGACAAATACACATTAACTTGATAAATCGCGTTATTCAGCTTGTTGTAACAAAAAAAGTCTAAAACCAATCAAAGTAGTGGGGTTTGGGCAAAGATTAGGTCTACTATAGATCGCACTTGTGTGCACCCTTGGAGCGGCAGAAACACATATAGGCCCCTACTGTACATCTATACCGTGCGGAGTTTTGTCGTGAAAGTAGTTGTAGTATTGCGACACGTATGTGACAATCGACAGTTTGTCCGGCACGGTCATTGTCAGCATGTCTTCCGGATCTAACAACGCCGGAATGTCGAGATGTTCACTGGCCACGTCGAATGCCTGCAACGCCACATTCTCATCGTCAGACTGCAGACAGCCAATCGAGTGTTTGAATCGTATCATCACAGTCGACTTACATTTTTGTGACATTACTTTTACAACTATAACATATTATATTTATACATTATTTTTATTACCAGTTCTGGCAATGGCTGCTTTAATCAATGCTCCGTCGCAATATAAAAAAAATTATCAACGTTTATGACGATGCTGCAAGAGTTTCTTAAGTCCAAGCACTACTTGGCAAGTCATAGGTGTTAAGTTTTAAATTTAATATACTTATAGCAAAACAACGTTAAGCTGGATTTGTGTTTCACTAAAAAGACGCCAGTTTTAACATCCGTTATTGTAACTTTAGACTATGATGTCGTTAATAAACAGTCTTTCAACTTTATAAATTTGCAGATGCTTTTATACTGTGAGTGCCACCACAGGAATACCTCAGCTGGCATTCCGTTCTTAACATTTTTTCACAATAAAAATAAGTGATATCAAGTGCTGATTATATCACGATTCTTTGTAGCAAAATTTGTCGTTATTCAACCGGGACAGTTGGAGCTATTTGAAAATGCAACAGCGGTCCGTTTTTAAGACACATTGTAGGTCAGTATGCTAGCATTTCTGGTAATCGACTCGCTGTTTCTCTATAGCGGTTTATCTAACCAAAGTAGTAAAAGCTGTTATTTACACAAAAGTGGCTGAGTTAATTTGAAACCATTTGTGCTAGCTTATTTACGTATGAATTATTTAGCAAATTTTTGGCAATGTGCGAAACTAATAGCTTTCTCTAGATCTGTGCCTATCCACAAACTGTTACTTACTAATTTGTTGTTTCGGAACACGTCGTCTTTCGACAGCGCATAATAATTTCTGTAAAACGTCAAATAATTGAATTAACAAACGACAATTCTCTGCATTTATAGCATTAATACTAGTAATGTAAACAAAGTTTTGGAAATACGTACAATATATGATAGTAAAATATTAACATCGTTATTTACTGTAGGCCTATACACTGCAGAGTACATAGGCAAATGAGGCAAACCTGAAAAGATCAGCTTGCGCGAAAAATAATGTATTACACAGCACAGACATAAAATGCATCAATTAAATCAATGCGTTTGATTAAAATGTGAAAAGTAAAATTTTGGCTGCTTTTTTCATATCTCAGGCGTATTTATCTGCAGGCAAATATCGGTGACCGTCGAGCGAGTGAGTGAGTCAGTTTAGTAAGCTTATGTCGAGTACGTACATGAGGTCGGGTCGGTATCGGTGAATGATGGCACAGAACGCCAGCCCACTTTTCCACGATGACGTCATGTTGGTGATGCTGACGTCACGGTATCCGTCGCACTGTCGCTTACACCACTGCTGAAGCCCTCGCACCTTCGCTGCCATCTTCGCCACAGCTCCTACTAATCACCTGCAAATACACGTCGTCACAGTTCACTGTACGGCACAGAAAACTCCGCTCTCATTGGCAGAGATGTGGTCTCTATACCAAAACTGTTATATGAGGTCACATATGTTCGTCGACGAAATAAGATAAAACAAAAAAACAACTTTCAACAACAATGAAACATCATACAACAGGGCACAACATTTTAGGCCGTTTTATGCGAGCCTCTGCTATAAAATAAAACTTCTCTTCAAGTTTGTAAAGCACGTTTGGCTCTGCAATAAACGGTAAAAGAAGTCGTCAGCGACCGTTTCTAATTGCTATAGTTTCCAGTTTTGTTTTATTTTATTGGAAGCGTTCGGGCGTGCGGCAAAACAAACTGTATTGTTTAACACTTGTTTTGCGGTTTTTACTTGTTTTATGTTATCTTGGTTTGCTGATTCAGAAAAAACGGGGCCGATTGTAATACGCTGTCGAAAGAACGGCATGCGTCAACGTGTATAGCTAGCAGCGCAGCTGTCGGCGTCTCATTACAGAGAGTGACGGCGCGACTGACACAAAATGGTCACGACCGACTGTAGCCCGCGGGTTGTCGCCAACCTCGCAAAACAACTGCACGGCTTTACGACAACCGCAGTACGCCGCATGCAATGACTGTTCAAAGTACGCCTACGCATTACGCTATAGTGCAGTTGCCCGCTGTCGAAATTAAACACCATCAACATGTCAGAAGAACTGGAAAAACAGTCAAGTTAACGACTATTTTTAGGTTGTTTGCCATGCTTCGGTTTTGAGCATGTTATACGTGTACACACATCGATTTTATCGCCACTCGTACAAGTACAGTATTTCAGCATAATATCAATGTAGATATGAGATAAACTATAGAACATTCATTAACGACTTTGCTATACTAAGTATAACTTGACAGTGCACAGTCAAGTGGTCATTTTTGGTGGCGGTGTCTTTGAACATTAGTCACTGTGTGCTAAGTAGGCCTACACAGCAGCATCCGGCACTCGCTTCACCAGTAACCACGGATTAGTAAGTAAACAAGTAACCGCGAACGACAGAGATGTTCGCGTGCTTGCGTTGTCGTTATAGTCGCCTACACTGAAACCAGAAAATTGTGAAAGTCGGCTGACAATTACCAAATATTGGTTCAAAATACGTAGCCACAATATTTGGGTTCAATATAGGCAATGACGACGACGAATTAGCAAATAGCGGCGACGCAAGTACGTGAACGCCTCTGTCGTCAGCGGTTACTTGTTTTGCTTACTAATCTGTGTTTTGTTTAGGCCCATCACAACGAAAACTCATTAGAACGAAAAAAACAATTCGTTTTATTGAAACGAATAGTGTCATTCTAATTTTAATGGGTTTCGTTCTGACAAAAGTTTTTATTCTCTGGTCACTGCATTCAGAAAACTAACGAGGAAAAGGCCTTACCTTCGTCTTGATCAGCTGAGTTACTCTACGCCGGGTTCCGTTAGTATAAGGACTGGGGTGACTGAGTAATCTGTTTCCACAAATCTTCCTTAAAAAGTTTTACGTAGCGTTTATATTACTTTGCAAACGTTAGACCCTGACTTTGGTTCATAATAATAAACAAACTACGGTAGTGTAGGCGTTAGTGTTATGGTGAATCACTGGCGCATGCTTCATTCCATTTAGTCATCACATCGTAGCAGTCTGAGTTTTATGAAATGAGCTGCAGTGCAGTCGCTGTTCGCCGAGAGCGTGACGACGCGGCGCCGGGTAATGTGGGTAGCCCTATTGGTCAGCGAAAGCGTCAACAGTCAAAAGCTTCGCCCGCAATGCACTTGAATGCAGCACAATAGGTTCTGTCTGTGACACTGGCGCCTAGCTGACATCGTGTCAGAGTTTACTGACAGTCACTAACACCCTTTCAAACCCTTTCATTTATTCAGTCATTCATACATTCATCCATCTGTACTAAAACAGTCCAATGTTCTCCAATACCAACGGTGAGCAAAGCTAACTTGCATTAAAGAGAGACACAATTAACACTAGAAGGACAGTGAACTTTTAGTTTAACACTCTTCAATGTCCAATTCAAAATAGAAATAGGTCTGTAGGGCTGTTACATTTCCTTTCAATTATTACACTTTCTTTGCGATAAATAGGATAATTTAACATCATAATGTTCAACGCCTGGCCGTTTCAATAATAAGCTCTTGAAAAGTTAATACGGCGTACGCGTTTGATGTTTTTCGTTCTGAAGAAACTCCAGCATTATTAACAAACACAACTTAAGTTCTAGTTGCGCCAACTTTACATCGTCCGATTTGTAAGAAAATGGATAAGACGTCAGGCAACGGTCAGCCGACTGCAACGCACGCAGGAAAAATGAGTCTGTTACTAATAGTGACCACGTCCAATGCTTAGAGACGTTCACAGTAGCTTAAGTGTTCCTGCGATGCTTACGTCTATTAGTTACGCTATTCAATGTCATTTGGTGTTGTTTTGGTCTCCCAGACTGTTGCTAAGTTACCCATGCACTCGCCGCGCACGCTGCCCATCAAGTACAGCACAGCCTACTCTGTGGCATTTTTGAAACCACCGGCAGTAAAAATGCACTCGTGCAAATAAACTACACGACCGCGAAAAGTCAAAAGAACGTCTTGTGTAGCTGTAGGCTAGCAACACGAGCGTCAACAGTCTACGGCTAGGTTCTATCCGCACTGCTAGCCAGCGACGCACGTGCCAACTTGATAATAATAATAATAATTGCTGCCGTGTCACCAGCAGTATTAATATCGACGTATGAACTACGACATTGTTTTTGTTGTAAGTGTGTATGTTTTTGTTGTAAACTGTGTATGCTTTAATATAATAGACAGGTGTAAATTAAAAGGCTGAGTTACAGCATGCAATTTTTACGCGCAAAAGCAGCTACTGTTTTTAGCGCGTCTTAGCCATCGCAATTTTGTCTGTCTGTCCGTCACACGGGTGGATCAAGCAAAAACGGTCCAAGCTAGGATCTACAAATCTTCACCGTTGGCTGCCTGGAAGACTTTAGTTTCAGGAACCGCAAAGCTTTTCCATAAATTCGAAGGGGGTCATCCCGAACGAGGGCGCTAAATGAGAGGGGGTGGGCAAAATTTGCGATTTTTGGCCAATAAGTCGCTGTATCTCAGTAACGGTGCGAAATAAAGCCTAAGTTACTATTAATCACTAATAGGAAGTTATTCTCTGGTTCTTGATTGGCGCCGAATTCAATGACCTTGAATGACCTTAAACGCCAAAATAAAGGGTTTTATGGATTTTTTGGCGATTTCGGGCTGCGACACAAGTCTATTTCATTCACAAGGTAGCGCCACGCTACTTCGTTATGCGATTTAACTGTCTTTTGAACTTTAACACGCATTGCCAGTCCGTCAAATTTCAGCCTTGCACTTTCGTCTGACATTTTCCAGTCCTGCATTTTCAGGCGACCCGCAGTATACCTGGAACTATAGTTTGGATAAAAAACTTTGTTTAATTTCAATTTAACCGTGTGGTTATAAGACCATAGCACTAGACTAACCAAATATACTACATAAACAATTCTTTATTACATTACGTATATTAGGACAAACTAAGTAAACTACCATCAATCACTATGACCAATTAATTCGTTTCCGTGATTCCAAAAGTGCTTCTCAAAGTTGTTGATAGGCATTTCAATGCACGTTTTTTAAATAAAAAACGTTGGAAAAAATTTTTAAAACGTTTAAAGACGTAAAAACGTGTTTTTCACATCTATACATTAACCACTGCCACTCGCTCATCCTGTCTTAAATTTTAGTGAGGGTTCAACGTTTCAGCGATGTAATAGCCTACAAGCCAAAAACCGCAAACTTTAAGACCAAATATTGCTCACTCGGAATTATAATAATACAACCAAATAACCGAATAAAACAAAACAAATGCGGCAAAAAACTACTACATGTCGATAACACAAAATAGTTAGTTTTCTCAGTTTCACACAATGTACGCTGAACATCATGATGTTGCAGCGCCAGAAATGAAAATGAAAAATGCGAGCAGTAACTCACAACGTTCAGTCTACCTGTCCACGATCAGCAGCGATGAAAGCAAGCAATAGAGAGATATTACTCAGAAGATCATCGAAGAATTGCGCCGACTGCAGCTGGCTCGTTTGATTTCACACTGCAGCGGCAAGTAGAGTCAGTAGAGTTTACTGACGTCACTGATGGCGACGCGTGCGACGTCTTTTATACCACACTCGGTTGCTCACGCACTTGAGGCGCCGAGTGCCCTATTATAGAATCACCTTCAGAAAAATCTCCCCTGGCCGACAATTTACCAGTAAAAATCCGTCCCAGCCGGCTGGGTACTCTTTTCTGAGGGGGGATCCTATAATGGGGAGAAATTTTTATGGTACCGGCAATATTCTAGTAAGAGGACACATATAAAAATCTATTCCGTGATCATTTTTTTCCGGGCGGATTTTTCATGGGAAAGACATTTTAATGTGACACCAACGGACGTGGGGATGGACTGACGGACGGGAAGTGTGTGTCGACCGACAGCCTGGGGCCAGTCATAGGGTGTTTACACGATCCAGCAAACGTCCAGCAAACTTCCAGCATCACTGCCAAAACCAGTGTGCTGCGACGTCTGCCCGCCTGCAGTCGCCGTGAAACGTAAACTGTCAGATACCGACCATGACGATACGCCACACCGTTGCGTATTCAGCAGCGGTCTCCAGTCTTACTGCTGCACTGGCAGACTGACAAAGTCCAACAATATACAGGGTGAGTCAGAAAATTTTACACCCCTGAAGTTTTTTTAAAATTTATGTTTCAAAGACTGAAAATTTTAAAGCCAAATTTTACACACATATTTGGCGTTTAAGTCTACGCCAAACTGCAAAGTTTCATTCCATTATTTCTAAATATGATGAAGTTATGCCATGTTATGCGCTTTCACCCAGGGAACTTTTTATTTTCACATCACGTATACTACAAAACACAAACTTTTGATATCTGACAACAAACAAATGGTTTAAATGCACAAATTGCCAGGATATTACAGCTACAAAAACAGCTAATGGTGTTCAATAAAATATTTTTCAAAAAGTTCCTATCTGATGTTCAAAATGTTTACCGCCGGCCAAAGCACATGCATTCAGATGATATTGCGAAAGTCTGCGGCAAATCATCCCGTATTTGCTGCAGCGCATTTTTAGCTCCAGAATGGTCTATCCACTCACGGTCATTTCACGAAGCCCCTTTCGTCGGCAACCCTTCGTTTAACGCAAACTCATTACCAGCATGGGTAACTGTCTATTTTTCGGGGCCGAAGGTACTCATGAAGCTGAGATCTTGCAATCATCCAGTACGAAAGACGAAGCGAAAGCAGCGGGTGGTTACACAGCGCCGAATCTAATTTGGCAGAAATTCGGCGTAGAGATTATTCGATAATTCGCAATTAATTGCGCTATGAACTAATGCATGCGTGTTGTACGTATAATTTTTTTATTCCGATCTATTGCGTACAATACAATAGGCTAAATCGATATGGCGATGCGTGACTTCGGCGTACAAAGAGCCGAACTATCGCCAGCTTTAGTCTCAATTCGTCGTAGGGGCTTATAACCCCGCGAGTCTGTACTCAATGATAATCTTTTTCCATTTTTTGTAGAATTGCTGTACAGTTTGTTGGTACAGCCGGACAAATCCACCGCTAATCGAAGTATGTAGACTTTGGGCTAGCTACGTCGCATTACGCGTGTTGCCTGTCAGTCGGTCGGCCTGTCTGTCTCGTTTAGACTTCTTACTTAAAAATAACAAGAAGCTTAGCTACCGCTTAGAAAACAAGCTGTCAGTTTCATGCATTTGCTACTCTTTAAAACTTGGCTTTTAAAAGAATTAACATATTTTACGTTAAGCATTTTTAGCTACGAATATATGCAAACAAAAATAAAAAATTGTCAAGTTGATTTTCGAGTTTACAACTTTCCGGGACTCGATGTTCGACGAATTTTCGAGTACTGGTACTAGACAATTTCCAGCCAATAGGCCTAACTGTCGACGTGCGGTACTCGATTAAAGTTAAACTGGGAGTTATGGTTAGGGTTTATTTTCGAGTTACGGTTTCGAGTTTAGCTTAAAATTCAAAACTCGACTCGACAAAGTTTGAAACTCCACGCAAACGCACACACAGTTGTATCACGTGTTTTTGCTGCATTTTTTTCAATTAATTGCAGAATGTACTTAGTTGCAATCGGATTCCATGTAGTATGCACAACTCTTCTACTTAAATTTGTCTAATACGATTTCTACTGACTCAAGTTACGTATTGAAATTGAACACACACTTTAGCATTATCGATAACTAATGATCGGAATCAACTATACGGCCCCAGCGCTTTTATATGTGGAACTACAGGGTGCGGCAAAAAAGTAGCCCCTAAAGTTTTTTGCCGTTTTCTTAGCAACCGCTTGTAATTTTAACATGGAATTTTACAGGTTTATTTACAGAAATGTTCTACATCTAACTGCTAAGTGAAATATGATTCTGTTGAAAAACAACGAAATTATAGACTTCTGAACATGACCGCCTACCGATTTTTCAGCATTAAAAAATGTCTAAGCTAAAAA